>Ga0194116_10003425_pt1 | contig 19107 bp, 17 predicted proteins | sample TA2MahsurfametaG_4_FD_148617 | JGI IMG/M metagenome (GOLD analysis project Ga0194116, IMG submission 148617) | Freshwater microbial communities from Lake Tanganyika, Tanzania - TA2015008 Mahale S9 surface | ecosystem: Environmental > Aquatic > Freshwater > Lake | place: Tanzania: Lake...
CCCTAAAAGGTCCGTGCGGTAACCTTTCATCGTTACCTTATATATACGGGATATCTAAGGGACGTATAGGGGCGGTAGCTCAGTTGGTTAGAGCCCCGGACTCATAATCCGGTCGTCGTAGGTTCGAGCCCTACCCGCCTCACCAGTTCCAACTTGAAAGAACTGTGTTGGCCTAAATGATGAATGCATAAATGAATTCGCCTAAATCTAAGCCTTTGAAAAGGCAAATTCCACGCGCAACAAGTTTGATCGGCTCAAATCAATATTGAGGTTCTGAGCATTTGGAGGAGCCGTCTGAGGCTCTATACACACTCCACCAATATCCTTTGTATTGACTATCCACCAGGGATGTTCTGACTTAATCTCGATTTTTGCTCCACCTCGCCATTTCGCACCGGGCACTGATTTTGGCTGAAAGAAGACATCATCCCATGGTTGGGTAGGTGGCGGTGATACAAGTGCGCCTTGGGTAATACCGTCTTCGTCCATGGAGAGCATTGCTTCGGCTTCAAAAAATACCTCTACCTCCCCTACGTCTTCACGAATACGTCGTGGAAACCATGTGTGTAATCCAAGCCATGCTGGTAAATCAGAATCACCCGCGACATACTCCAACTCATACCTAAGGAGATTGGCAAAAGTTGAAATTCTCATTTCTAAGATTGCACCATCATACGGAGCAGGTAATTCCAATTGACTGATGCCATTTCCACAATTAATCCACTGCCGGTTAAAAGCTAATCCATGAATTGCATGAGGAGGCATTATGTGTGTAGGAAGTTGCACCTCTTCGCCACCGAATCGCTTCAATTTTCCAAATGGAATTCTTCCTCCCCAAGGAGCTAATGGATACCAACCCCAATGCAAAATACTCTGTCGCTTTTGGACCGAGAACTCATAACCACCCCATTGAACGGATGACAAGCGAGCGCCATATTCCAAATCCACCTCTACTCGAATTTCATCACCATCAATAATCTGATTCATTTCTCCTCGATTTCAAGTATCAGTCTTCCTGAGATAAATGTTTACGGCTCTTTCCGACCCTAAGGTTACGATAGATGCCCTAGTTTGCGAATCTTTGTCTGCCTAAGAGAACGAAACTCAGACATTCACCATCGAACATTCCTATCAGCCGTTCCCAGCAAGTGGGCAATACTTTCTGCCTTCAGCCCTTTATGGACCTTGCGGTAAAAAAATTCCACTAGGTATGCTCCGCCTAGCGTAGATTTCATGAGACCGGCAACAAACCAAAGGAGCTCAAATGGCCAGCATTGTTGTAGAAGCACCCGTTTTAATGGCAACCAACACCCCAATGCAAATGCGAAAAGTCGAGGTTGCAGACCCGGCGCCCCACGAAGTTCGGGTGAAAATGACGGCTTCTGGTGTATGCCATTCGTGCTTGCACGCCTTCGATGGCTCGCATCCTGCTCCACTGCCAATCATTCTTGGTGATGAGGGCGCTGGTGTTGTCGAGTCAGTTGGCTCTGCGGTAAGTACCTTACAACCGGGCGATCACGTAATCATTTCTTGGCTTTTGAACTGCGGAACCTGTCCACAATGCCTCCGCGGTAAGCCAGCATACTGTCAGGGACCCTCTCCGTTCGGGGCAATGGGTTTTGATGGAACAAGTCGATTTACAGATGTAGAAACCGGAACGTTAATCCACCATTATGCTCCTTCTACCTACTCCCCGTATATCGTTGTTCCGGCAACCTCCGCAATAAAAATTCGCAAAGACATGCCGCTTGAGAAGGCGGCGCTACTTGGATGCTCTGTAACCACCGGCTTCGGTGCGGTTACTAACGCGGCTCAGGCACGACCCGGAGACAGTGTTGCAGTCTTCGGATGTGGTGGAGTAGGTCTGAATTCAATCCAGGGAGCGCGAGTAGTTGGAGCAAATCCGATTATCGCAGTTGATACAAACGACGCAGCCCTCGAAATGGCAGTGAGGCTTGGGGCAACTCACACAGTTAATCCTAAGAAGGTCAACGCAGAAGAAGAGATTTTCAAAATTGTTCCTTTTGGAGTGAATCACACCATTGGAGCAGTTGGAAGCGTTCCTGCATTTGACTCGGCTTTAAATGTTTTAGCGCCAGGGGGAACTTTCATCATCCTAGGCGCTCCATCTCACGGAGATCGCATGACTATCGACACCACAACACGAATTCTAACTGGTGAACGTGGAATTCGAGGCAGTAAATACGGATCTGCTAATCCAGCAATCGAATTTCCAATGTTGATAGAACTGTATCTTACTGGAAAGTTGGATCTCGACTCTCTGCTTACAGGTTCTTATTCCCTAGACGAAGCAAATAATGCATTTGAAGTTCTTGCTAAGGGAAGTTCAGGACGCGGTCTAATAAAATTCAAGATGACTCAGCTTTGAAACAGGGCTATTAAAAGAAAAAGAAAGAGGGATACGAAAGGGCACAGACCAAGAGTATGTGCAAAAGTCGAATGGATGCAAACAATATGAAATATGTAAAATGAAGAATTTTCTGTCGAATCGCCCAAAGTACTCCCGAGGTTACCGTCGCAAAGGTTTTGCGGCCACATCTCGCTTCAGAAGAGTAATTGGAAAGTCGATCTTTTCGGAAGTCATTGACTTCCCCATCGCGGTCCTAACAGCTGATGTAATAGAGAAGAATAGTCGCGAAATGATGGAATACTGTCAGAGACATGGGTTCCTTCTTGCGCCTCATGGGAAAACTTATATGGCGCCGGCACTCCTTGAAAAACAATTGAGGGACGGTGTTTGGGGCTTCAGTGCAACAAGTAACTGGCAGATGCGCACTCTGTACGCCATGGGTGTAAATCGAATAATTTTGACTAATGAAATAGTCAATGTGACCGCCATTGAATGGATCATCAAGACCCAAAAAAGTAATCGAAATTTTGAATTGATGGTCTATGTAGATTCTGTCGAAGGCGTCAAGTTGCTCGAGTCAACATTGGCAGTTTTTGCACCTAAAAAACCAATTGATGTGCTTGTAGAAATTGGATTCTTGGGGGGTCGAGGCGGAGCTAGGTCAAAAAAAACTGCCATCGAAGTTGCGTTTGCTGTGAGTAGGTCCAGTTTTCTGCGCTTGCGTGGTCTTTCGGGATTCGAGGGTATTGCGCTTCCCCCTATGAATGGAACCGTCCTCGATGGTGTTGATATCCTTCTTGATTTAATTGTAGCAACTGCCATAGAAATAGATTCACTTGGTTACTTCAGTAAGACGAAAAAGATTATCCTTACGGCTGGTGGTAGCAACTTTTTTGACCGAGCAATCGATAAATTCGCTCCACTTTCTCTCAGCAAACCAATCGTCAGAATCTTGAGAGCTGGCTGTTATTTAACTCATGACGATGGAGTTACTTCTCCGGATGACCGAATCAGCGACACAGCTATAGATTTACCTCATTTTCAACCTGCTCTACACGTGTGGGGCGAAGTGCTTTCCATCCCGGAACCAACTAGAGCAATAGTTGGAATCGGTCGACGTGATGCTTCCTTCGACCTAGCAATGCCGACACCAAAATTGATACGGCGAAAGGGAAGTAACTCTCTTGAGCCTGCACTTGGCATGAGTACGCACACCATGAATGATCAGCATCTATACTTAAATTTATCCACAGATGCAAGAATTAATCTTGGTGATTTAATATCTTTTGGGATAAGTCATCCGTGCACCACTTTTGATAAGTGGCGATCCATGGTGAAAGTAGATAGTAACTACAAAATCCTTGAAATCATCAATACATACTTCTAGATAATCTCAAAAAAGAATCTAAATAGCCCTGGCATATCGATGTATAGACGCGGTAGACTTACCAAATGGTAACAAAAATCTCTTCAAAAGATTCCATCTTCGATTCTCCGCACACTTCTCAGTTGTACATAGGTGGAAGATGGCAAAATTCAAATACAGGCAAAGTCTTTGAAACCTATAATCCTTATGATTATTCTCTTGTTTCATTAATCCAAGAATCAGGAATTGCAGACGTCGACGAAGCTGTTGCGGCTGCTAGATTAGCGAATGCTACTTTACGAAAAACTTCCGTAGAGATTCGAGCCGGTTGGTGTGAATCAATTGCTCGTGTGATTGAAACTAATCTAAATCGACTCGCGGAAGCAATCACAAAAGAGCAAGGTAAGCCTTTTCATTGGGAGGCGATACCCGAAGTACAGGCTGCAGCAAAAGGTTTCAGAGACGCAGCTGGACATGTCCGACATTTGCACGGGGAAAACATTTATGCCTCGGATGTAAACAAAAGAGTAGTCACAAGACGTGTGGCACGCGGCACGTATCTCATCATTACCCCTTGGAATTTTCCTCTCAATATACCTGTCGAGTATCTAGCCCCAGCAATAGCAACTGGAAATTCGGTGATTTGGATTCCTGCGCCGACGACTAGCTATATTGCGTCTTTATTAATTGAGTTGATTTCTGAAGTGGGCTTGCCAATTGGAGCATTGAATTTACTTACCGGTCACGGCGAAAATATTGGAGACTATGCGGTTAGCCACCCAGGGGTTGATGCAATCGGTTTTACCGGGAGTACACGAGTAGGAAGAATCATTGAAAAGAATGGTGCGGGTAAACCGATGCTCATGGAGCTTGGAGGGAATGGACCTACGATAGTTTTTGGTGATGCCAATCTCGACAAGGCTGCTGCTGGAATCTGTACAGGAGCATTCTTGAATGCAGGACAAACTTGCTCGGCAACTGAAGCCGTATTCGTGCATCGTTCCATACATGATGCACTTATTGAAAAAATCAAGCTCATAAGTGCAAAATGCACCCTAGGTGACCCAATGCTTGAATCTACGCGAATGGGGCCAATCCATAACGAGAATGTAGCCCGAAAGATGGAAGAGCACATTCATGATGCCCTACAGAAGGGAGCTAAATTGGAATTCGGGGGAACGAGAATTGAAAATATGAACAACGCTAAGTTCTTTGCACCCACAGTCCTTTCTGAAGTGCCTTCCCATGCATTAGTTCTTCAAGAAGAAACTTTTGGGCCCATTATTCCGATCTCACCCTTCGAACACATCGACGAAATTATTGCAATCTGTCAGTCTCCTAAATATGGACTGACTTCCTCCGTGTGGACTGAAGACCTCCAATTTGCAATGAAAATCTCAGAGGAATTACGGACAGGAATCGTGAATATTAATGATTCAAGCGTTTATTGGGAACTTCATATTCCATTTGGAGGTGGATCAAGCACTGATTCAGGAAGAGGAAGGATTGGCGGTATTCATACTCTTATAGAAATGACTGAAATTAAGACTATTACATTCTCGCTGTAGCATTATGAGCCCTAAAAAAAGGAGTGGTTATGCCCGAAGTACTTTCAATGGGTGTTATTGGATTGGGAATATGGGGAGCAAACCACCCACTAGTTTATGACGATTATCATCGAAGTAGCGTATTAGTTGTTTGCGATTTGGACGAAGAAAAAGCAAGAAAATCCGGAGAGCAATTTAAATGTGATTGGACTACTAATTACGAAGAAATAGTAAACAGCGATGTGGATGCAGTCAGTGTTGCTACGCCTGATTTCGCTCATTTTGATCCTGTCTCGAAGCTACTTAAAAAAAATAAACACATTTTTGTGGAAAAGCCACTAACAACTAATTTGAATGAAGCTAAAGAGCTATGCCGATTAGCTGGACAAAGTTCTTCAATAGCAATGGTTGACTTCCATAACCGATGGAATCCTCAATGGGGCCTGGTAAAAAGCACTATTGATAGAGGAGAAATCGGGCAAGCATCTATGGGGTATGTTCGATTAAGTAATTCGATTGAGGTCGCAGAGTCATGGCTTTCATGGGCGGGGAAATCTGGTCCACAATGGTTTTTGCTCACTCATATAATGGATTTAATGAATTGGTTGCTCGAAGAAACCCCAACAAGTCTCTTTGCATTAGGAAAAGAAGGTATTCTGCGAAGTAAAGGAATCGACACCTTAGATTCACTTCAAGTATTGGTCGAGTATCCATCCACAAATATTTGCTTTGAGACCTCATGGATTGTGCCTAATTCGATCCCGAGCGTTATTGATTCTCAGTTCACGTTATACGGTAACAAGGGGAAAATAGATTTCGACTTTGACTTTGCCGGTTTATCCTTTGCTACAAATTCGAAATTAACGTATCCATTCTTCCCGTTAGGTGAACGAGATAGGTGGGGAAAATTGTCACATTTTATGTATGCCCCCCTTCGATATTTTGTAGATTGTGTGCTAGATGGAGTTACACCCGTCTGCAGTTTCGAAGAGGCCTTGATTAATGTTGCGATGGTGCAAGCATCGCTGGATTCACTCTCTTCGAAAACGCCGACAATCTTGAAGAGTCTCCTCTAAGAAAGGCTAAAGAATTCTCGATTTTTACAGCTAATTGATATCCCGGCATTCGTCGTCCACTCATGCGCCTCTGTACCAAATGTCCGAAATATACTTTTCAAGTTAATTGGGCCTTTTTAACGCACAAAATTATCTCAATTCTCTTGTACGGAGGCACCCTTCTCGATTTACTTAGCCACGTCATTCCAAACTTCTGGGGTGATTCCCAACTTGTTACACGAAGAGGAAGGATCCATGTTGTTAAAATCACAAATGGGACCCACTAAAAAAAGAATGTCAGTTTTCGTAACTCTTGTTTTGAGCGTTTCGCTAACTTTCACCGGAGTGGGACTTACAACGCCTGCAAGTGCGGCTGATTGCGCCACCAAGGAATTAAAGTTGATGTCCGTTGGCGATCCATTCCAATATGCTCTTGAGGAAGTCTTGCCGCAATTTACCAAGGAAACAGGAATCAAGGTCAAACTTGAATCTCTTGATAACCAAACTTTACAATCCCGTCTAGCAACAGCTTTCGTCACAAAGAAATCTGATCTCGATGTTGTTACGGTGGACAATATCTGGATAGGTCAGTACTACGATAACGGGTGGATTGACTCCCTAAACGATCGCATAAAGGCTGATAAATCTGTAGATATCAAAGATATGGTGCCTTCTGTTCTGTACTCGATTAGTGAGTGGAGAGGGCAATTCGTTGGTCTTCCAATTGCCCCATACGCCCAAGGCGTTATGTACCGCACAGATGTATACAAATCACTTGGAATCCCAACACCGAAAGCGGGTTGGACCTGGGATGAGTACCTCGCTAATGCAAAGAAAATCAATGGCAAGACTGTGAACGGAAAGAAGATGTACGGTACGGTAATTGTTGGAAAACAACCCGTCCCAATCGTGCACATGTACACCCAATTGTCCGCTGGATTCGGTGCTCGCTGGTTTAAGAAATTCCCTGAAGCTCCGTGGGATTTCACGCCAACAGTTGACTCAGACGCGAACGTGAAGGCAGCAACCTACTATCGAGATCTCTACAAGCTCTCGCCAAAGGAAGCAATAACCTTTGACTGGTTTGCAGCTGGAATGCGCTTTGCAGATGGTGATATTGGGCAAATGTACTGGTGGACTCCTTATTTCTACCTCGTTAACAACAAGGGGTACATGTCAGGCAAGCCGTCACCAATCGTTGGCAAATTTGCCATCGCTGATCTTCCAAGCCCGAAGGGCAAGAAAGCAAACGTCAGCACAGGTGGCTGGCAACTTTCAATTCCTTCAACGGCAGAATGTAAAGATCAATCATGGGAACTCGTTAAATGGGTCAATTCGTCCAAAGCACAGAAACTGATGGCACAAGTCAAAAAATATGGTGCCCAGTTCTCTGACTTTAGCCGTTACTCAAATCTCCGCGATCCAGAGTTGGTAAAACTTTATCCATACCTTCCAAAGCTCGAGAAGATGTTGGAGCAAGGAAATGGAAAGGTCAGCCGTCCTGGAATGCAGATTTACCCCGCACTCGAAGGTGTATATGGTCTTCAGTTGAACAAGATTCTTCTCGGGGCTGACCCCAAGAATACTCTCAAAGAAACCAAGTCGCTTTTCGAAAATTTGCTCAGCGGAAACTTGCTCCTGCCTTACAAGGGCCAGAGCACTAATGATACGTTGGCAAATACCAAGAAGTTGATTGATAGTCTGGCTTAAGTTCTTCAGACTAAAGCAGGATGGAAGTGTTCTCACCTCCATCCTGCTTTTTAAAAATTTCTGTTCCTTGGAGGCAAACTTAGAGAGGATTACGGACGTTGAAGTCAAAAAGATGGACACCCTGGCTGATGATCGGACCTTCTTTCATCTTCTTATTTGCTCTAACGGCTTATCCCCTGTATTTCTCTATAAAGAACGCATTCAGATATTGGAATTTGCAGACCAGTCCAGTACCTCTGCACTACATAGGATTTGACAACTTCAAGAATGTATTCGCTTTCACACCTTTCTTTGCGTCTCTACGCAATACCCTTATCATCTCTTTTGGTGGGTTACTCATCGAATTAGCGCTGGGTTTCATAATCGCTCTGGCTCTCTCTGCTCGATTAAAGTATGTCAATATCGTTAGAGCTTTGCTTATCATGCCTGTGACCGTAGCTCCGGTAATCGTAGGTTTTATGTTCAGATACATGTACTGGGACATTGTGGGACTCATACCATGGCTTGCGAACACAATTCACTTTCCGCAACCGGAAGCTGGTTACCTCGGATCACCAATTACTGTTCTGCCAGCATTGTTGTTGCCAGACATTTGGCAATGGACACCATTCTTTGCCTTAGTTCTCTACGCAGCAATAATTGGAGTGCCTCACGAGATAATTGAGGCAGCGAAGGTCGATGGTGCTAGCCCGATAAGAATTGTTCGTTCAGTTATTCTTCCCACTATAAAACCAGTTGTGGTTGTCATAGGTTTACTCCAACTGATGCGGTTGTTCAACACGTTCGACTTAGTTTACGTTCTCACTAATGGCGGACCGGGAGATTATTCGCGCACTCTAAGTTTCAGTCTCTTTCGTGAAGGTTTGATCAACTTTAATATTGGGGTAGCAGCCGCCATGACTATCATCATTTTGCTCATCTTAAACGTGATTGTTTTTGCTTATTCAAAACTCTTCATGAAAGGAACAAAATTCTGATGAGGAATAATTTAATCCAAAAAACTGGTATTTCGCTCTTCCTTTTGTCGATTTTGATATTTTTCATTGGTCCGATTGTGTGGTTTTTTGCTCTTGCCATTCGGCCCCCAGAAACAGCTTTTCAAAGTCCTCCAAGCTTGTTTTTTAAACCCACTTTGGAGTCATTGAAGTATGTTTTCGTAACACCAGGAGACTCGCTGCCGCAGCTTGTGAATAGCATCCTGATTTCATTTGGCACGATTCTGATCAATCTACCTCTTTCATTCTTTGCAGCGTATGCCTTATCTCGTTACGCAATAAGAGGTAAGAGTGCAATTATGGGTTGGTACTTGGGACTCCTAATGGGTCCAGCGGTGGTTTTCCTTATCCCATATTTCATCCTGATGAACAATATAGGGCTCTCAGGTACTCGACTTTCTATCATTTTGGTCCTTCAGTTAGTAACAATTCCTTTTTCAATCTGGCTGCTCAAGAGTTTCATTGACGATTTGCCTATAGAGGTCGAAGAAGCGGCCCAAGTTGATGGAGCGGGCGCTTTAAAAATATTAAGTTCGATTACTTTGCCCCTTTGTAGACCGGGCGTAATAGTAACCATGATGTTCGCCTTTGTATTTGCCTGGAACAACGTGGTCTTTCCCATTATTTTGTCAAATGCAGAATCAGCTACAATCCAAATAGGAGTCTTCTCCTACTTCACAAGTTCAGGGGTGCAGTGGGGGCAAATCGCAGCATGTGCTGCGGTTGCAATGACTTTACCTATGATTATCTTCCTAGCGCTCGATAAATTTGTTGTGCGAGGATTAACCTTCGGATCTGTTAAAGGCTAGTTGAAAAGGTCTCAGTCCCTTTGCGGATTGTTGAAGTCGTACTCATGTGTTGCGACTGTACCTTTTGCAGCTTTCATTATTTCAGATATTTGGTGTAAATCTGCCTCGCTCAAAACCTTACCAGCCGCAACCACATTTTCTCGCACTTCCTGCGAGCTCGCCATACCCACAAGAGCGACCGACACATTTTCATTGGTCAGCACCCAAGCCAAAGCAAGTTGAGGCAAGGACAGCCCAATTGATAGACCAAATGCTTTGAGCTCATTGGTAACTCTCACGTTGGTAGGTAAGTTCTCTGAAGTGAACAGCTTCAACCCAAAAACATCACCTTGGCTTCGCCAATCTTCCGCGCCAAACTTAATATTCTCTGTCCAGGTTCCGGTCAAAAGTCCATGGCAAAGTGATCCGTATGCCATTACACCTATCCCACTCTTCAAACAACGTGGAATCATCTCGCTTTCAATTCTTCGATCAAATATGTTATATCCAACTTGCTGAGCATCTAGGAGTCCAAATTTTTCATAAGTATCTATTTGATTGATGTTGAAATTTGATACACCTATGAATCGGACTTTCCCAGATTTTTGAAGATTGGTGAGGCCAGCCATAGCACTTTCAGGAGGTGTATCGGAATCTGGCCAATGAATCAAAAATAGATCAATCACATCTGTTTTTAATCGCTTTAAACTCTGTTCTGCGGAGCGAACAATTGCTTCGCGAGAACTATCTCTTATCCATATTTCTTTCTCAAAGTCATGATAGATACCGCATTTCGTCGTTATAAAAGCTTTTTCACGCTTACCTTCCAAAGCTTTGCCCAGAATTTCCTCAGCTAGTCCATTTCCGTATGCAGGCGCGGTATCGAATAAGGTAATTCCTTCATCAAGTGCAAGCCGAATTGAGCGAATGGCCTCTTCAAAATCCGTAACGCCATAGTCTCCTTTTTTAAGAGTCCCACCAATTGGCCACATTCCAAACCCAATTGAGGAAACCATTTCACCTGATTTTCCAAAGGCTCTCTTTTGCATGGCGGCCAACTTCCTTCGTTCTTCTCTTTGTGAACGATTACTGTAGCAGGTTGAATCCCACGACTTCATTGTATCTCGCAGACCTTTCTGCAGCAAGGGCTATCGCTAGAGCGTGAAAAGAATCTCCAATATTTGTTAGTTCCGAATCTTGATCATGCCGTAAGCATTTGAAGATTGAAAGATACTCTTCGCGAAGAGCACCAACAGGACCATTTTTCCTTTTTGGCCAATAGAAAAGATCGGGTACTCGCAAACCTGATTTGTTTACCAAATGCATTGCATCTAGTTGATTGCCGATGTAAATGGAACCCTCAGTTCCGACTACCTGACAAAACTCATCAACTGCAAATGGAGTTTGGTCTGGCATGTGCCAATTGATTCGTAAATTCGCTAAAACTCCAGAATCAGATTTGATTACTATCTGTCCTAAATCAGGATTTTTGAGTTTTCTCTTGCTCGAAGTTTGTGCGAAGACTTCTCCTGAAGTAAGACTTGTGAACCACAGAATCAGATTGATATCGTGAATAGCATCGCTTATAAATGGGCTTGTACTCTCCAGCAATTCTTCGGTGCGACCTGCTGGCAGTTGGCGGTGCGTTGCCACGGAGAGCAATTCTCCTATCTCTCCACCGTCAATCATTTCTTTTGCCTCTTGAAATCTAACGTTAAATCTCAGGATATGTCCTACGAACAATTTGCCCTTGGATCCTTTTGAGGCTGTGATAATCGATGATGCGCTCTCCAAATCGTGCGCTATCGGTTTTTCAATAAAAACATCTTTATCATTTTGAAGAGCAGCTATTGCTATTTCAGCATGATTTTCAGGAGGCGTGCAAACGACAATTAAATCTACTTCTTTATCTGCAATTAGCTCTTGGTAATCAACGGTTGCTATTGAACATGAGTATTTTTGTTGTAAGGTCGTAAGTCGATTCACATTTCTCGTCGATATTCCATATAGCTCTAATCCTGGAACGCCGCGTACAGTATCACAGTGCAATTCACCAAACCAGCCTAATCCTATGACGCCAACTCGCACATTAAGTCTCACTTTCTATTTAAAGGATATGAACTAACCCATGGTTGCAACTCTTCCCAGAACCGACTAAAGGATAGAACTCCCCAATCGTCATGTCTCTTGCCAGCAATTTGAAGTCCAACTGGCAGCCCATCTTTCGTGAAGCCAGATGGAATTGAAGCAGCTGGATTACCCGTGAAGTTCATAAAAAAAGTTAGACACCACCCAATTGATGGTTCAATCTCAACTCCATTGATATGGCTAGGGACGCGAGTATTTCCTCCAACCAAGTTGGGTACAGGATTGATTGCTAGCGTAGGCGAAAGTAAAAAATCATAGCTATCAAATACTTCGGCTATCACGTCGTAAACCTGAGTTCGAAGTCTCTGGTCTTCTCTGACTTGAACTGCGCTACGCATCTGAACTCGCTCCAAAGAATCCACTAAATAGGGTGAGATTGACTCTCTGTGCTTTGCGAGAAGTGGGTATCCTAAATTTTTGAATCCAGCAAATGCATCCGTGTACAAGAGACCCATAGATCGCACCCATAATTGAGAGAGTTCGTAAGGTGAAGCGGGTAATTTCATAGACACTTCATCTACTGACATGCCTGCATCTTGTAACTTGTCAATTGCATTTCGAGTAACCTTTGCAATTTCTTCATCTACTGGAAAGCCACCCATATCCGCACTGAATGCGACCCGAATTTTTCGATGATTTAATTTATTGATGACTGCTAGATCTTTTTCAGGATTGGGAAGGCTATATGGGTCCCTAAGATCTGAACCAGCCATTGCGGACAGCATCAAAGCCGAATCATTCACCGTTCTCGATATTGGACCAATAGATACAAATGGTGTATCGAGAGCAAAGGCATTCGGGCGAGCCACTTCTGCAATTCGGCCAAAACTGGGTTTGATTGCGTAAGTTCCACACCACGCGGCTGGAATCCTCACCGAACCGCCACCATCACTGCCTTGTGCAATTGGCACGAGCCCATCAGCAACTGCAGCAGCGCTGCCACCTGAAGAACCACCTGAATTCTTGGTGAGATCAAAAGGAGTGCTAGTGGCTCCTGATACATAGTTATCAGTAATTCCTTTATGACCAAACTCAGGCGAATTGGTTTTTCCTACGATTACTGCTCCGGCATCGACAAGTTTCTGGATATAAGAAGTGGTTTCTTTGGCTATGAAATTCTCCATTGGGATCGAGCCAAAAGTACTTCTTACCCCCTCTAATGAATCGCCCAAATCTTTTATTGCGACAGGAACTCCATGAAGAATCCCTAATTTATCTCCTCGAGCTTGGGCAGCGTCAAGTTCTTTCGAGCGTCGTAGTGCGTACTCTTCTGTGACCGTCACAAATGAATTTGTACGTGAATTTAATTCCTTTATTCTCTGGAGAAAATGTGTCGTTATCTCAGTTGTAGAAAAATGCTTATGGGCTACACCTTGAGCTATCTCCGTAGCTGTCGCAAAACTCAGTTCGCTCATCAACTCTCCTTAAAGATTCGATTAAAGCAATGACTTTGGATATTTTTCATGATTTACACGTGTGAGTCCAGTACTTACGGGGCACAAAGTACCGCAATAACTGGCAAACTTAGTATAATTTTTGCTAAAAACTACATCCATGCTAAATAACCCCGAGCATTTAGACGTATCCTGTACAAAGAGGTTGTCGCACAGATGTATAGGATATCCAAATCTTTGCCACCAAAAGTGCAATTCCCAGGAATCTCTGGTGTAGGTATGAAGTCAAGATAGACGCCGAAATTATTCACGATATGAACTCCTGCGCTCTCACCAGAACCCCCAGTGACATATATATTTTCGTTTGTATCAAGCACCATTCCATCCATACCATATTCTGAACCTAAATCGAGGAGAACAGAATCTCGCTCCCATACTTGGTCTCTGGTATTCCGATACTTGAGAAGAGTCCTGGCACCACCTGGCTCAGGGTTGTGATCAACCAAATATAAAGTTTTTTCGTCTTGGGACATTAAAATGCCATTTGGAGTTTCCAAATCACTGATGATTCTCGATATTGTGCCGTTTCCATCAATTTTGTATACACCCATTGCATCTTGTTCTAAGTTTTGTTTATCACCATACCTAGGGTCTGTGAAGTAAATTGCACCTTTAGAATCGAAACATAAATCATTAGGACTGTTTAACTTCTTTCCTGCATAACTATCAGCTAACGTTGTTATAGACCCATCCAATTCATAGCGTCGGACTGCACGGTCGCCAGCTCTGCCCGATGATTCATATTTTTTTCCATCGCAACAGACAACGAGTCTACCTTGATGATCAAAATTCATTCCATTTGCATGCCCCGAGTTAGCACTCCATATCGATGTCAATTGCGTTGATTCACTAAAAATGTAGATGATGTTCTCAGAACAGTCAGAAAACAACACATTGCCACTGCAATCCCAAGCCGGACCCTCGGTGAAAACGCCTTCGCTGAATACTTGTTCTAGTCTCTTCACGTTAACTATCGAACTCATACCTACTCCACTTTAAACAACAATAAAAATAGCTTCTGATCTCACAGGAAGGTCTCAACTCCGTGACAGGTTGACCCCTCTAGAATAGTACCCGATATGTAAGAGATAAAGATAGAGTTAGGTCAATGTAAGAGACGGAGTTTAATTATGAATAAGGTGCAGAAGATTTTTCCTCGTGAGGGCAAAGTCCTCATAGCCATGGCGCACGTACCGCCACTTCCTGGTACACCCCTATATGACTCTTCCTTAGGCGTGCAAGGATTAATTGATCATGTGAAACGTGATACTGAAAAGCTATTGAAGGCAGGATTTGATGGAATTCTATTCTGTAATGAAGGAGACCGCCCATACACCCTAACTGCTGGTCTAGAAGCTTCCGCGGTCATGACCCGAGTGGTGACCGAATGCAAGCCCACGGACTTACCATTTGGTGTCGATTACCTCTGGGATGCCAACGCTGCGCTAGCAATTGCAGTAGCAACTGATGCCCACTTTATGCGTGAGGTTATTACCGGAACTTGGGAGTCTGATATGGGATTATGGCAACCTGATGCGGCCAAACTACTTCGAAACCGTCGCAATTTTGGGCGAGAAGATCTCGCGATTTTCGCCAATATTACACCTGAGTTCGCTTCTTCGATTGGGCAACGAACTCCAGCGCAAATGGCAAAATCCACTTACATTTCAAGTCTTGCGGATTCGATTTTGGTGTCGGGACCTATGGCTGGAGCTGAACCAGATATATCTACGCTCAAATCCGTTCGAGAGGCTCTTCCAAGCGAAATCAAAGTTTTCCTAAATACTGGTGCAAAATCCTCTTCTATTGCAAAATTTCTGTCCTACGCTGATGGATGTATAGTTGGTAGTGACTTAAAACGGGATGGCTATACTTGGAATGAAGTAGAATTGGATCGAGCAATACGGTTTATCGAAGCCGCTAGAAGCGTCTAGAATGCAATCTTCATCATTGTTGTTGGGTATAGACGTTGGATCGTCTGGTGTAAAAGCAATTCTGCTAGATCCATCAAAGGGAATTGTTGCGTCTGCTCAGGAATCGGTAAAACAATACTGTGATAAGCCTGGGTGGTCTGAAGCCGATACTGCAGAGTGGTGGAAAGCATTTGTCACAACTATCCCCCAACTTTTGCACCTAGCAAACGTAGCTTCAACTGATATACAAGGAATTTCCTTCTCCGGAATGGTTCCTGCTGTAATTCTAATTGACGAAGAAGGCAATCCTGTCAGGCGCGCAATTCTTCAAAATGATTCAAGAGCTATACGCGAAATTGATGAAATTAAGAAAGCTCTCTCTAGAATTGATTTACTAACTGTAGTGGGATCTATTCCTTCACAACAGTGGATAGCACCTACTATTGCTTGGCTTGTTCGAAATGAACCTGAACACTTTAGAAAAGCGAAGTATTTAATTGGTTCTTATGATTGGATGGCATACAAACTCGGCGCAGAGCTACATGTCGAACAAAATTGGGCTCTTGAAAGTGGACTATTCACTCTAGATGGAAAAGTTTTTCAAGAAATTTATGATGCAGTACCTATTGAATGGCCAAGTGTTCCTAGCATAAAGAGGTCCGGTGAACTAGTTGGAAATGTTTCACCAAAATCTGCTCAAGAATCTGGCCTTGCAGCGGGTACGCCTGTTTTTGTTGGAGGTGCCGACCATGTTCTTTCGGCTTATGGTGCTGGATTAAAAGATGTGGGAGAAATTCTTATAAAACTTGGAGGTGCTGGTGACATTCTTGCTGTTTCTGACACGCTAATTTTAAGTGATAAGTTGTATATCGACAGTCACCCAATTCCAGGTAAGTGGTTACCGAACGGTTGTATGGCGACTAGTGGTTCCATTTTAAGATGGGAACAGAACTTATTGAAGGAATCATCACTTGAAAAACTCGACGAAGAAGCAAGCCTGGTCTCCGCAGGTTCATTATTGATCTTGCCTTATTTTCTAGGTGAAAAGACGCCATTGCATGACCCCGGTCTTCGAGGCGCCATCTTGGGCATTCATCTTGGGACTTCTCGAGGCGAGATTCATCTTGCAATCCTAGAGAGCATCGCTTACGGTTTCAGGCGACATATAGAAATCTTTCGAGAATTGAATATTGAGGTGCTCAATGTTAAAGTCACAAATGGAGGATCAAAGTCAATTTTATGGAAGCAAATAATTGCTGATGTTTTACAAAGAGACCTAGTGTCAGTAGTGAACCATCCCGGTGCTTCTTTTGGAGCAGGCGTATGTGCAGGAGTAGGTTCAGGTATCTTTGGAGATTGGGAAGTAGGCTTGAAGTTGTTAGAGTCAGGTGAAATCATCCGTCATAATCCTAATAATAAAAAAATATATGACGTGAGGTATCACGAATTTATTGAGGCCACAGAATCTCTTGCAGACATTTTGCATTCAATCTCGAGGGGACAAAATGAAATATAAAATAGCGGTCGTCACTGGTGCTGGTTCGGGAATCGGTAACGCCATTGCACGTGAATTGGGTTCACGTGGTTATATTGTAGTTGTCACTGATGTAAATTCAGCTTCGGCCGAAAATGTTTCTGGGCTCATTCCTAACTCTGACTTTAAGACACTGGATGTTACAAACCCAGAAGAATGCAAGAACGTTGCGAGGCAAATTTTTGAGAAATACGGATCATTGGATGTTTGGGTTTCAAATGCAGGCATCTCTAAAATGCAAAAGTTTTTAGATGTTTCACCAACTGATCTTGAAAAAACTTTCGCTGTTAATACCTTTGGAGCTTTTTATTGTGGTCAAGCTGCAGCCCAAATCATGGTGAAGCACAGAATTGAAGGTAAAATTATAAATATAGCCTCCATGGCAGCTAAACAAGGTAAAGCGCCATTTCTATCCGACTATATAGCGAGTAAATTTGCGGTTCTTGGCTTGACCCAAGCAATGGCGATGGAACTTGCACCTAATGGAATTCTTGTGAATTCAATTTGCCCTGGTTTTGTCGCGACTCCGATGCAAGAACGTGAACTTGTCTGGGAGGCAGAACTCCGAGGATGTGTCCCTAAAGAGGTGAAGGAAATGTGGATCAACGACACTCCGCTGCGAAGGCTCGAAACCGCAGAGGATGTAGCGAAGGTAGCGGCTTTCCTTGCAAGCGAAGATTCCAATTTTATTACCGGCGAGAGCATTTCAGTCAATGGCGGAGCGTTCATGGATTAAGCCATTGCTCGCGACCAGGTATTGCATCTAATCGAATATTCGTTTCAAACCGACGTTACATCTTTCATAAGGGATTTGATTGTTATGGAAAAACTTACCCTCTCGATTGATTGCGGCGGGCTCTACCTTAAGAGCTCCGTTCTCGATGATTCCGGGACGATGCATTCCATGCCCATTCGATTACCGACCCCGTACCCACTTGCGCCCACTCTTTTCGTGGACACCCTCGCGCAGATTGCAGCGGATTTACCGAGCGCCTATCGAGCCACCGTAGGAATGCCGGGGATGATTCGGAACGGAGTCGTCGTTGCAATCCCTCACTACGTAAACGTCGGTGGACCCAACACAAAAATCAATCCAGAGTTGCTGGAGGCGTGGGCAGGGTTTGATGCCCAGAGCGCGCTCTCATCAAAACTTGGCATTCCGACTTTGGTCCTCAACGATGCTGAAGTCCACGGTGCCGGAATAATCACTGGAACTGGATACGAAGTAGTGATCACTCTTGGAACCGGCTTGGGTTTTGCAATTTTTTATGGCGGAAAACTTGCTCCACACTTCGAGCTCTCACACGCGACCATCCGTCGCGGAACCACCATCGATAAATGGATTGGCGAACATGAACGTAAGCGCTTGGGAAATATCTTCTGGTCTCGACGTATTCGACAGATGGTTGAAGAGCTTCGACCTGTTTTCAGATGGGATCGCCTCTACATCGGCGGAGGGAACGCCCGGTTAGTCAGAGAGACTGAATTGAAGCGAATGGGCGATGACGTTGTGATTGTGCCAAATACTGCGGGCGTAGCAGGTGGCGTTCGCGCCTGGAGCCTTGAGCACTACTTTCGACAGTAATTTTTTACTTTTCCTCGGCAAGTTTTTTGAGATTGACCAGAGACTTTGCCATCGCTTTAGGAGACCAGATCACTTCCCGCTTCATCAATAATTTAGGTGCTGTGCGGCCATCCATCCACTCTGTGACTTCAGTACGGTTACCATCGAGCGCCTTAAACTCATAGCGCCAGATATTCCGGGCAAGTGGCATCCATCCAATTAACTTATCTTGTTCGAACTCGACCACTTTATTCTTCATAACGTAGGGAACAATCCTGTGCATCCGCATCCAAAAAATCGAACCTAGCTCTAATTTCTCCGGCCCAACCATCTCGCCACGAACCATGGCCGTTCCATCAATCGCCGAATGCATCTTGGGATTAGCCACTATGGCGAAGACTTTTGAGACAGGAGCGTCAATCACAATCCTGGCTCCGACGAGCCACTTGATACCTGAATCCACTATGTCAGCACGCATAGGAGGAGTAAAGCAATGTTAACGCCCTAGAAGCAATAGCCCTCCAAGTTTCGTATATTGTATTAATGCTACATAGCATATATGCTACTTCTATGAGCAGGAACCCTGAAGAGCCGGTCTATAACCGAATCGAAGAGGCTCGCTCCAACCTGGGGTTATCTCGACAGGAACTGGCCGACAAGGT
>Ga0194116_10003435_pt1 | contig 19071 bp, 13 predicted proteins | sample TA2MahsurfametaG_4_FD_148617 | JGI IMG/M metagenome (GOLD analysis project Ga0194116, IMG submission 148617) | Freshwater microbial communities from Lake Tanganyika, Tanzania - TA2015008 Mahale S9 surface | ecosystem: Environmental > Aquatic > Freshwater > Lake | place: Tanzania: Lake...
CAAGCTCCAATACCACCGCACCTTTGGCTACTTCCTGGCAGTGAGCAAGGCCAAGGCAGCCTCGGTGCCCAACCACTGGATCCGCCGCCAGACCCTCGCCAACGAAGAGCGCTTCGTCACCCCCGAGCTCAAGTCCCGTGAAGGGCGGATCCTGCAGCTCAAAGCCCGCGCCGCCCAGCGGGAATACGAGCTGTTCTGCCAGCTGCGCCACCACGTGGGTGAGCAGGCCACCCCGATCCGTGCCGCAGCGCGCCTGGTGGCCGAACTCGACGCCATCGCCTCCCTGGCGGAACTGGCCGCCACCAGCGGCTACTGCAAACCGGAGCTCACCGATCCCAACGGTCCCGAAGCCCGCCTGCTGCAGATCGAGGCCGGCCGCCACCCGGTGGTGGAACAACTGCTGGTGGAGGCCCCCTTCACCCCCAACAACATCGCGCTGGGCTTCTCAAGTTCTCAGGTGCCGGACGCGGAAAACAGCAAACCCGACTCAACTCGAGAGATCACTCCCGACCTACTGGTGCTCACGGGTCCCAACGCCAGCGGCAAGAGCTGTTATCTGCGCCAGACAGGCCTGCTGCAGCTGATGGCCCAGATCGGCAGTTGGATTCCAGCCAAGAGCGCCCGGCTCGGCATCACCGATCGGATCTTCACGCGGGTGGGCGCCGGCGACGACCTGGCCGCTGGCCAATCCACCTTCATGGTGGAGATGGCCGAAACGGCCAACATCCTTCACCACGCCAGCGATCGCTCCCTGGTGCTGCTCGATGAGATCGGCCGCGGCACCGCCACCTTCGATGGCCTCTCGATCGCCTGGGCCGTGGCCGAATACCTGGCCGACACGATCGGCGCCCGCAGCGTGTTCGCCACCCACTACCACGAGCTCAACGAACTCGCCGATCAACTCCCCAACGTGGCCAACGCCCAGGTGCTGGTGGAAGACACCGGCAACGAGCTGCGCTTCCTGCACCGCGTGGTGAGCGGCGGCGCCAACCGCAGCTACGGCATCGAAGCCGCCCGCCTCGCCGGCGTGCCCCCGGCGGTGGTGCTACGAGCCCGCCAGGTGTTGGGCCGCATCGAAGCCAACAGTCACGTGGCGGTGGGGCCGATGGCGGAAGCCGCAGCTGCGGCCGCGGCCTGATCCAACCAGGCGCGTCGGAGCAGAGCGTTCGCTGCAGCCCCCACCAAACCGGCGCCACCCCGGCTGCCCTCCAAGCGGATCTGCGGCAGGCCACTGGCCGCCAGCTGTCGCTTGCTCTCCGCCACCCCCACAAAGCCCACGGGCATGCCGATCACAAGGGCTGGGGGGGCGCTCTGACCGGCCGCCACCCGCTCCAGCAGCAAATCCAGCGCCGTGGGGGCGCTGCCGATCAGCACCACCGCCCCGGGATGCTCGTGCAAGGCCCGCTCCATCCCAGCCGCCGCTCGGGTGCTGCCATCAGGCGCCTGGGCCGGGGCCCAATCGAGAACGCTCTGCACCGGGTTGCCGAAGGTACGCCGCGCCATGGGTGCCACGGCCGCCGCCGCCATGGCCGTATCGGTGAGGATCGGCGCCCCCGAGGCGAGCGCCTGCAACCCCATCCGGCAGGCAGCGTCTGAAAAGCGCACATCCGCCGCCAGGCTCAGATCACCGCTGCTGTGAATCAGCCTCAGCAGCACCTCCTGCTCGGGCTGAGGGAATCGCTGCAGGTCGAAACCACCCGCAGCCTGCCCCTCCGCCAAAGCAACGCGAATCAACCGGATGCTCTCGCTGAAGATCGGGTGATCAAAGCCGGCACAAGCCTCAAAAGCATCTGCCACGCCGCGTCTACGCAGGAATCTCCTGCAGCTTGATCGCTTGAAGGTCTTGAAAGGGAACCGGTCATGGCCCGAGCCCAGGGCTCGGGCTCAGGCTCGGGGTTACCTCCGAAAAACCGTCCAGGGTTCCGTACAGTCTGTACAGAACCCTGAAACCTCGCTCAAGCGTGCACCCCTCCCCCCTGGGCGTTGAGGAAGCCCGGCGCCGACTGCCGGAACTGCTCGAACGTGCCGCGGCCGGCGAGGAGTTCGTGATTCAGCGGCATCGGCGGCCGATGGCAGCGCTAGTGCCGCTCGGGGGGCAACACCCCACGAATCCCCACAAGCGGCAACGCCAAATCCAGAGCCTGATGAGCCTGCAGGGCAGTGGCCGCAACTGCTGGGATCCCAACCAGCGTCACCCCGCCCGGCCAGCCGCCACCGCTCCACCACTCGTTCAACCAATCGCAACCTCGAAGCCGGCTGGGTTTGAACCGAGCCGGTTGGTGCAGGGCAGTCGGATCGCCCTCGATGGCTCAGCCCTGGTGGCCTTCCTCGCCGATGCCAAGGGCACGGGCCGCTACCTGCAACCGCTGATGCAGGGCATCGCCCAGGGCACCTGGCAGGGGGTGATCAGCAGCGTCAGCCTGGCGCGGGTGATGGAGGGACCGCTCGCCCAGGGGAATGAACAACTGGCCCAGCGCTATGCCGCTGCCTTAGCCAATCCCCAACACTGGCTGCAGGTGCCGGCCGATGGCGAGCTGGTGTTGGCTGCGGCGCGGCTACAACGGCAGGAACCGCAGCTCGACACCACCAGCGCCCTGGAGCTGGCCACCGCCATCGCCGCGCAAGCCACCGTGCTGGTGACCGATCACCCCGCCCTCGCCCAGACTGCGCAGCACCCGGTGCTCAGCGCCCTGCGGATCTGAGCCTTTGCTGCCGCACACCCACAGCTGATGCCGATTCACCTGCTCTGGGGCGACGATGAAGCAGCCCGCAGCCGGGCGGTGGACGCCCTGGTGGCGGAGCGCACCGACCCCGCCTGGCAAGCCATCAACCTCTCGCGTCTGGATGGCAGCGACAGCAGCCAGGCAGCCCAGGCCCTTGAAGAGGCGCGCACGCCACCCTTCGGTGGAGGCGATCGGGTGGTGGTGCTGCAGCGCAGTCCGTTCTGCAATCAGTGTCCGGCGGAGTTGGCGGAGCAATTGGAGGCAACCCTGCCCCTGATTCCCGCCAACTGCCACCTGTTGCTGGTGAACGCCGGCAAGCCCGATGCACGCCTGCGCACCACCAAGGCCCTGCAGAAGTTGGTGAAGGGCGGCGACGCTCACGAACAGAGCTTTCAGCTACCGGCGATCTGGGATGGAGCCGGCCTGATCGAGCTGGTGCAGCGCACGGCCCGGGAGCTGGGGCTCGCGCTGGAGCCCGCCGCCGCCGAAGCCCTAAGCGACGCCATCGGCAGCGACAGCGCCCGCCTGGCCAGCGAACTGGAGAAGCTGGCGCTGTATGTGGGCGCGGAGCCGGGTCGCAGGACTCCGCAACCCCCTATCACCGCCGCTGCCGTGGAGGCCCTGGTGGGCAGCCAGGCCACCAATGCCCTGCAGGTGGGCGATGCGCTCCTAGCGGGGCAGCCCGCCGAGGCGGTGGCGCTGGTGGATGCGCTGCTCATCGCCAATGAGCCGGCGCTGCGGATCGTGGCCACCCTCTGCGGGCAGATCCGGGGCTGGCTGTGGGTGAGCCTGCTGGATCAACAGGGCGAGAGCGATGTGAATGCCATCGCCAAGGCCGCCGGCATCGGCAACCCCAAACGCATCTATGTGATGCGCAAACAGATCCGCGGCCGCAAGCCGGCCCGCTTCCTGGCGCTGCTGCGTCAACTCCTGGAGGTGGAAGCAGCGCTCAAACGCGGCAGCGATCCCGGCGATGCCTTCCGCGATGGCTTCCTGCTGGCGCCTTAAGGCCACGTAGGACAATCAGCGGTTCACGCTGCACGCGCCCACGCCATGGCCCTGCTGGTCCAGAAGTTCGGCGGCACCTCCGTGGCCGATGTGGAGCGGATCCAGGCGGTAGCCCAGCGCATCGCCAACAGCCGCCAGGCCGGCAACGATCTGGTGATCGTGGTGTCGGCCATGGGCCACACCACCGACGAACTCACCGGCCTGGCCCGCGCCATCAGCAGCAACCCGCCCCAGCGGGAGATGGACATGCTGCTGGCCACCGGCGAGCAGGTGTCGATCGCGCTGTTGGCGATGGCGCTGAACGCCCTGGGAGTGCCGGCGGTATCCATGACTGGCCCCCAAGTGGGCATCCTCACCGAATCCGCCCACGGCCGCGCCCGCATCCTGGAGGTGCGCACCGATCGCCTGCAGCGCCTGCTGGGCGACGGCAATGTGGTGGTGGTGGCGGGTTTCCAGGGCACCAGCAGCGGCCTGAGCGGCCTGCCCGAGATCACCACCCTCGGCCGCGGCGGCTCGGACACCTCAGCCGTGGCCCTGGCGGCAGCCCTGGGCGCCGATGCCTGTGAGATCTACACCGATGTGCCGGGGGTGCTCACCACCGACCCCCGCAAGGTGCCCGATGCCCAGCTGATGGACACGATCACCTGCAACGAGATGCTGGAGCTGGCCAGCCTCGGCGCCGCCGTGCTGCATCCCCGGGCCGTGGAGATCGCCCGCAACTACGGCGTGCCGCTGGTGGTGCGCTCCAGCTGGAGCGATCAGCCCGGCACCCTGCTCACCAGCGATGCCGCCAGCCGCCGCGGCAGCGGCGAAGGTCTGGAGCTGGGCAAGCCCGTGGATGGCGCCGAGCTCGACACCGACCAGGCCGTGCTGGCCCTGGCCCACGTGCCCGATCGCCCCGGCGTGGCCGCCCAGCTGTTTGAAGCGCTCTCGGCCGCGGGGCTGAACGTGGATCTGATCGTGCAGTCGACCCATGAGGGCGAAGCCAGCGGCTTCACCAACGACATCGCCTTCACCGTGGCCGAAACGCAGCTGGATCGGGCCCAGCTGGTGTGCCGTGAGGTGTTGGCGGCCATGGGCCCCGGGGCCGAGAGCGCCACGATCAGCGCCGAAGGCGGCATGGCCAAGCTGAGCATCGCCGGCGCTGGGATCATGGGCCGCCCCGGTGTGGCGGCCCGCTTGTTCGACACCCTGGCCAAAGGCGGCATCAACCTGCGCCTGATCGCCACCAGCGAGGTGAAGGTGAGCTGCCTGGTGGCGGGCCACCAGGGCAGCAAGGCGCTGCAGGCCGCGGCCCAGTGCTTTGAGCTCAACGAGCGCCAGCTGCATCTCAACCCGCCCCCCTCCGGCGCCGGTGAACCGGAGGTGCGCGGCGTGGCCCTCGATCGCGACCAGGCCCAGGTGGCCGTGCGCCGCATCCCCGACAAGCCCGGCACCGCCGCAGCCGTGTGTCGCATGCTCGCCGATGCGGGCATCAGCCTCGACGCGATCGTGCAATCGGAGCGCAGCCACGGCAGCGGCGACCAGCAGAGCCGCGACATGGGTTTCTGCCTGAAGCGCGACGACCTCGCTCGGGCCCGCACCACCCTGCAGCCGCTGCTCAACCAGTGGCCCGGCGCCAGCTTCGAAGAGGGCATGGCGATCGCCCGCATCAGCGCCGTGGGGGCCGGCATGCCCTGCACCGCAGGCACAGCAGCCCGCATGTTCCGCTCCCTGGCCGATGCAGGCGTGAACATCGAGATGATCGCCACCAGCGAGATCCGCACCAGCTGCGTGGTGCCCGAAGCCGACGGCGTGAAGGCGCTGCAGGTGGTGCACAGCGCCTTTGGGCTCGGCGGTGCCGTGCAGCACGAAGCCCAGGGCACAGAAGCTCCGGTGTGAGCGATCGCCCGGTTGACATCAACCGGGAATCACACCGTCGCCGCGATCCCCTTCGGCTCCAGCATCAGCTTGCTGCCGCTCACGCTCTCATCCATCTCGATCGGGTAGGCGCCGTCGAAGCAGGCGGTGCAGAAGTGGGAGGCATTGGCCTGGGCCGCTTCCACCATGCCCTCCTTGGTGAGGTAGGCGAGAGAATCCACGCCGAGGTGAGCGGCGATCTCCTCGAGGGTGAGGCGGGCGGCGATCAGCTGGTCTTGGGTGTCGGTGTCGATGCCGTAGAAGCAGGGGTGGGTCACCGGCGGTGAGCTGATGCGCATGTGCACCTCGGTGGCACCGGCATCGCGGATGGCGGCCACGAGCTTGCGGCTGGTGGTGCCGCGCACGATCGAGTCGTCGATCACCACCACGCGCTTGCCGGCGAGCACGTCCGGCAGGGGGTTGAGCTTCACGCGGATGCCGGCCTCGCGCATCGCCTGGGTGGGCTGGATGAAGGTGCGACCCACGTAGCGGTTTTTGATCAGGCCATCGCCGAAGGGGATGCCGCTGAATTGGGAATAACCGATCGCTGCCGGGATGCCTGAATCGGGCACGCCGATCACGATGTCGGCCTCCACGGGGGTTTCGCGGGCCAGCACTTCGCCGATGCGCACCCGGTAGCTGTAGAGCGATTCGCCGAAGAAGCGGCTGTCGGGCCGGGCGAAATAGATCATCTCGAACACGCAGAGCTTGGCGGGCTCGGTGGTCCAGCGGCTGCGGCTGGGTTCGGGATCACCCAGGCGGAAGTGCATCAGCTCGCCGGGCTCCACATCGCCATCGAAGCTGGCACCGATGATGTCGAGCCCGCAGGTTTCGCTGCTCACCACCCACTGGGCCTCGCTGCGCTCGCCCATGTGGCCGAACACCAGCGGCCGAATGCCGTGGCCATCCCGCAGGGCATACAACCCCTCCGGCGTGCCGATCACCAGGCTGAAGGCACCGCGGCAGCGACCGGCCGCCTCCCGAATCGCCGCCTCCCAGCCCAGGCCCTGATTCACCGCATGCTGAATCGCGAAGGCGATCAGCTCGGAATCGGTGGTGGAGGTGAACTCCACTTCGGGGATGTCGGCGGAGATCGCTTCCCGCAACTCGCCGGCATTCACCAGGTTGCCGTTGTGGGCGAAGGCCAGCGGACCGAGGCGGGTGTTGAGCAGCACCGGCTGAGCGTTGCAGGCCTTGCTGCTGCCGGTGGTGGAGTAGCGGTTGTGGCCGATCGCCAGCTGGCCGGGCAGGCGCTCAAGCACGCTCTGGTCGAACACCTGGCTCACCAGGCCCATGTCCTTGTGCAGGCGCACCTTCGGACCCGAGGCGCCATCGGCTGATGCATCGAACACGGCGATGCCGGCCGATTCCTGGCCGCGGTGCTGCAGGGCGTAAAGGCCGAAATAGGTGAGGTTGGCCACCGGCTGATCTGCCGCCAGCACCGCAAACACACCGCAGGCCTCTTCGGGCTTATCGGGACGCTCGTCGGTCAACGCAGATCCCACCCTTGGCTTCGATTCAGCATTGTGCATCAGCGCTCTCAGGCGGTCGGCGGCAGATCCACGCCCATACGGCGCGGGATGGCCTGCTCGAACTGGGCCGCCAGCTGAGCCACCGGCAACCGCAGCAGCGGCTGGCCGGCCTGCTGGATCTGGAGCTCAGCCTCGGCCGCCACCACACCCAGGCACTGAGCGGGAACACCGGCGGCATCGAGAGCCTCCTGCCAAGCCACCGTCTGCGCCGGGGCCACGCTCACCAGGATGCGGGCACCACCTTCGGCGAACAGCAGGCGATCCAGGCGGGCGCTGCTGGCGGGGATCTCCAGGTGGGCACCGAGGCCGCTGGCGATGCAGGCTTCCGCGGCAGCCACCGCCAGGCCGCCATCGCTGAGGTCGTGGGCGGAGCGCACCAGGCCGGCGGCGATGGCCTGGCGCAGGAAGCCCTGCACCGAGCGCTCCAGCGCCAGATCAATCTCGGGCGGGCGCCCCGTGACGGCTCCATGCACCCGCTCCAGATAGCTGCTGCCGGCCAGGCCCAGGCGGGGATCGGCGGGAGTATCTCCAGCCTCTAAGGGCACGCCCAGCAACCAGATCGCATCGCCCGCTTCGCGCCAGGCCTGGCCACGCACCTGGGCCAGATCGTGCACGAGGCCCACCATGCCCACCACCGGCGTGGGGTGGATCGGCTGCATGCGCCCATCCGGCAGGCGGGTTTCGTTGTAGAGGGAGACGTTTCCGCCGGTGACGGGCGTGTCGAGCGCCGAGCAGGCGGCGGAGAGACCGCGGCAGGCCAGGGCCAGCTGCCAGTAGCCGGTGGGGGTTTCCGGGGAGGGGAAGTTGAGGTTGTCGGTCACGGCCAGGGGCTCGGCGCCCACGCAGCTGAGGTTGCGGGCCGCCTCGGCCACGGCGGCCATGCCGCCACGCTCGGGATCGAGGGCTACCCAGCGGTTGGGGCAATCCACCACCGCCGCCACACCGCGGTTGGCCGCAGCGCTGCTGGCCTGGGGGCGCAGGCGCACCACCGCCGCATCGGCACCGCCGGGGGGGATCACGGTGTTGGCCTGCACCTGGTGGTCGTATTGGCGATACACCCAGCGCTTGGAGGCGATGGTGGGGTCATCGAGCAGCTGCAGCAGGGCCTCGTTCCAGCTGAGGGCCGTGGCGCCGGCGGGGGTGATGCCGTTGGTGCTGGCGGCGGGCAGCTGGGCCTCGCTCCAGCGCCAGTGCGCCTGGATCTCCGCAGGAGGTTCGCTGATCAGCTCGTGGCGGTTGATCGGGGTGTCGTCGGCCAGGGCGCTGGCGGGCACTTCGGCGGCCACCTCACCGTTCTGGAGCACGCGCACGATGTTGTCTTCCAGCACGCGGCCCACCACCGCGGCCTGCAGACCCCAGCGGCTGAAGCTCTGCATCAGCGCCTGCTCGCGCCCGGGCTTCACCACGAACAGCATCCGCTCCTGGGATTCGCTGAGCAAAAACTCGTAGGGGGTCATGCCGGCCTCGCGGGCGGGCACGCGATCGAGATCCAGCTCGATGCCGAGGCCGCCCTTGGCGGCCATCTCCGAGCAGCTGCAGGTGAGGCCAGCGGCGCCCATGTCTTGAGCCGCCACCACATCACCGGTTTGGAAGGCCTCGAGGCAGGCCTCGATCAGGCCCTTCTCGAGGAAGGGGTCGCCCACCTGCACGGCGGGGCGATCGTCGAGAGAGGCCTCGGTGAGTTCGGCCGAAGCAAAGCTGGCGCCGCCCATGCCATCGCGGCCAGTGGTGCTGCCCACGTAAACCACCGGATAGCCCACGCCCTCGGCGCCGGAGCAAACGATGTCGTCGGTTTCCATCAGCCCCAGGGCCATGGCATTCACCAGGGGGTTGCCGGAATAGCTGGGATCGAAGGCCACCTCACCGCCCACGGTGGGCACACCCACGCAGTTGCCGTAGTGGGCGATGCCGGCCACCACGCCTTCCATCAGGCCCACGTTGCGCTCGTCTTCCAGGGGTCCGAAGCGCAGGGCGTTGAGCAGGGCGATCGGCCGGGCGCCCATGGTGAAGATGTCGCGCAGGATGCCGCCCACGCCCGTGGCCGCGCCCTGGAACGGCTCCACCGCCGAAGGGTGGTTGTGACTCTCGATCTTGAAGGCCAGGCGCTGGCCTTCGCCCAGATCCACCACGCCGGCGTTCTCACCGGGGCCCACCAGGATGCGCGGGCCGGTGGTGGGGAAGCCCTGCAGCAGCGGCCGTGAGTTGCGGTAGCAGCAGTGCTCCGACCACATCACCCCGAACATGCCCAGCTCGGCGCGGTTGGGGGCGCGGCCGAGGCGGCGGCAGATCTCGTCGTAATCGGCCTGGCTGAGGTTCTCCTTCTTGAGGGCTTCGGGAACTGAATAGGCGGGGGGGGCGTACTCGGGAGCGGCGACCACAACCAGCGGAGCAGATCAGTTCAGTCTCGCTGAGCGACTCACCCGAGGTCGCCGGTGTAGTTGGCGGGCAGGCCCACCGTGAGGTTGCGAAGCTCCGACAGGCCCAGGTCGCCGCCGGTGTATACAGCCTCCAGGCGCTTGCCCACAAAGATGCCAACGCCATCGAGTTGGCCGTAGGCGTTGCTGCTGATCGAGGTGGATCTAAAGCGCAGCTTGCTGGTTTTAACGCCCAGAAGGCCCACCCGATCTTCGGGGCCAAGTGCGGTGATCACATCCACGCTGGCGCGGTTGCGTTGTGCCTTGGTGGAACCATCGGGGGTGATCAACAGCCAATCCACGGCTCCATCGGCCGCGCTGGAGAAGCGATTGCTGCCCCCGAGACCCCAGAGCTCATCGGCCCCGCCGCCGCCGATGAGGTCATCGTTGCGTTCGCTGCCCACCAGCTTTTGTGGCACCAGGGGTTGGCTGGCACTGGTTTCCACTCCCCAGATGGCCTTGAGGGCCGCCAGGTCGTTGCTGCTGTACCAGGTGGGCCAGGTGGCTCCCAGGGGATCGCGGTAGGCCATCAGCGTCTCCTCGGGAAAGGCGCTGCGGGACGATCGGGCACTCCCGAACACATCACCATCCGAATCATCGAAGGGATGTTCCAAGCCGAGCGCATGACCCAGCTCATGCAGAGCGGCGTAATAGAAATAGTCGGTTTCGCCGTTAAAGGCAGGCGTGTTGAGCATCAGCTCCCAGAAATCCTTCTGAGCGGTGTCGTTGCTCAGCGCAATGCCCAGGGTGACGCCGTCGCCGTCACCGAGGTCAATCTCGCTGTCTGAATAGAGGCGCACATCAGCCTGATCAGCGCTGCTGACGAGGCGAAAGTCGAGGTTGAGCTCCGCATCCAGCTGGCGCACAGCCTCGGTGAAAAAGGCCATGAAGGCGTCGTCGATCGCCAGGGCCTGAATCGTCTGCGCTCCAAAGTCCCCACCATTCACCTGCACAGGGCCCGCCGGGCGATGCACATACAGGTCGAGCACACCGTCGGTGATCACCTGCTGGGTGCTGAAGCGTTGAAAATCGGGCGCAATCAGCAGATCCGGGGGAATCGTGCGGAGGCTGATCTCCCCGAGGGCGTGGGACGAACCCAACACGGTGCTGTCAGCACCAGCCAGAAGGCACTGGTAACACACGGCAAACCTGCTGCTCGGGTCGTGTCTTCAAGCTAGTCGGCTTCAGGAAAGCCAGGGGTCTTCGTCGTCGGGCTGGGGCCGGGCTCGACGGGCTGGGGGAGGCTGATCCTCCCAGTCGTCCCAGGCTTCGTTGGCACCACGCCGCTCCGACTCCCAGACCGGTTCCTCCTCGATCCAGCCCTCTAAGCGTTCCTCAAAGCGATCGCCGGCCTGTTGGAACTGGTCGCGCAGGCGCTCGGTTTCCTCCTGGAACTGATCGCGCCAGCGCCGGCCACGCCGCAGGAATTCCTGGCGCACGCTGGCGCGGGCCAACGGCAGATCATCAAGCCCGTTGAGGCCCGTGAACACCTGGCCGGGCTGCTGATCGCTGATGCGCTCGGGGCTGAGGCGCCAGCGGCTGCTGCCGGGCAGGCGTGGATCGCTGCGCGACACCAGGTAGTGGAGGATCTCGCCCGTGCTCAGCTCCACCGCCGCATCGGCCACGGTGCCGATCGGTTCACCGCGGCGATCCAGCACGGCTGCCTCGATCAGGGTGGGCAGGCGATCCACGGTGGAGAGGTCGGTGTCGGCCGGATCGCCCTGCACCAGGGCCTCCAACTCACCCAGCCCGCGCAACTGATCGAGCCGCCACGCCCGGCGGCGATCACCGAAGGCCGAGGGTTTGCTGATCCAGCCCAGCAACCGATGCACCGGCGGATGCATCCAGGCGACGGCCCCGGGGCCATGGTCGATGCCCTGATCGCAGCGCACGCGGCGGCGCAGCAGATCGCTGAGCAGCAGTTGCTCCGGCAGGCTCACTGGCGGATCTGCACCGGCATCACCAAATAGGTGAAGGCTGATTCATCCTCCGGCGACAGCACCACCGGTGTGGTGGGGGCATTGCAGCGCAGCTCCACCCGCTCGGCGCCCATGGCCTTGAGGCCCTCGAGCACGTAGCGCACGTTGAAGGCGATCTGAATCGCCTCACCGCTCACATCGGCAGCAATCGATTCGGAACCGCTGCCCACGTCCTGGGCGTCGGCGCTGATCGCCAGCTGACCGGCGGCGGGGTCGCTGCTGATCTTCACCACGTTGTTGTGCTGATCGGCGAGCACAGCCACCCGCTCGAGGGCCTGCAGCAAGCCTTTGCGATCGAGCTTGAGGCTGCGGCCGAAGCTCTCCGGGATCAACTGGCGGTAGTTGGGGTAGGTGCCATCCAGGCTGCGGCTGGTGAGCACCTGATCGGCCCACTGGAACACCACCTGACCGCGATCGCAGAACAGGCTCACCGGATCACCGCCGCCCCGGCTGGAGAGCAGCCGCTCCAGCTCCCGCAGGGAGCGAGCCGGAACCGTCACGTCGAGCTGGGCCTCAGCCTCAGCGCTGTTCTGCAGCCGCAACACCGCCAAACGGTGGCCATCGGTGGCGGCGCACTCCAGCCCTTCGGCATCCAGGCCGATGTGCACACCGGTGAGCAGCTGCTTGGCTTCATCGCTGCTGCTGGCGAACAGGGTGGCCCGCAGGCCTTTCACCAACACCTCAGGGTCGAGCTTGATCGGCGTAGCAGCCTGAGCGAGGGGGAGCTCCGGGAAGTCTTCAGCGGGCATACCCCGCATCTGATAGCTACCTGAGGCGCTGGTGAGCTCCACCTGCTCGCCGCCCTCCTCACAGCTGAGGCTGATCGGGCTGTCAGCCGGCATGCGGGACACGATCTCGCCAAACAGGCGGGCCGGCAGCGTGATCGCGCCACTGGTGTGCACCGAAGCGCTGAGGCTGGTTTGGATGCCGAGGCTCAGGTCGAAGCCCGTAAGGCTGAGACGACCGGTGCCGGCATCGGCGGTGAGCAGCACGTTGGCCAGCACCGGATGGGTGGGTCTGCCTGCCACGGCCCGGCTCACCAGCTGAAGGCTGGCGTTGAGTTCGGCCTGGGAGCAGACCAGCTTCATGGCATGGGCAAAGCGGTCCCCACGCTTCCACAACGGGGCCGGAAGCGCAACGGGCCCAGTGAGCGGTTTCCACGCTTCACCCCATCCCTCCGTCTAATGGATCAAAAGTTTTTAAAACCAAATCCAATCTCGTAGCCGTAGGGCTCGGGGAAACCTTGTAAAACCGGCTCAAGCTATTGCGGCGCAGGTGATCTCGTTTCCACAGGCCTGGTGATTGAGCCACTGAACAACAGGCGCCCGCGGGCTTTTCCGCTGATTCCCGACCATGTGGAAAAGAGGGGGTTGATCGGGGGTGGTGTTGGCGTTGTGTTTCCCGGCGGGAATCCGGTGCTTTTCCGCAGCCTGTGAACAGACGCTTTGGCGGTTGTCTTGCTGATCGGCGGCTCGATGCCAGCAAAAAGCCCCGCCGAGCGAGCCGGCGGGGCTGGGCAACAGGCGCTGGCTGTGAGCTCAGAAGCCCATCACCTTGGCCACGATGTTCGTGTCGGGCTCCAGGCCCGTGTGGAACTTCGAGTCGTTGTGCTCGATGGCTGTGGTGGGGTCCTTCAGGCCGTTGCCAGTGAGCACACACACCACCGTGGCGCCGGCCGGCACCTCCTCGCGCCGTTTGATCAGGCCGGCCACGGAGGCGGCGCTGGCGGGTTCACAGAACACCCCTTCGCCGGCCCCAAGCAGTTTGTAGGCCTCGATGATCTCGGCGTCGGTGACGGCCATGAAATCGCCGTTGCTCTCAGCGCGTGCCTTGAGGGCACGCTCCTTGTTCACCGGGTTGCCGATACGGATGGCGGTGGCGATCGTGTCGGGTTGCTCCACCGTGTGGCCCAGCACCAGGGGCGCTGAGCCGGCCGCCTGGAAGCCCATCATGCGCGGCAAACGGCGGCTGTGCCCTGCTGCCTTGTATTCGTTGAACCCCATCCAGTAGGCGCTGATGTTGCCGGCGTTGCCCACGGGGATGCAGAGCCAGTCGGGTGCTTCGCCCAGGGCATCCACCACCTCGAAGGCGGCGGTTTTCTGGCCCTGCAGGCGGTAGGGATTCACCGAGTTCACCAGGGTGATCGGGTATTGATTCGCCACCTCCTGCACGATCGCAAGGGCGCGGTCGAAGTTGCCCTTCACTGCCAGCACCTCGGCGCCGTAGAGCAGGGCCTGGGCGAGCTTGCCCTGGGCCACGTAGCCATCGGGGATCAACACGAAGGCACGCATGCCGCCGCGGCGGGCGTAGGCAGCCGCCGCAGCCGAGGTGTTGCCGGTGCTGGCGCAGATCACCGCCTCGGAGCCTGCTTCCTTGGCCTTGGAGATGGCCATGGTCATGCCCCGGTCTTTGAAGGAGCCGGTGGGGTTGAGCCCGTCGTATTTCAGAAACACCTTCACGCCCTTGCCGATCCGCTCGGCAATCACCGGAGCAGGGATCAGCGGGGTGGCGCCTTCCCGCAGGGTGATCACCGGCGTTTTGTCGCTTACCGGTAGCCACTTGCGGTAGCCCTCGATCAGGCCGGGCCAGTCCTGCATGGCCGGGCGGGTGTGTCCCAGGCGCCGGCGAAGGGAGGACAACAGGGCCACGGGCAGCAGGGACGGTCTAGGGCGAATCTACGGGGCGGGTTTCGCGGGGCGCTCGCTGCCGCCGCGCAACCCATCGAGCGGCGACTCCATGAAGAACTGCACCAGCTGACTGATCGATTTCGTCTTCTGCAGCACCGCCAGCAGGGCCGGGATGCTCACCTCCATCTCATCCACCGGGTAGGCCTTCACAAAGCTGATGGGGCTGAGCTTGCCGTCGCTGGCCACCAACGCATTGATCACTCCGGCTCTTAACGCCGGGATCCCGGCGTTCTTCGCATACAGCGGATAGACGATCTCACTGAAACGCGCCAGCACCGCTTCTCCCAGACGCGTGCCTAACAGGCGGCTGGCGAGCACCAGCGGCACTGACAGCTCTTCTTTCAGCAGCTTGCTCACCTCTTCCGGCTTCTGCTTGGCGATGGCGAGCACGTCGGCTAACAGCCCCCGGGCCTTGCCGGTGTCGGCCAGGTAGGTGAGATCCGACACGGAGATCGATCGCCGGAAGGCTCCGGTCACGAACACCAGGTTTTCGGCGGCCAGCGCCGCCGGTGAGGCACCCACGAGCCCCAGGCCCAGCAGTGCGGCAACCAGACGCTGTCGCTTGCGTGTAGCCATGGAACATCGATCGACGATTTGAAATCGACCTTAGGCGGGTTGTTGGGCGGGGATCTGTCGGTGGCGTTCCGAGCCGATCAACACATCGCGCACCAGGTGCACCACACCCCGCTCCGCCAGCCCGCGGGCCAACTCAGCCCCCATGCGGCGCAGCTCCGTTTCCTGCAGCAGCCGCGGCACCCGCTTCAGCAGCAGTTGGGGATCGAAACCGGGCAGCTGGCCCAGGATCGCCACCAACCGCTGGATTGGCTCCAGCGAGAGCAATTCGGCGTCGTTTGCGTTCAGCGGCTGGGCATCGCGCAGGCCGGGGGGACGCAGGGGGCGCGGCAGCCGCTGGGTGATGCGCAGGGTGGCCTGCCAACCCAGGGCATCCATCTGATTCACCGCCGCTTCCACCAGCTGCCCGCGCAGCATCCCGGCGTTGGGGGAGAACAGGAAATCGAGCACCTGATCCAGCAGTCCATCGAGATCGAGCTGGCTGCCGCTGGCGGCGCTGCTGATCAGGTTGTCGAGCCGCTGCCAGCGGAAGATCTCGCCGTCGAACAACATCTCCTTGAGGCTGTTGCGCAACTGCGGATCGGGGTCTTCCATCAGCCGGCGGGCGAAATAGGGATAGGCGGCGCCGAGGATCTTGAAGTCGCCGTCCACGCTCAGGGCGATGCCCTCGAGCGTCACCAGCGAGCGGATGATCAGGGCGTAGTAGGGCGGCACCTGGAAGGGGAAGCGATACATCACGCCGCTGAGGTCGTCGGTGACGGCCTTGAAATCCATGCGGCTCACCCCCATCTCCAGGGCCTGGCCGAACACCTGCTCGAAGGCCGGCACGATCGGCGAAAGGTCCACGTCCTGGGCGAGGAAGCCCAGGCTCACAAAGTCTTTTGAGAGCTTGCCGAAGTTGCGGTTCACCAGGTGCACCACCGCCTGGATCAGCCCCGTGCGGCTCTCGCGGCTCACGGTGCTCATCATCCCGAAATCGAGATAGGCCAGGCGGCCATCGGCCAGGGCCAGCAGATTGCCGGGGTGGGGATCGGCGTGGAAGAAGCCGTGCTCCAGCAGCTGCTGCAGGGAGCAGTTCACGCCCACGGTCACCATGTCATCGGGGTCGATGCCGAGCTCGCGCACCGCCTCGAGGTTGGTGAGTTTCACCCCATCGATCCACTCCATCGTGAGCACCCGCCGGGCGGTGGCGTGGCGGTGGATACGGGGAACGGCGATGCGGGGGTTGTGGGCGTGCAGTTCGGCGAAACGCTCGGCGTTGGAGGCCTCGTTGCAGTAGTCCATCTCCTCGAACACCCGCTTGCCCAGCTCATCGATCAAGGCCACCAGATCGGAGCGGATCAGGCCGATGTTGCGGTTGAGCCAGGCGGCGATGTTGCGCACGATGTAGAGATCGAGCGTGATCTGCTCGCGCAGGCCGGGGCGCTGCACCTTCACGGCCACCTTCTCGCCGTTGAGCAACACACCCCGGTGCACCTGGCCCAGGGAGGCAGCGGAGATCGGTTCGCGCTCCAGTTCGCTGTATATCGAAGCGATCGGGGCGCCGAGGTCGTCTTCGATGCAGGCCATCGCCAGGGCTGAATCGAAGCCCGGTAGTTGGTCCTGCAGGCCCGCCAGCTCCTCCAGCAGCAGAGGGGGCACGATGTCGGGCCGGGTGGACAGGGCCTGACCGGCCTTGATGAAGGCGGGGCCGAGGGAGGCCACCAGGTCGGCGGCTTCCTTGGCGCGGGCGCGGGCATGCTCGGGGTTGCTGAGCCGGCGGGTGAGCCAGTCGATCCCCACACTCAATAAGTAGAGGCCGATCGGCACCAGCGTTTGCCAGATGCGCCGGATCAGCCGTTGGGGGGCGCCGGCATAGATGCGGCTGATGGCGGCGGGGTCGTATTCCAGGAGGCCAGACACCTCGATGAAATCGCTGAGATCGGCGTTTGGCGCTTGGGTTGGTGTTGCTGGTTTGCTTGTCTCTGCTGGTTTGGCCGGCGCTGTTGTTTGAAAAACCGTCCGGGGTTCTGTGAGGTCTGTACAGAACTCGTCAGCGTCGCTGATTGGAGTGGCTTCGTGCGTGGTGGGTTCCTGTGCGGTTGCCTCCTGCGCGCTGGGTTCGCCCAGCACGCTGCGCTGCATGGCGGCGGTGGCGGCCTCCAGGGGGGTGATCGGGCTGTTGGTGCTTGGCATACCGCGGGTTGGGGCCCCGGGTGCCCTTTCAGAGTTGTCCCTCTTCTAAACGAAAGACACAGCCGCTACGGTCGGGCCCACTACCCGGCTGCCAGTGCTCACCGGCCTGCGTCTCCAGAACATCGCCCTGATCGAGGAGCTGCAGCTGGAGTTCAGTGATGGCTTCACGGTGCTCACGGGCGAAACCGGTGCCGGCAAATCGATTCTGCTGGATGCGCTCGATGCGCTGCTTGGCGGATCCGGTCCGCGCCTGTTGCGCCAGGGCCGCGAGCGGGGCGTGATCGAAGCCAGCTTCAGCCTCACGCCGCCGTTGCAGAGCTGGCTGGTGGACCAGGAGCTCGAGGCCGACGACGGCGAACTGCTGCTTAGCCGCGAGTGGCGCCTCAACGACGACCGCCTCAGTAGTCGGCATCGCCTCAATGGGGTGGCGGTGAACCGGGCCCAGATCCAGGAGCTGCGTCCGCTGCTGCTCGATCTCACCGTGCAGGGGCAAACCCAGCAACTGGCGCGCCCTGGTCAACAGCGGCGTTGGCTGGACCGCTTTGCCGGTGAGCTGCTGCAGGCTCAGCTGCCCGCGGTGGCGGAGGCCTTCCGAGCCTGGCGGACCGCTTCCCAAGCACTCGAGCAGGCGCGGAGCAACTGGGAGCACCTGCAGCAGGAGCGTGAACGCCAGGAGCAGTTGCTCTCCGATCTGGAAGCCGCTCAGCTCGAGGATCCGGCCGAACGGGAGCGGCTTCAGGCCGAGGAAAACCGCCTGGCCCACGGTGTGCGCCTGCAGGAGGGCGTGATGACCCTGATCGGCCGGCTGGTGGATGGGGCCGAGGAGGCGCCTTCGGTGCTGGATCACCTGGCGGCCTGTGAGGGCGAACTGCTGGCGATGCAGCAGCTGGACCCCGAGGTGGAGGCACTCGCCAGCCGCTGCACGGATGGTCTGGCCCAGCTCCAGGATCTGGTCCGCGATCTCGAACGCTACGGCGCTGGCTTGGAGAGCGACCCCGAGAGCCTCGATCAGCTGCAGCAGCGCATCGCCCAGCTCAAGGCTCTGGAACGGCGCCACGGCAGAAGCCTGGCTGAGCTGATCGCCTGGCGGGATCTGCTGCGGGAGCAGTTGGCGCCTGGTGGTGCCGAGGCCAGCCTGGAAGCGCTTGAAGCCGCTGAGCGGGCGGCCTGCCAGCAACGCGATCGTTCCAATGCCCAGCTCAGCGCCGCCCGCCGCGCCGCCGCTGAACAGCTGGAGCAGCAGCTGATGCAGGCGCTGCGGCCGATGGGGTTGGCCAACGTGCGTTTCAGCGTGGCGATCGAGCCGGCTTCACCTGGGGAAGAGGGCGCGGATGCGGTGCAGTTTCTGTTTTCCGCCAACCCCGGCCAGCCCCTGGCGCCCCTGGCGGAGGTGGCCTCAGGTGGTGAGATGTCCCGTTTCCTGCTGGCGCTGAAAACCTGTCTGGCCGCGGCGGATCCCCACGTGACCCTGCTGTTCGATGAAATCGACACCGGCGTGAGCGGCCGCGTCAGCGGTGCCATGGCCGAATTGCTGCAGCGGCTGGCGCAGCAACGCCAGGTGTTCTGCGTCACCCACCAGCCCCTAGTGGCCGCGGCGGCCGACCATCACTTCCGCGTGGCCAAAGAGGTGAAGGGCGGCACCACCCACACGCGGGTGTCCCAACTGCGGGACACTCAGGCCCGCCAGGCGGAGCTAGTGGAGCTGGCCGGCGGCGACTCCGGCGAAACCCGCAACTACGCCGCCAGCTTGCTCAAGCGTTAACGGGTTGTGGATGTGGTCTTGTCGCGGTTCTGTACGGGATGTACAGAAATCCGGACGGTTTTGGCAGGGAGCCTCTGCTGCTGTGTTCGCTCGGGGCAGGGGGCCGATCGAGCGCAATGATCACGCACGCACCGCTCACCTTGCGGTTTCCTAACCCTGGCCAGCCCGTTTGAAGGGTTCTGTACAGGCTGTCCAAAAGCCTGGACTGGGTTGGGGAACCGCCTCAGAGGATGGCGTGGCCCGGTAGCGGCTCTGCTGCCGAGTGGCCGGCCAGCGCCCGTAGACTCGCCCATTCCCGAGCCGCCCGGATGCCCCGCGC
>Ga0194116_10003436_pt1 | contig 19068 bp, 21 predicted proteins | sample TA2MahsurfametaG_4_FD_148617 | JGI IMG/M metagenome (GOLD analysis project Ga0194116, IMG submission 148617) | Freshwater microbial communities from Lake Tanganyika, Tanzania - TA2015008 Mahale S9 surface | ecosystem: Environmental > Aquatic > Freshwater > Lake | place: Tanzania: Lake...
TGCCAGAGAACTTTTCAATTTGATGAAGGATCATCTCAATCATCCAGAAGCAGAAGATTTCTATCGTGCTGTAGCATTCTACATTATCAATAAGTGTAGTTTCTCTGGTCTTACTGAAAGTTCTTCATTTTCACCCCAGGCAAGTATTAGTAACTTTTCGATGAGAGGTATTGAAAAACTTCCTGCATATGGTGAGATTATTAAAAACTGGAAGATTACTAACTATAACTATGATAGTCTTTTAACAGATGATAAATCTGTGTTTGTTTATCTCGATCCTCCTTATGAAATTAAGGATAATCTCTATGGGAACAAGGGATCAACACACAAAGGATTTAATCACGATAGGTTTGCTGCTGATTGCAATAAATATTTTGGCAATCAACTAATCTCTTATAATAGTTCTAATCTTGTCAAAGATCGATTTGCCAGTTGGAACGCCGCAGAATATAAGCATACATATACCATGCGTTCTGTGGGCGAATATATGCAAGAACAAACAACCCGAAATGAATTAGTACTTTTTAATTATGAACCTGGAACTTAAAGATTATCTTTACAGCATTAATCAATCAAAGCAAAATTTGATGGATCAATATCCAGATGAAAAACATGCAAAGTATATTCCATACATCGTAAATAAAAATTTATCTGCATTCGCTGATTCTGTACTCCACGCAAACTCGATTAATTTAAATGGTCATCTGGACAAGAAGTTACAATATGATTATTTTATAAATATTTTGAGACCAAGAAAAAGATTTTCTCCTTGGTTGAAAAAGCAAAAGTTTGAATACCTTGAAAGCATCAAATCATACTATAACTATAGTGATGAAAAGGCGCGTCAAGTATTAAACGTATTAACTCTTGAACAACTTGAACATATTAAAAAAATACTTGATAAAGGTGGAAAAAGATGACTACACAAAATACTGAGATTGAAGTTAAGTGGACTGAAACCGATATGGTTGAAGTTGTCTTAAATGAACCAGATGATTTTCTGAAAGTTCGTGAGACCTTGACGAGAATTGGCGTTGCCTCTCGTAAAGAAAAGAAGATCTATCAATCATGTCATATCTTACACAAGCGTGGTAAATATTACATTGTTCATTTCAAAGAACTTTTCGCTCTAGATGGAAAATCTATCAACTTATCGTTGAATGATGTTCAAAGAAGAAATAGAATTGTGCAACTTCTTTCTGATTGGGGACTGGTTACTGTAGTAAAAGCAGATGCAATTGCAGATGTAGCTCCTCTCAATCAAATCAAAGTTCTTGCTTTCAAAGAAAAAGATGAGTGGACTTTAGAAAGTAAATATAATATCGGTCGTAAAAAAGTTGAGGTAACCGAATAATTTTTGTAGGGAGATCCACACTCCCTTTTTTAATGCTATCTACTATATAATAGTAAGAGACGCCTTCGGGGTCTCATTCAAACCTCTCGCTTATACAAGGAGAATTAAAATGACAAACGCTTACACTTGGGATATTTACGCTCCATTTGGAGTAGGATTGGATAGCATTTTTAGCAGACTAGATGCAATGTCTGGTCATAATACAAACTATCCTCCATACAACATCATCAAACACGATGCAAGTAATTACGAAATTGAAGTCGCTCTGGCTGGATTTAAACCAGAAGAGATCGAAGTCTCTACTGAACAGAACATTCTCAGAGTTGCCTCAAAAACTGAGAAACGAGATACTGAAAGAACATACCTACACAAAGGTCTCTCCAAGCGTTCTTTCAACAACTCATGGCAACTCGCAGATGATGTCAGAGTATCCTCTGTAGATTTTGCAGATGGATTACTGACAATTTCATTGAGTAGAGTTTTGCCAGAACATCAAAAGAAAACAACATATACTATTGGAACAAAACAACTACTTACAGAATAATAAATAATACGTATCGTCGGCGCTTTGGGTCTGGTTGGCAAAATCCAACCGAGACCCCATTTTTTTGCTTGCCAAAACCAAGGTAACATGCTATACTAAGGGAAATAGTATGAGGTGCCATGACCGTTCAAATTAGTTTGTTGCAATCTGGAGAGCAGATTATTTCTAATGTAAAGGAAGTCCGTGAATCAGAAACGGAAGATATTCTTGCTTTGTTATTTGAAAATCCATATAAAATTATTATTCTAGATCAACTTCCTTCCGAGGTTGAGATGTCTGGAGAGCAAACCACAGAAACAATGCCAAAGATCTTTTTCCAGAAGTGGTTGCCTCTTAGTAAAGAACGAATAATTCCACTCAGTCAATCGTATGTTATGTCGTCTTACGAACCTCATGATGGAATTTTAGAACATTACACAATGCTTATTGGAGATAGCGATGGAAACTGATACTGAAGAAACAAAGATTGATCCATATCTAGTTGTTCTAGGAAATGGTTTACTCTTGCTGAGTAAACTAGAGCAATTGAATGTAGAATATGGTATGGCAGATTGTCTACTTACCAATCCATACGTTGTGACACCAGATGGATCTTTAGAACAATGGATGCCACATGCAGAAGAAGAAGTTATTCCCATTAAATCAGATAGTATCCTTACCATTCTAACTCCCAAAGAATCCCTTTTGAAACGTTATCTTGAGATTATTTGATGAAATTTTATACTCACGTTGATCAGGTATCGAACAAAATTCTTGTTCGTGCTATTGAGGATGGTGTTCCTGTACAGTATCGAGTTGACTATAATCCTACCTTATATGTTCTGTCTAAAAACAAAACAGAATATAAAACTCTTGAAGGAAGATGTGTAACTCCTATTTCTCCAGGATCAATGTCTGAGTGTAGAGAGTATATCAATACTTATAAAAATGTAAATGAATATCCTATCTATGGAAATATTCAGTATCTGTATCAGTATATCAGCGATGAATATCCAGGAGAAGAAATTTCATATGATGTTTCCCAAATCAGAGTATTTGTAATTGACATTGAAACTTCATCTGAAAATGGGTTCCCAGACATTCGTTCTGCAAATGAAGAAATCCTGAGTATCACTGTATACGACAGTTCTTCTCAGCAGTACATGGTTTGGGGTATCAAAGATTATCTTAACAAAGATAAAGACGTTACATACCACAATTGTGGTGATGAAGATACTCTCCTGAAAAAATTTCTCGCTTGGTGGGAGCAAAATTATCCAGATGTTATTACTGGATGGAATGTCAATTTTTTCGATATCCCATATATTTGTAATCGAATTACACGACTGTATGGAGAGAAAGTTGCAAAATTAATATCTCCTTGGCGACTGCTTTCCAACAGAGAAGTTACTATCGCTGGTAGAACAAACATGTGCTATGAGTTGTGTGGCATATCTATTCTAGATTATTATGATCTGTATAAAAAATTCACTTATACAAATCAAGAGAGTTATCGACTAGATCATATTTGCAATGTAGAACTAGGTGCCCAAAAACTAGATCACAGTGAATATGATACCTTCAAAGAGTTCTATACAAAGAACTGGCAGAAGTTTGTTGAGTATAACATTCATGACGTTCGCCTTGTCAATCAACTTGATGATAAGATGAAACTTCTTGAACTGGCGATTACTATGGCATATGATGCTAAAGTAAATTATGAGGATGTATATTCTCAGGTAAGGATGTGGGATTGTATTATCTACAATTTTCTCCGTTCTAAGAATATTGTAATTCCTCCTAAACGAGATAACAGAAAAGATTCGCAATATGCTGGTGCATATGTAAAAGAACCTGTTCCTGGTATGTATGATTGGGTGGTTAACTTTGACTTGAACTCTCTGTATCCGCATTTAATTATGCAATACAACATCAGTCCAGAAACACTTCTTCCTACTAGACATTCTTCCGTGGATGTTAATAAACTCTTAAACCAAGAACTAGATCTTTCAAATTTAACAGATCATACGATATGCGCTAATGGTACTTTTTATAGTACAACCAAACATGGATTTCTTCCTATGATCATGGAAAAGATCTACAGTGAGCGTACTATCTACAAAGAAAAGATGTTGAATGCAAAGAGAAAGTATGAAGAAACCAAGCATCCTGAAATTCTAAAGGACATTGCCAAATACAATAACATTCAGATGGCGAGAAAAATTCAACTTAACTCTGCCTATGGTGCTATTGGTAATGAATACTTTCGTTATTTCCGAATAGAGAATGCAGAAGCGATCACTCTTTCTGGTCAACTCTCAATTCGATGGATTGAGAATAAGATGAATGCATATCTAAATAAAGCACTTAAGACAACAAATAAAGATTATGTCATTGCTGTTGATACCGATTCCATTTACCTTAATCTGGGCGATCTGGTTAAATCTGTATTCAAGGGAGGAACGCCGTCTGATGAGAAAGTCGTTTCGTTCCTTGACAAACTGTGTAAGGTGGAACTTGAACCTTATATTGAAAGTTGCTACGAAGAACTGGCGACGTATGTGAATGCATACGAACAGAAAATGATTATGAAGCGAGAGAATATTGCTTCTCGTGGAATTTGGACAGTTAAGAAACGATACATTCTTAATGTGTGGGACAGTGAAGGAGTTAGGTATAAAGAACCTAAGATGAAAATCATGGGTCTTGAAACCCAAAGGTCTTCAACTCCTGCTTACTTCAGAGATAAATTGAAGCAAGCATATAAAATTATTATGACCTCAACTAATGAGGATCTTATTGATTTTATTGAGCAGGTAAGGAAGGAAACTAAGGAACAAAAATATTCTGATATTGCTTTTCCTCGATCGGTGAATAACCTTGAGAAGTATAGGCATAGTATAGAAATTTATAAGAAGAGTGTTCCTATTCAAGTGAGGGGTGCTCTCTTGTATAATTATTATGTCTCCAAGCATAATATTGGAAACAAGTATGCTAAGATACAAGAAGGGGAAAAGATCAAGTACATATACTTGCGTCTTCCAAATCCAATGCATGAGAATGTAATTTCATTCTTCCAAGAAATTCCTAAAGAATTAAATCTGGAAAAATACATTGATTACACCATGCAGTTTGAAAAATCTTTCTTTGAACCACTATCAACGGTCCTTGACTGTATTAACTGGAAAACAAAGAAAACTGTTAGTCTACTAAATTTTTTCTCATAAGAGGTAGTTATGTCGAATTGGTTTGATGAATTTGCGAAAGAAGTAAAGAATGACTTTATTGTTAGAGCAGATAAAATTGATGAAGAAGAAAATTTTATTGATACTGGTAGTTACATCTTTAACGCTTTGTTGAGTGGAAGTATTTTTGGTGGAATGTCTGCCAATAAAATTACTGCTATCGCGGGAGAAAGTAGCACAGGTAAAACTTTTTTCACCCTTGCTGTATGTAAAAATTTCCTAGATCAAAATCCAGATGGAAGAATTTTTTACATTGATAGTGAATCTGCTATCACTCAAAAACTAATGAAAGAGCGTGATATTGATGTCGAACGAATTTACAAAGCAGACTGTGTTACTGTCGAACAATTTAGGCGGCAGGCACTACAGGTTGTAGACAAAGCTCTTGCGACAAAGGAAAAGGATAGAACTCCAATTATGATTGTCTTGGATTCTTTGGGAATGCTCAGTACAGAAAAGGAGACCAAAGATATTCAAGAGGGAAATATGGTTCGTGATATGACTAAATCGCAAATCATTAAAGGTGCTTTCCGTGTACTCACTTCTAAATTGGGTCAAGCAAACATTCCAATGATTGTGACCAATCACACCTATGATGTTATTGGTGCATATGTACCAATGAAACAAATGGGTGGTGGATCAGGACTTAAGTATGCTTCTACAACTATTGTTCAATTATCCAAGTCTCAGGAAAAGGATGGCAAAGAAGTTGTCGGAAACATTATCAAAGCAAAAACTGAAAAGTCTCGACTGACAAAAGAACGTCGTCAGGTTGAAGTTCGTTTGTTCTATGATCACCGAGGACTAGATAGATATTACGGACTACTTGACTTGGGCATAAAGTATGGTATATTTGAGACTGGAAGCAATGGCAGAGTTGTGATTGGGGGCAAGTCCGTCTATCAAAAAAATGTCTATCAAAATCCAGAAGAATATTTCACCGAAGAAATTATGCATCAACTAGATGCTGCTGCTGGATTAGAGTTCAAGTATTCAAACACACCACTAGAAGAGGAAGAAACGGATGGAGAGGATTGAAAGTACAATTTTATCTGGATTGATTTTCAACGAAAATTATTACAGAAAAGTAGTGCCCTTCCTCAAAACAGAATATTTTTCTGAACCTGATGATAAGATTATCTTTGAAGAAATCAAAAACTTTTCTCATCAATATAAAGAAGTTCCTACTCAGCAAATTCTTCATATTGAAGTTGAGCGAAGAGATGATTTGTCAGAGGAACTATTCAAGAGGATTTCTGAAAAAATTTCTACCTTTTCTAAAACTGACAGTGAACTACAGTGGTTGATTGACGCCACTGAAAAATGGTGTAAAGATCGAGCAATCTATAATGCTTTAATGGAGAGCATTAAAATTGCAGATGGAAAAGACGAAAAGCAGAAGAGAGATGCTATTCCAGATATCTTGAAGTCTGCTCTTTCGGTTTCTTTTGATGAACACATTGGTCACGACTATTTTGATAACTTCCTTGAGCGATATGATTTCTATCATTTGGAAGAAGATAAGATACCGTTTGACCTAGAGATGTTCAATAAGATTACCAAAGGTGGTCTACCAAATAAAACGTTGAATATCGTGCTTGCTGGTACGGGTGTAGGTAAATCCCTATTCATGTGCCATCATGCTGCATCCTGTATTGCTCGTGGAAAGAATGTTTTATACATCACCTTGGAAATGGCAGAGGAAAAAATTGCTGAACGTATTGATGCTAACTTATTGAATTGGAATATTAGGGACATCTCTGACATTCCTAAAATTCAATTCACGACGATGCTTCAGAATTTGAGCAAGAAAACTCAAGGTAAATTAATCATCAAAGAATATCCTACTGCTTCTGCTCATGCTGGTCACTTTAAGTCTCTACTCAATGAACTATCGTTGAAGAAGTCTTTTAGACCAGATATTATCTTTATTGATTATCTTAACATTTGTGCTTCTTCTAGGTATAAAGGACACATTGTAAATTCTTACACTTACGTTAAGGCAATTGCTGAGGAACTAAGGGGACTTGCAGTTGAAAACAATGTTCCTATTGTATCTGCTACTCAGACAACTAGAAGTGGATACGGCAATACTGATGTTGACCTTACTGATACTTCAGAATCTTTCGGTCTTCCTGCTACTGCTGACTTTATGTTTGCTCTTATTAGTACAGAAGATCTTGAGAGAGATGGAAACATCATGGTTAAACAGTTAAAAAACCGTTACAACGATCCAACTATGTTTAGGAAATTCCTCATAGGGGTTGACAGATCCAAGATGAAGCTGTATCATGTACAGGAGACTAGTCAAAATCTCATCCCCGACGATGCTGACGAAATCGAAGATCTAAGCACATTCAACGCAAAAACATTCTCTGACTTTATCGTATAAATTTATGGCTGCTATCGAACAAGATAAGACTACTCAAACTCGCCTTATTAACTTCAAAGATTACTGTGACTTTGTAGACAAGACTACGAGTTTCCCGACTAAGCACACCCGAGAATTTGTTGATCGTGTGGTTGAACTTGAAGAGCAGGGAAATAATGTTTCTCGTCTTCTCACTGCTGGTGTTGGAATTAATGCAGAAGCAGGTGAGTTTCTGGAGATTATTAAGAAATCACTCTTTCAAGGTAAACCACTTAATAAAGATACTACAGATCACATGATGCGTGAACTTGGCGATATTATGTGGTATGTTGCACAAGCATGTATGGCACTAGAAATTACTCTTGAAGAAGTTATCGTTTTGAATATGCTTAAGTTGGCAGATCGCTACCCTGAAGGTCAGTTCAGTGTCCAGCGTTCTGAGAACCGCAAAGAAGGCGATTTGTGATAAATATCCCCGTAAGGGGATTTTTTTATGGCAAGGTCTGGACGACAAGCTTGGGAGAAATACTTCAAAGGACAGGAAGTAAAAACCACAGTAAAGGCTAATAGTAAATCTAGTGCTCAAACAAATAAACTAGATGTTGGTGGATTAAAAACCAAGTTAGATCATGGAACACCAATTACAGTTTTTGGTGGGACCGAATATAAAGCGCAGTTAAGTGTTAGGTTAGACGATGGAACGTATGGTCTTCTTCCTCTTACCAGCATTCAAAAACCAACGGAACAGAGAGTAAGATATAATATAGAATCCCATAAACTAATACAAAGGGGAAAGAAGGAAAAGCGTGTTTACAATGGAGTTGAATATGACTTCAGAGTTTTTAAAACTGCAGAAGAATTAGCTAGTTCTATCATATATGGATTGGAGCATGAACCATCAGTTCCTGAATATCTGGTAGAGCAGATGTTTGAATTTTTTTATGAGAATATTGAAAGTGATGTTTCAAAAATAAATTGGAACGCAAATATCCAGGGAGGAGACAAAACTGAAATCGGAAAATATATTGGTGAGTTGCTTCCTGGATTTTTAATTCTTTCTAAAAAAACTTCTGCATTTAGTCAACAAGATTTCATTTACACAAATTCATTGCCAGAGTATATTGTTCCAGAAGATCCATCGTTCTCTGGTGTTGATAGTATCTTTGATTACAGAAATGTCCAAGCGGGTGGTGGCATTTCTCCTATATCAAGTAAGTATGGTGTTGGTGCTAAGGCATCTTTCTGGTCAAATATTATGCCAGAGGTTTTAAAGTATTCTGATAAATTTTCTAAATTGCCAGCAAATTCTACAATAAAAAGATTGATAACTGTTGCTAGTAATTACAGTAATGTTGAAAGGTCTGGAAGAAGTATTGTATTTGAATATGGCATGAAATATTTTCTTGGGGATTTCGTTCATGATCCAGATGATATCTACAAGAAAATTGCAGCAAATAAAACTACTGTAGATCCAGATGTTGCATCAGTAGCACGAGCAGCAAAAACTAAATTGAGTACATTAAATACTAGTATATACAAAGAAACTTCCGCTCCTGTTTTAATCAAAAATTTGAAAGGAGGAAAATCTCTAACCTCAATTTTTTCTAGAGCAATTGCAGATGAGTTGAATGCAGACCCAAGAACTATAACCATGATTAAAGAATTAGTATCTGGAAAAAACTTTTTTCAATTGAATTTAGATGAAAGTAAATTTAAGAGAGGACAGATTTACTTTCAGGTTAAAAGATCTTCCGCAGTTCAAATTACATTTACTGGGTCAAAGGCAGCAACGAATGATATTGCAGCAAAGCAAGGAACCGTAAACTATCTGTTAGATTAATGGCAAACATAGTTAAACTGAAACATCTAGAACACTTGGAAGATGAAGTTCTGAACTACGGTTCCGAAGGATGTTATGCTATTGTGAGATTTCTTACCGAACTTAAGAATATGATTGGTAAGAAATCTACTGGTGGTTTTTTACAGACAAAGTGGGACGGCGCTCCATCAGTTGTTTGTGGTATTGATCCTATGACTGGAGGTTTTTTTGTTGGAACTAAATCTGTATTCAACAAAAAGGATCCTAAAATATGTTATAGCGAAAGCGATATAGATGGAATGTATGAAGGAGAATTAAATAAAAAACTCAAAGACTGTTTGAATTATTTTTCTAAGCTTGGTATTGCTGGAGTTATTCAAGGAGATTTATTATTCACTGACGACAAGAAAACCAAACGAGTAGATGGCGAAGAGTTGGTAGTATTCAGACCAAATACAATTACATATGGAATTCCTACGGATCATCCAATCGGGAAAAAAGTTCATAGATCTAAAATTGGTGTGGTATTTCATACTCATTATGCTGGAGGTCCAGACCTTGCTGAGATGTCTGCAAGACCAAGAGTTGACATCTCTAAATTTAATACTGTTGATGATGTTGCTGTAATTTCTAATGATACTCAAGTTCAGGAAGTATCGTTTACTCTGGCAGAAGAGCAAAGATTTCAAAGATATATTTTGCAGATAGAAAGAATGTGTGAGTTATCTAAAGACTTTCATAACTATCTGGTAGAAAATTCTGGAACTACTGGAGATGCAAAATTCTTTGTTGGGTCTTATTTGAAACCATTTTTTAATGCAGAGATCAAAGCAGCGAGAACAATTACCAATGTCGATTCCACGTTAAAATCTTTTGCTGAATTTTATAAAGCAAAGATGGATAAAGAAATCAACTCAGTTAAAAGTGCAGCAGCGCAAACGAAGAAAAGAGATTTTCTTTATAAGGGTATTAAATACTTAGAAGATCATCAAAAAGAATTCAAAGCATTTGTTGCCTTATATAAAATTATTCAGGAAGCAAAACTATTCATCATTCAAAAATTAGATAGTCTTGAGCAGTTCAGGACTTTCGTTGAGATTGATGGTGGTTATAAAGTTACCACTCCTGAGGGGTATGTTCTTCATCAAGATGGAGACATGGTGAAATTAGTTAATCGCATTGAGTTCAGCAAAAATAATTTCACAATAGAAAAGAACTGGAAGAAATGAGCCTTATAGAATATAAAAGTTGTTACTTCACATTCGGTAGGTTTCAACCCTGCACCACAGGTCATGCAGATAATTTTGCAAATCTGAAGAGGATTGCTGGCACTAATGATTATCGTATCTATATCAGTCAGTCTGCAGATACGAAAGGAAACAATCCTTTGCCTCCTGATATTAAATTGAATTATATGAATAAGTCTTTGCCAGAACATAGAGGTAAAATTTTTAGTAGTGCCACTGCTAAAGACCCAGTGAGTATTCTTCAGGAACTTCAATCATTAGGATATGATAATGCATACTTTGTAGTAGGTTCTGATAGAGTTCAGGCGATGCAGTGGATTAAAAAATATAATGGTAAAGACTTTGTGTTTAATGAACTTGATGTAATCTCATCTGGTGACCGTGATGCTGATGGAGATACATTTGCAATCTCTGGAACTAAAATGAGGAGAGCAGCATTTGCTGGCGACTTCAAAACTTTTCGTTCTGGTATTCCTAGAGGATTGTCTGATGCTGATTGTAAAAAACTTATGAAAGAAATTGCTAGTAGACTACCTTCAAACTTCAAATAAATATTATTATTGTTAATGCTGTTACAATGAAATCATTTAAGAAATTAGTAGAAGATTCAAAACAACACACTTATATCTTAAAGCAAATATTCAATGAAGGTGACGTAGTAGAAAATGTGCAAACTGGAGAAGTTGGTGAGATAATTAGGAGAGGTGTTAATTATGTTATTTGTATAACTGAAGAACAGAAAATGTTTAGATCTTGGGTCAAAAATATTCGTCCACATAAATAATTAAAAAACTACGAACAATGAAGTATCAAGACTTTAAAAATTTACTAGATGAAAAACTTGACGAGGGTATGAAGCAAGCTCGTAAGAATGTTGGCGCTTCAACTTGTTGGGATGGATACACTGCAAAGGGAACTAAAAAGAAGAATGGTCGTGAAGTTCCTAACTGTGTAAAAGAAGAAGAAGATTTAGATGAAGCAAAGAAAGGTCTTTATGCAAACATTCATGCAAAGAGAGCTCGTGGTGAAGCACCAGCAAAACCTGGACATGAAGATTATCCAGCAAAAGATGCTTTCAAAAAATCTGAAAGAACTGCTAAGAAAGAAGAAGTTGAATATGTAGAAGAAAAGAAAGACATGCCAGGCAATCAAGAGAAGATTGATGCCAATAAAAATGGCAAGGTAGACGCTCACGACTTCGCACTTCTACGTGCAAGAAAGGGCAAGAAGAAAATGGAAGAAGAGAAAGAAGTAAATGTAATGCCTTCTACTGAAGATGAGTTCAAGAAGAATAAAATCAAGTCCAAGAAAGATGTTAAAGAATGCAAAGAAATGACTGACGCTGAAATGAAAAAGCGTGAAAAAATTGTCAAGTCAATGAAGAAAGGATACTCTGGGTTTAAGAAGAGATATGGTGATAAAGCAAAAAACGTGATGTATGCTACTGCCACTAAAATGGCTAACAAATAATAAATAGTATAGAATTGTTATTCAGGAGAACCATCATGAGAGACGCATTAGTAACAGTGGTAAGACCACTTATTCTTTCAATTGCAACTCACCCAGCAGTTAAAAATCTTGTTCTTGACCTACTTAAAAAGTATGTTGATAGCACAGATAACAGCATTGACAATGTTGTGTATGAGTTAGTAAAAGATAAACTATTCAAATCTCAAGCATGACCTAATGCTTAAATCAAATATTTCTGAGGAGGCTATACGTCTCCTTTTTTTATAAATACTTTTTAGATATAAAGTTAACACTGGAAAAACCATGTCTCTATACGGAAGAACTGACAGTAACACAAACAAAACTAAAGCCGAAAGGAACGTTGCCGCTTCATCGCAAGCAAAAACAATTGTTTTTGTTGATGAAACAGAAGCACAACTAAATGAAAACCGCACTCGCGGAATTGATGGTCCTGGATGGTGGGCATATTTTACATATACTGATACCCAGGGAACCACTCGCCATAAAGCAGAGAAGCTTCTTGCTCTTGGCAATCCCGATACTAATGCTAATGAAACTCAGTCTGATGATGCTATTGCTGCTGATGTCGCATCTGCTGTAACTATCACCGCTCAACCTGCCAACGTAACTGGTGCTGCTAACCCATTCACAGGAACCTTTGCAGTTACCACTTCTACAACTGGCACTCCTGGAACACTGCTATTCCAATGGCAGCGTCAAACTCCAACAGGAACTGCTTGGACGAACATCACCAATACGGGCGCGTTTACTGGTGCTACTACAAACACTCTCACACTTACTAATGCTGCTAAAGCATCTTGGGATGGTTACAAGTTCCGTGTGAAGATTACATCTACTGGCGGTACTGAAGAAGTTATTTCTAACTCTGCTTCACTGACTTACGCATGATAAAATATTATGAGATTTGATGAATTGAATGAAGGTAATTGGATATTGTTTGCTATAAAACATTATGAAAATCCATCTTCAGCAACTATTGACGACTTTAATAATGATATCAAACGTTTTAAATATATTAAACGGTTGCTGAAGAGATATGAAAATATAGAAGATGAGCAGACAAATCACATCATTCATCTTTTGTTAAATCACATAATTGTTCTCTTTAATATCTTTAATGATGCTGCAACTCCATTATTATTCTATAAAATAGAAAGACATTATTGGCCAGTGATTTCAGCATTTTTACATTATCTCAATAGATTGCCTGAAGATTTTGCTGCTGATAATCAAGTAGATTTACATTGTTTAAAAGAACTTAGCTTACTATAATGATTAATGAAGACGCCCCTGTAAATTCTGCTGGTACTGGCGCTAATGTCGCCCTTCCTCCAGCACATATTGTTGTACGCGGCAGAGTTGGAAGTATTGCCAGAAGAAAGAGTGCATATATAGATGGTAGAAGTAAAGCTGCTAAGCAGTTAATTAAACGTTTATCTAAAAGGAAGAAAAAAATGTCAGAAGAATTTATTAATGAGGCTGCTCCTTCTGAAACTGAAAGAGTTCAAAAGAACATCACTCAGCAGAAAAAACTTTCGAGACAAAAAGAGCTTCAGAAAAAGCGTGAAGATGCCCGTAAAAAAGTTACGGCAAAAACAAAAGAAATGGATATGCTTTTAAAGGCTAGACTATCTGATTTTAAGAAGAAGTCTCAAGATCAAACTAAGAAATTACAAAAATCTCATTATGAGCCAGAGGGTAATCTGGTCACTGAAATGACTACTGGACATGATGGAACTGAAGTTCTTTCTACAATTTATAAAATTGCTGAAATGTCGGGATCATATGGACAACCAGAAAACGGATATTCTTTCGTACAAACATCTGATGGATCCAGAATTAAAGTTGACGGATTTAGTGCTAAGAAAATTGTTGCTGCATTTGAAGGATTGAGCAACGAGAACCAAGAAAAGTTTAGATATATGATTAATAAAGATGGTGCTTCGTTTATGTCAGTATTGGATTTTGCAATCCGTAACGCATAGATGAGGAGTGAGCGATGTTTAATGGAAACCCAAATTCAAAACTAGATGTATTGGAATCTAAATTAAACATATACGAAGCATTGTCCCGAGAAATGTTAGACAAGTTAGAGAATGCAGTAGATAAAATCTCTGATGCTAATAAAGACATCTCTACCCTCCTTGCCAAACATGATGAACGTATTGAACAAAGTATTAAGACAGATGAACTCCTCGTCAAAATGATTGAGGATGTTAAGGAGCAAAACTCAAAAGAACATGCTGCTGTAATCAAAAGACTTGAGACAGTAGAATTAAATGTTAATGAGTTGTCTAAGTTTAAATGGCAGGCAGTAGCTCTCGTAGGCGCTGCCGTTTTGCTTGTGGGGGTTGTGGTCCCGTTCCTTGACAACCTCATGCCAATGCACTATAATGGTGGGAGCCAGCAGACACACCTTAGATAATGAACTTCATTGATGTCAAGTACATTAATTTAATTTCCCCAAAACTTCAAAAATTTTCTAAGAAAAGAGAATATACTTATACGTTTCGCTGCCCATATTGCGGCGATTCTCAAAAAAGGCAAAATAAAACTAGGGGATATTTTTTCCCTGCAAAAAACAATATTGTATTTAAGTGCCATAATTGTGGTATTACTAGAACTTTTTGTAATTTTTTGAAGGACCAAGATCGTAATCTATATGATCAATATCTTGTCGAGCAATATTCTTCGGGAAAGACGGGAACTAAAACATTCATTCCTACACCAAAATTTGAATTTGAAGCTCCAGTATTTTCTACCTCTACTGAGGTTCAGGAACCTAAACATTTTGATGATCTTCAAAAAATCGTTGAACTAAATAATACACACCCAGCAAAAGAATATCTTCTATCAAGAAAAATTCCAGAGAAATATTTCTCAAACTTGTACTACGTAGAAGACTATAACGCTTGGGAAAACAATTCAGTAAATTTTAAAGAACCTAGAATTATTATTCCACTATATGCAGAAGATGGAACGTTGTTCGGATATCAAGGAAGATCTCTTGATAAAAATTCACAACTTCGTTATATCACTACCATCTTGGATAAGCAGTATCCAAAGCTATATGGACTTGATCGTATAAACAAAAATGAAAATATTTACGTTACAGAGGGTCCGTTCGACTCTCTTTTCTTGTCTAATGGATTGGCGATGTGTGGCGCTGACATTGTACTTGATAGGGTATCTTTTCCTTATCGTACATTTGTTTTCGACAACGAACCAAGAAACAAACAAATCGTACAACGTTACGAAAAATGCATTTTCCAAGGAGAACGCATTGTTATATGGCCAACACAAGTAAAGGAGAAAGACATCAATGATATGGTTTTAGCAGGTCATGATGTTCAAGAACTTGTTGAACACAACAGTTATACTGGTCTAGAAGCAAAACTAAAATTTACTGAATGGAAAAAAGTATGAGCAATGGTACAAAAGTCAAAAAGCGTGACGGGTCTACAGAATCACTTAACCTTGATAAAATTCATAGCATGGTAGAATGTGCGTGTGGCGGTCTTGCTGGCGTCTCACCTTCACAAGTAGAAATACAATCTGGTATTCAATTTTATGATGGCATTAGCACCAATGAAATCCAAGAAATCCTGGTTAGGTCAGCTAGTGACCTTATTGAACTTGAGTCTCCAAATTATCAGTTTGTTGCTGCTCGTCTTCTGCTGTTCGGTCTATATAAGCAAGTCTTTGGAGCTGATTGGAAAAACGGTTTTCCAGCAATAAAAGATCATGTGTATCATGGTGCTTGTAGCGGCATCTATGATGGGCACTTGCCATCAAAGTATACAGACGAAGAGTGGGAAAAGATCAATAGTTTTATTGATCACGACCGCGATTATTTGTTTACATATGCTGGGCTTCGTCAAGTAGTAGATAAATATCTGGTACAAGATAGAAGCAGTGGGAGTGTCTTTGAGACACCACAATACGCTTATATGTTGGTTTCAGCAACCATCTTTGCTGAATATCCTAAAGAAGTTCGTTTGTCATACGTGAGGAAATACTATGACGCAATCTCAAAGCACAAAATCAACGTGCCGACTCCCATCCTCGCAGGAGTTAGGACTCCGCTTAGACAATTTGCTAGCTGTGTCCTTGTTGATAGCGATGACACCCTCGATAGTATCTTTAGCAGTGATATGGCTATTGGCAGATATGTTGCACAAAGGGCGGGCATCGGCATCAACGCAGGTCGCATCCGTGCTCTCAACAGCAAAATACGAGGGGGCGAAGTGGCTCACACTGGAGTTATACCGTTTCTCAAAAAGTTTGAAGCGACTGTCCGTTGCTGTACGCAAAATGGTATACGAGGCGGAAGCGCGACAGTCCACTTCCCAATCTGGCACAGGGAAATCGAAGACATCTTAGTATTAAAAAACAATAAGGGAACAGAAGATAATCGAGTTCGTAAGTTAGACTACAGCATTCAAATTAGCAAACTCTTCTATGAACGATTTATCAGAAACGAAGACATCTCACTCTTCTCTCCACACGACGTTCCAGGTTTGTCTGATGTTTTTGGTCTTGCTGGATTTGATGAGTTATACCATGTTTACGAACGAGATACTTCTATTCCAAGAAAAACTATTGGCGCTCAAGAATTATTTCTTTCACTCCTAAAGGAGAGAGCAGAGACTGGTCGTATCTATATTATGAATATCGATCATTGCAATGAACATTCTTCTTTCAAAGATAAAGTTTGGATGAGTAACCTCTGTCAGGAGATCACACTGCCTACCAAACCACTGCAGCATATCGATGATCCAGAAGGAGAGATTGCGCTGTGCATTCTTTCTGCTATCAACGTTGGCAAGATTAAGCACCTTGATGATCTTGAAGAGCTCTGTGACCTATCTGTGAGGGCGCTGGATGAGTTGATTGACTATCAGGGGTATCCAGTCAAAGCAGCAGAAACATCCACCAAGAATCGCCGCTCGCTGGGCATTGGTTACATCGGTTTGGCACACTGGTTAGCTCGTCATCAAGTTAAGTATTCTGATGGTGCTGCTGCACATCTTGTTCATGGTTTGACTGAGGCATTCCAATACTATCTTCTCAAAGCATCTAATCAACTTGCAGTAGAGAAGGGAGCATGTGGATATTTCAACCGCACTAAGTATGCTGATGGCATTCTTCCGATTGATACATATAAGAAAGATGTAGATGAATTAGTTCCAAATATTCTCCATTATGATTGGGAAAATCTTAGAGCATCCATCCTGGAACATGGTCTCAGGAACTCAACATTGTCCGCACAGATGCCATCGGAGAGCAGTTCCGTTGTGTCAAACGCAACCAATGGGATCGAACCTCCCCGTGCCTTCTTGTCCGTTAAGAAGTCGAAGAAGGGGGTTCTTAAGCAGATTGTCCCTCAGTATCAAACTCTTAAGAATGCTTATACGCTTCTTTGGGATATGCCTGACAATATTGGTTATATCAATATTGTCGCTGTTATGCAAAAGTTCTTTGATCAGGCAATCTCGGGTAACTGGTCGTATAATCCAGAAAATTATCCTGATAATGAAGTACCTGTTAGCGTAATGGCGCAAGACTTTTTAAATACATACAAATATGGATGGAAAACATCTTACTATCAAAACACGTATGACATTAAAAAAGATGACGTAGAAGATGATGACAAGAAAAAGTTATTAGAAAATTTACTCAATTCAATTCTAGAAGGAGCACAGGAGGAAGAAGATTGTGACAGTTGCAAGATTTAAACTTACCGAAGATAAGGCAGTAGAAGGCATGACAGTTTTTAATACAAACAAAGTGGACATCAAAAAGCAACCAATGTTTTTTGGTGCTCCTCTTGGAGTGCAGAGATATGATACCTACAAGTATCCTATCTTCGATAAGCTAACTCAACAGCAACTGGGATACTTCTGGAGACCTGAAGAAGTCTCACTTCAAAAAGACCGTGCAGATTATGCACAACTTCGTCCCGAGCAGAAGCATATCTATACTGCCAATCTGAAGTATCAGATTATGCTTGATTCTGTTCAGGGTCGTGGTCCTGGTATGGCATTCATTCCCTACTGCTCACTACCTGAGTTGGAATCTGCTATGACAATCTGGGAGACTATGGAGATGATTCATAGTCGCTCGTATACATATATTATTAAGAATATCTATTCTGACCCATCAGAAATATTTGATACTATCCTTGATGATAAGAATATCTTAGACAGAGCGAAGAGTGTCACCGAAGCATATGATGATTTCATTCAAGCGGCACAGGATTACTCTTCTGGTAATCAGTGGCAGCATCAACTTGAAGGTGTGCCAGCAGCGAAAGAAACTCTCTATGAGTTGAAGCGCAAACTCTATCGTGCCGTCATTAATGTTAACATCTTAGAGGGGATTAGGTTCTATGTTTCGTTCGCATGTTCGTTCGCTTTTGGCGAACTTAAGCTTATGGAAGGATCCGCTAAAATTATCTCTCTCATCGCCAGAGACGAAAGCCAACATCTTGTCCTTACGCAAAACATTATCAAAAACTGGATTAATGGAGATGACCCAGACATTCTTCAAATCGCTAAAGAAGAAGAAGCATGGACGGTAGAGCAGTTTAAGAAAACTGTAGATGAAGAGAAAGCATGGGCGCAGTATCTGTTTAAAGATGGTAGCATCATTGGTCTCAATGACAAACTACTCAACTCCTATGTTGAGTATATCGCCAACCGTCGTATGCGAGCGATTGGTCTGAAACCTGTGTTTGATACTCCTATGTCAAATAATCCCTTGCCATGGACGCAGCACTGGTTGTCTTCTAAGAATCTCCAAGTTGCTCCACAGGAAACTGAAGTTGAATCGTATGTGATTGGAGGTATTAAACAAGATGTTAAGAAAGATACTTTCGCTGGTTTTAAACTGTAATGGAAGATTGGAAAGAGAAGGCACTCAAGTACGAGAAGCTTTCAGAACACAACAAACGAATACTGAGAGAGGGTCCGAAAGCACTATCGGAAGCGTGGTTTCTCGGAGCGATGAAAAGAAA
>Ga0194116_10003438_pt1 | contig 19067 bp, 13 predicted proteins | sample TA2MahsurfametaG_4_FD_148617 | JGI IMG/M metagenome (GOLD analysis project Ga0194116, IMG submission 148617) | Freshwater microbial communities from Lake Tanganyika, Tanzania - TA2015008 Mahale S9 surface | ecosystem: Environmental > Aquatic > Freshwater > Lake | place: Tanzania: Lake...
TTATCTGCAATTTCTAGCGCTTGTTCGCCATTATCAGGTTGTGAAATCAAAAGATTATCGATGTCAACACCTAATTTTTTGGCATAAAATTGGTCAAAGGCATGCTCAGCATCAATGAAAGCTGCGATGCCTCCTTGTTTTTGTACTTCGGCGATTGCGTGAATTGCCAATGTTGTTTTACCTGATGATTCCGGTCCGTAAATTTCAACCACTCGTCCTTTAGGATAACCATTTACTCCTAAAGCTAAATCAAGCGTTACTGAACCTGTTGGGATTACTTCTACTTTTTCCACTGGAGAATCTCCTAGTTTCATGACAGAACCTTTTCCAAAAGTCTTGTCTAATTTTTCCATTGTAAGCTGTAGCGCTTTCAATTTTTCTGCATTTACTTCTTTGCTCATATCGTTTGTTGTTGTGAGTTTAATTACTCGGTTAATAATTTATACAAATTTAAATCTGGATGAACGTAAACTATTTACGATCAACTTAAAAGCCATAATTTTTTAATATTTCTGCACCATGATTTTTCGTATCAGGTTTTTCGATAACAGAAATAAGTTTCGAATTTTCATCAAAAAGAAAGCTGGTTCTATGAATACCATCGTAAACTTTTCCCATAAATTTTTTCGTTCCCCAAACACCAAAAGCATTGCAGATTTCTTTTTCTTCATCTGGTAATAAAGAAAATGGTAAATTGAATTTTTCACCAAATTTTTTGTGTGACGATAAAGAGTCGGTACTAATTCCAATTACTTCGATGCCTTTATCATTTAACCCATCGAATGAGTCTCTAATACTACAAGCTTGCGCCGTGCATCCAGGTGTGTTGTCTTTTGGATAAAAGTAAACAACTACTTTTTTTCCTTTTAAATTTTCAGTATTGATTTCACGCTCAAACTGATCTACTACTTTGAATTTTGGAAGTGCACTTCCTACTTTTAATTTCTCCATAATGTTTATTAAATAATCTTGTTGACGACTAAAAACTAATCAAAAATATAAACTATTCTTTTACGATAAACAATTTCTGAAAAAAAAGTTCGATAAAAAACAAAAAAGACCATCATTTTTTGATGGTCTTTCCTATTCGTGCGTTAATTCAATCACCTTTGCACTCGAATGTTTTTGCTGTATAATGTTTGTCCGTTGGATATAAAATTAATGGTATAGGTTCCGCTAATCAAGTCATTAAGGTGTAAAGACGTCGCATCCAAAACAGGTATTGCTGGCATAAATTGACCATTCGTTGATGTAATTTCAACAAAGTCAATTCGTGAATCAGCCCATTTAATTGTAGCGTTTCCAAAATTTAATTCACTTGTGATTATTTGAACTTTATCTTCTTTTTTAGATGGCTCATCTCCTTCACCATTGTGGGCTGAAACAACATTTGTAAATAAAATTACTGTTGCTAATAAAAGTCCGTTTAAAATAGTTCTTGTTTTCATGGTATTTAGTTTTGTTCGTTATTCTGATACAAAGATTGACAAGAAACCATCATAAATTTTGCTTATTTATACTATTGTAGAGAAAAATAATGAATCACACATACTTAGAGCTACGTAATTACCTAATCGAGCTACGTAGTATTACGTAGTTAGATTAATTTTTAATCAATTTCACAATGAAAATAATCCAAGAAATAATGAGAATCAATCCACCAATAGGTGTAATTGGACCGAGGAATTTGAATGAGAATGGAAGAAGTGAACTAAGCGACAATAAATAAATTGAAAAACTGAATAATGATATTCCAATCGACATAAGAAGTATAATTCGATTTAAACTAAAATCGAAGGATTTTGAAGTTATGCTTAAGAGGAGAATCGCCAATGCTTGAAACATTTGATAACGAACCCCGACTTCAAACGAGTTTAATTTATCTGTTGGTATGATATCTCTCAGTGCATGCGCGCCAAAAGCACCAAGAATAATTGCAAGGCAAAATAAAATCGAACCGAAGATTACATATCGTTTTTCCATGACTGCAAAATTGAACAAAAAAGTTTAATTGTTTGCTTATCTTTGTAAAGATGAAAAATAGTTTGATTTTTTTTTTGAGTTTACTAATTTTTCTGTTCGCTTGTGGGACGAAGAATGACGAAAATAATGACAAGACGGAAGAACAAGATTATTATCAATTTCAACGAATTGACTTATCAAGCAACGACTTGGATGCTTCTATCATGATTCCTGATGCTACGGCTGGTATTGGAGCGTCATTCAAGCCACAAATAAATCACCTTCCTGCAGATTACAAATGGGAAATTTCAATTGGAAGGAATTTTAACCTTCAAATCGAGGATTTTGGAGATAATGCCTATCGTTATCCGGAGGTTCGAAAAAAGATATTGGAAAATAAAGCGTTTAAGGTTTCCATTATCAAGGAAGAAAATGATCAGGTTTTGTATAAAAGAATTCTAGACAATTCATATCACGTTTATGCAGTGAAAAAAGTTGAAGGTGTTTATTATGAATTAAAAAGTAGGGAAGAAGGTGATTCCAAAAAAATAGCGGAATTTATATATCGTTCGGTCAAATCGTTTAAAAAAAAGTAAGATGGAATTAAATCGTGAGGAAGTTTTAAAGGTTCTGGGAAATATCATTGAACCCGATTTGAAAAAAGACATTGTTAGTTTGAATTTAATTGAAAACCTAGAGGTTACAGGTCAAAAAGTTTCGTTGACAGTAGCTATTTCTAATCCGGCATTACACGCTCGAAAACGAATGCAGGAAGCGATTCAGTTTAATTTAAAACGATTTTTTGGTGAAAATGTTGAAATTGAGGCAACTGTTAAAGGAATGGCTGCCGAACATAAAGAAAAGCGAAGAAAGATCTTGCCTGAAGTGAAACATATTGTTGCAATTGCCTCAGGTAAAGGCGGTGTCGGAAAATCAACAATTACAGCAAATATTGCAGGTGGTTTAATGAAACTTGGTTATTCAGTTGGAATTGTTGATGCGGATATTTATGGACCATCCATGCCTACGATGTTTGATGTTGTGGGCGAGCGTCCAACAATGGTTGATGTCGATGGTAAACAACTTATTTCTCCCGTTTTAGTTCATGATTTGAAGTTGTTATCAATCGGATTTTTCACGGATCAAGACAATGCGGTTGTTTGGCGCGGTCCTATGGCATCTAAAGCGTTGACTCAGATGTTTACCGATGCCCATTGGGGCGAATTAGATTTTTTGTTAGTTGATTTACCTCCTGGAACGGGAGACATTCACTTATCATTGGTGCAAACGGTTCCGCTTGATGGCGTTGTTATCGTAAGCACTCCACAAGAAGTTGCATTGGCTGATGCGCGCAGAGGAGTCAATATGTTCAAAATGGATTCATTGAAAATTCCTGTTTTAGGAATTGTGGAAAATATGGCCTGGTTTACGCCAGCGGAATTACCTGAAAATAAGTACTTTATTTTCGGTCGCGACGGAGCTAAAAATTTAGCCGAAGGATTAGGAGTTCCTTTTTTAGGAGCAATTCCGCTTGTTCAAAGTGTTTGTGAAGCTGGCGATGCAGGGAGACCAGCTGTTTTTCAAGAAAATACAGCAGTTTCCAAAGCGTTTGATGAATTAGTTTCTAAATTTGTTAACGAAATTGAAATCTTGAAAAAGGAAAAATCGCTTCACTTATGATTGAGTCAAAAAAACAAGAAATAATCGAAAAGGTAAATAATACATTGGATCAATTGCGTCCATTCTTACACGCTGATGGTGGAGATATGGAATTGGTTGATGTGACCAATGATGCCGTAGTTCAGGTTAGATTACTCGGCGCATGCAGTGACTGTTCCATGAGTGCCATGACTTTGAAAGCAGGATTGGTTGATGCACTTAAAACCGCAGCGCCAGAAGTGAAGTCTGTAGAAGCGGTTTCCTTTTAATTAATGAAGGTCAAATTTCTGGTTGTCGGGAAAACGGCCTTTGATTATTTGAAAGTCGGAGAGGAAATTTACCAAGATCGACTTAAACATTATTGCAGTTTTGAACGGATCGAAGTTCAAGATGTCAAAAACCCAAAGAATTTCTCCAAAGAAGAAATTAAACGAAAAGAAGCGATTGCTATTCTTTCGAAGTTATCACCGAATGATTTCCTTATTCTTTTAGATGAAAATGGAAAAGAATTTAGTTCCGTTGAACTTGCCAATTGGATTGAAAAAAGAAATTTATTACCTCAGAACATCGTTTTTGTAATTGGAGGAGCATACGGATTTGATAGTTCTATTTATGAGCGCATGAATATGAAATTGGCACTCTCAAAAATGACCTTTTCACATCAAATGGTTCGGATTATTTTTCTTGAGCAGTTATATCGCGCATATACAATCACAAAAGGAGAACCTTATCATCACGAATAAGATGGGGATAATTCACTTGAATCCAATTCTTCATCTTCATTAATACGCTCATCGCCTTCATCTTCAGAAATTGACTTTTCCTCAATTGGTTGAACTGTCAAAAGCATTATGAAAAAGGGCAGAAGTGGAGCACGAAGTCGAACAAGAACTCCAAAAATGATGGAGGTAAATCCTGTCATGAAGGCCATTAAAAAGACAAAGTAAACGGCATATGTTAAAATGTCGGTATTTCGAATCCGTTCCATTCGTTTGCCTCTGTTGTTAATCAAAAATATAAATGTTAGGTAGAGCAAGATGATACTTTCAACTGCGTTCAGTATTAATCCGGGAGAAAGAGCTTCCCAAGGAAAGGGGCGGTAAATTCCTGTAAACACGGCGAGCGGCATTGCTTTAAGCATTCCAATTGGTGTGAATTCTACAACCCCCAAGTCATATTTTTTTCCCGTATACAATGGATTGTTTTGGAAGTCTTTTTGAGTAACCTCTGCTTCAGTTAAATATTTTTGGGCGGATTCAGCACCAAAGTATACAGATGCGAAAGCCATACCAACAACAAGAATTAATGTATTCAAAATACGTCTAGCTAATTGATTTTCAACATACTTGTTTAACATTCGAACGTTGAATGCGAAAAAGAAAGGTCCCACCAAACACAAGATCATGAATGAGCGGATATTGCTGAGAATATAAACCAAAAGAAGAACGATAAGAATATTGAAAATTTTAATTTTTGCTTTACCTGAGAAAACATTGAAGAGAAGTGGGATGGAAGTGTACAAACAAATCATGATGATCGTATCTTTTGACAACCCTGAACACCAAAAAGCGAGTGATGGAATAAATAGAAAGTAAATAGCCAATTTTCTATAATTATGAATTCCAAAAGAAACAACGAAGTCATACAATTTGAAACTGGCTAAAGCCGAAATAAATGCGAAAATGACTGTATTTGCCAAATAACTACCTAAAGAAAGAGGGTTGATTAATGACATCAATTTACTAACGTAGTATCCTTCCGCCTCCCGTTGAATCCATCCAGGAGGATAACCGGTTTTAATGGTAAAATAATTGATATAGTCCGATTGATCGCGGTATTGGCCCCATTCGATAAAAAAATATTTTGGGGTTTCGTAAAGCAAATTTGTCAAACGAACTGATGCATCCCAAAAAGCCAAAGTATCTCCCCCACGAATAAAAAAGATATAATAGAATGCAAAAATCAAAGCAAAAACAAGCTTGAAATAAAAATTCCGCATGAAATAAACATAATGTTCTTTGTCCTTGTTTGCGGATTTTATGTACATGCAAATTCCGATAGCAATCAATAGCCAAATTAACGTCATCATGATATCAGTGCCAGTGAAAAACTGAAGTTTATTCGAGTGGTCGTTAAATAGAGCAATCGAAAAATCTATTTTCTTCATTCAAATTATTGGTTGAAGTACAATCAAAGTTAAGAAACTTGTTGTTTAAAGAGTTATTTCTTCAAAACATTCTACCTTTGTTTCATGTGTGGAATTACAGGATTTATTGATTTCAAGAATACTAGTTCGATGGAATCGCTGGTTGAAATGAAAAATTCACTTCATCATCGAGGGCCAGATGGAAGCGGAACAGAATTGATTCAAGCCGAATTCGCAACAATCGGTTTAGGTCATAGAAGGTTGTCAATCATTGACTTAACTGAATTTGGCAAACAACCCATGAAATTCAATGAATTTTGGATTTGCTACAATGGCGAGGTATACAATTATCAAGAAATTAAAAATGAGTTAATCGAACTTGGTCATCATTTCACAGGAAATTCTGATACGGAGGTCATTTTACATGCTTATGTGCAATGGGGTTCTGATTGCATTCAACGTTTCATTGGCATGTTTGCGTTTGTGATTTACAATGAAAAGACTCAAAACGTTTTTTGTGCAAGAGATCGGGCAGGTGTGAAGCCTTTTTTCTATTATTACGACCAAGATTTATTTCTTTTTTCTTCGGAATTAAAAGCGTTTCACAGGCACCCAAATTTCAAGAAGAAACTAAATAAATCAGCTGTTTCTGCTTTCATGCAATATGGGAATGTGCCGACACCTTACTGTATTTTTGATAATTGTTGGAAACTCAAGCCTGGACATTATTTGGAGTTTAATTGTGCTTCGAAAAATCAGTTGAATTTGACTCCAATTAATCAAAAGAAATATTGGTCCGTTTACGATTCTTATAATCTGCCTAAAAACATGATCTCTTTTGATGAAGCTAAAAAAGAAACCGAGCAAATTTTAACTTCGGCATGCAATTATCGGATGGTTGCCGATGTTCCGGTTGGTGTATTTTTAAGTGGCGGTTATGACAGTACTTCTGTTACGGCATTGCTTCAAAAAGATAGAACGGAAAAGTTAAAGACATTCACCATAGCTGTTCCGGATATCGGCTTGAACGAAGCACCCTACGCGAAAGATATTTCAAATCACTTGGGAACAGATCACACGGAAATTAGTTGTTCGCAGAAAGAAGCGATTGAGTTAATTCCGGACTTGCCTTTTTATTATGATGAACCATTTGCAGATAGTAGCGCAATTCCGACGACTTTAGTCAGTAAAGCGGCAAGGAAACACGTAACTGTTGCCCTTTCTGCTGATGCGGGTGATGAGGTATTTGCAGGATACAATCGCTATGACTATTTGCTTCGATTCGGCTCGAAAATGAATAAAATTCCAGGTTTTGCTCGTGGATTGATAGCTGGTTCAATGGATGTCATTCCTTCTGAAAAGATTCCAATTTTAAGAAACAAATACAATTTTCACAATCGCTACGAAAAATTGAAAGGAATTCTCAGAAATCCTTCGAATGAGAGCATCATGTTGAGCCTTAGTCAGCAGTTTACGGATAAACAAGTTCGAGAATTATTACTTGGTCAATTTAATTCTTTGAAAACAGCTTATGATTCAACTGAATTGAAAAATGAATTTTATTCTCCTTTGAGTTATATGATGGCCATAGATTATGAAACGTATTTGGTTGATGACATTCTGCAAAAAGTAGATCGGGCGACGATGACAGCAAGTTTGGAGGGTCGTGAACCTTATCTTGATCACCGAGTTATTGAATGGGCGGCCCGCTTAACAGATGATTATAAATACCATAACGGAGAGAAAAAGTATATTCTCAAAGAAATTGTTCATCAATACGTGCCCAAAGAATTGTTGGATCGACCAAAAATGGGATTTGCAATTCCGATTGCTAGTTGGTTATCAACTGATTTACGTGACTTGGTTGAATCTTATATAAATGAAAAAACAATTTTATCACAAGGGATTTTCAACTGGAACGAAGTAAATAAAATCAAAACTGCTTTTTATAAAGGAAAAAAAGAATACGATGTGAAAATGTGGTATTTGTTGATGTTTCAAATGTGGTACGACCGTTGGATGAACTAATGGAAATTTCAGTCGAAAAGTTAGACCTTCAATTCAAAAAACCGAGCGGAACCAGTAGGGGAGTGCTCTATTCAAAACCATCTTGGATTATAAGGTTAGTTGATTCAACTGGAAAGTCAGGAGTTGGAGAATTTAGCGTGATTCCTGGTTTATCAATCGATTTTATAGACGAAGCGTCGTATGAATTTCAAATTCAGAAAATGCTTGATTTTTTGAGAGTAATTTTAATTCATCCAATTCAATATCAAGAGATAATTGAGAAAGTTAATGCTGAATTTCGCAACTTTCCATCGCTCGTTTTTGGTGTTGAGACTGCTATCCTTGATTATATGAATGGAGGAACAGGATTGATTTTTAAAAATACGTTCGCGATTGGTGAATCTGAAATACCAATCAATGGTTTGATTTGGATGGGAACCAAGGCCGAAATGAAGAATCAAATTCAAGAGAAACTCAAACTTGGTTTCAAAACAATAAAACTTAAAATCGGTGCAATTGCAATTGAAGATGAGTTGGAATTGATTACTGAGTTGCGTAGCGAATTAAATTCGGATCTAATTACCATTCGAGTGGATGCCAACGGAGCGTTCGATGAATCTAATGTTAGAGAAGTTTTGAAAAAGTTGAAACTACTTGAAGTTCATTCAATTGAACAACCGATTCAGGCTGGAAATTGGGAACTCATGTCTGAACTGTGCAAAGAGAATACCATTCCAATTGCCTTGGATGAAGAATTAATTGGCATTTTCGAGAAAGAACGAAAAATGGATTTATTTGATTTAATAAAACCACAATTTATTATCTTAAAACCAAGCTTACACGGAGGAATTATTGGTTGTTCAGAGTGGATTGAATTAGCAGAGGAACGAAATATTGGTTGGTGGATGACATCCGCTTTGGAATCTTCAATTGGATTAAATGCAATCGCCCAATTCACCGCAAATTACTCCATCGAAATTCCACAAGGTTTGGGAACAGGCGGACTTTACACGAACAATTTACCTTCAGATTTGGTTATAGAATCAGGTTATTTAAAAAGAAGTATCAATGACATTGAATCCTGAAAATTGGAATCAACTTTCTTCCGAAGAACGTTACGTAATAGAGAAGAAAGGAACGGAATATCCTTTTACGGGATTTTACGATAAGTTTTATGAGGCAGGCACCTATGTTTGCAAGCGCTGTGAGTCCCCACTTTACACTAGTGAGAGCAAATTTAATTCTGGTTGCGGTTGGCCTGCATTTGATTCAAACATTGAGATGAATATTGAGCGTGTTCTAGATGCAGACGGAAGAAGAGTTGAAATTATTTGTCGCAACTGCAAAGGTCATTTGGGTCATGTATTTGAAGGAGAAGGATTTACGGAAACCAACACAAGGCATTGTGTCAATTCAATTTCGATAAAGTTTATTCCATATTAACGAGCTGAGCAAGCTGAGATTTCATCACATTGTTCGTAAACCATATCGTGCAGTATCAACTGCGCTGCAAGTGCTAACTGAGAATAATTTTGAGAATTATTTCCAAATCCACCTGCAGTATTTTGCCACATGTCAAGGATAATTTGTTGTGAACCGATTTTTGGTTGGATTTTATTCATTACTGCGGCTACATTTCCTGCTCCTGCATGATAGACATGTAGAACGAACAAACGAAACCACAAATCGCTCTCATTGTACGCCAAATTGTGTTTATCAAGTATTTTTCTGGCCTCTGGAATGCAAACTTTACTCAAAAGTCTTGCAGATCCGTAAGCACAACGTTCAAAGTCTTTGCGCTCGTCGACAGTCGCATTTACTGTTAGTCCCTGTGCTCTTGCAACATCCGGCATTAATTGAAAAGCTCCGTATGCACCTGAAACTGATTTTTTAAGTTGCCCTGGACTTTCGATCAAAAGAATTGCCTGCGCATACCATGGATCAACTCCAAATTTTTCGAAAGCTGCAACTCCTTTTGAAAGAGAAGGATACACCTCTTTGAATTTATAAAAGTCATTTTTACCAGTGGTGACAAAAACCTTCTCATTTTGATCAATTCCGAACTCAGTTTTCAGTTTCGTTTTCAGTAAACTTTTTTGTTCTTCGGTTTGTAAGTTCCAGTCTTTGATGGCCATTTTTTTCAAAACAACACGATTCGAAGCCACATTTACCAAACAAGAATCTGGAGACAACAACATAATCTGTTTCCAAAATTGAGGTTGAGGAAGTATGTCCCAACGATCCTGAAAAATAGATTCGGCATGCATAATCGTGCTTACATTTTTTTCCTTTTTCACCATGATTTTTTCATTTGCCCAATTGTTGAGTGGTTGCGCATACATGTAAGATATTAAATTAATTACTAAAAATGAACAAAATAGGTTGAAACGCATATAGAATTATTTCGTTTAAAATTAAACTTGAAACGATTGAATTGATTAAGTGTTACGAATTAGTTTGTAACATTGTATTGTGGAATATCCTACCGATGAACTATTTCTATAAAATTTTTAGTTTCCCATTAATTATCTTAGTTAGATTTTATCAATTAGTTATTTCTCCATTATTTCCGCCTTCTTGTCGGTACACCCCAACCTGTTCACAATACATGATTGAAGCTTTAAAAATATGGGGTCCGTTCAAAGGAATTTGGTTAGGAATTAAACGAATTGCAAGTTGCAGACCTGGAGGTGGTTATGGGCACGATCCAGTGCCTCAAGGTAAATCAAGAAGTTAAGATTTTCCAGCCTCTTTGATCATAAATCTTTATTAAATGGGTAAAATCTTCAAGGTCTTTTGCTTGTTCCAATATGTCTAAAACATGTATTTCATACAATTGTAATTTTTTAAATTTATTTTCTTCAATCATCGCAAACCACTGTTTTAATAGTTTAACAGATTCATTTTTTGTTTGAGGAAAATCAACATATTTGACTGAACTAAAGAAATGAATTTCTTTTTTGGCTCTTGAAAATAAAACATTCAGTCGTTTTTCTCCACCTATTCGATTAATGGGTCCGAAACGCATTTCAAAATTACCTTCTTTATTTTTTCCGTAACCGAAACTAATAATCAATATATCGCACTCATCGCCTTGAACTTGATCTAGCGTTTTGAAAAATAGTCGATTGGATTCTTCTAAATATTCAATTTGTGATGCGTATCGAGCAGGAATATTTTGAGTAATGGATTTTAATTGTGCTTCCGAGAAGGCAACAACTCCAATGCTACTTTCTGCATCAATACGGTCAATTTGTTTTGTAATAAATGAGGCAACTTTTTCTGCTTCATATTCATTGACGCCATCTATGAAAAACCCATTTTCTATGAAATGATGTTTAATGCGTTCGTTTTGTGTATGACCAGCATAGTCAAAACAACTAAGTTTATTTTCGTAAAAATGACGATTAGAGAATGAAATCAGCTCTTCTGATTCACTTCGGTAGTGATTTGTTAGTTCAATGTTATTGAAATGATATTTGGCTTGATGAAAAACACTATGTTCATTATCATTTGATGCAAAGAAATACGAAGGATCCATTTGATTTTCATCTCCAGCAATTAAAGTGCGTTTTACGCGTTGTAAGGTTCCAATAGCATTTTTGAAAGGCATTTGACTAGCTTCATCTATAATTCCAAGGTCAAAAATTTCAGTTTCAGGAGGAAAGTAAGTGGCAATTCTAAGTGGGTTAGTCATTAGAATCGGTTTTATAACCAACAGCCATCTTTTAGCCTCGCTTTCGTAAAGTTTACGAAAATTCATGTGTTGTTTCACTTTCCCAAATTCTTTAATCAAAATACTTTTGCCAATTTTAAGTTCGGCTTTTAGTTTTTGTTCCTCTTTTGTCAATTTACGATATGGGGTTTCAATTAACCTATGATAGTGGTCAAATTTTTCTTTAATCCTAAGTTCGATTTCATTTGAATTACTCTTGAATGACTGGATTTTTTGTGTTTCGTGTCTAAGCGCAGCTTTTATCCATTCTTTTTGAATTTGATTTGTCGGAATTTCAAGGAGCCCAAATTGACTTCTCCACAACGAAATGTAGTATTGATTCAAATATTCCTTTACGCTTGAACATTTTTGTAACTGCTCTCTAATTGACTTAGGTAAATTTTCGATTAGATTAAGTTCACACAAAAAGAATTCCTTTTTTGCATTAAGTTTGAAAAGGTATTCTAAGATATTATCTTCTTTGCCGAAGTTAAAAAAATCATTTAGAATTTTCTTCAAGTTTGAAACTTGTGAATGCGTATTTTTATAATTCAATTTCAAATCATCATTTAAATTGAAGTACCAATTCCATTTTTCGGACGAATGATTAATTGTTGAGTCATAAATCAATTTTAAGTCAAGAGTAGATTCAATCCCAAGTTCTTTTAATTCAAGTAAAAATTTGTTTTTTCCTTCCTGAAAAGCAAGTTGTTTTAACAATTCATCGCAAGTCGAAATTGGGTCAAGTTGCCTTGATCTCACCCATTTTTTCCAAATAAATTTGAATTTTATTCGATCTTTTAGACCTTTTTTAATTGAAAGACTTTTTAAAAGTTCGAGTTCTTTTTTTGATGGAATCTTAATCCAATGATTCAAACTTCCTTCCCATTTTAAACTGTTCTTTTCAATTTTAATCGATTCTGCCTGTAATCGAATTATTTTTTGCGGGTTCTTAAAAATTAATTGCCCGTATTTTTCATACATTACTGATGAGAATCGTTGAATTAAAAGTAATTTCCCAACGAGTTTATCCAGATCATTTATTGTCTCAACTGGATGATAAGGCAAAAGAGAATCGAGAAGTTTTTTACACTCCAAGATTGCAGAAAGAAATGTATTTTCATTCCATTGGCGATTGAAAATGAGTTTATTCGTAAGTTTGAATTGACTTTCATTAATCGAACTTAAAAGTTGCTCGCTTTCTTTGAATTCTTCAAATGTTGTTCTTTCAGAGATGATTAGAGAATCAGATTTTTCAATTTTTGAAACAATTTCTTTTATGCTATATTTTGCATTTTTTTGTTTAGAAATTAGTTCATTAACAGAGTCTAGAATGGAAAATTTATATTCGAATGCAATTTTAATAACTACATCATCTTTAGATAAATAGTCCCATGTTTTCTTTAAGTCTTGAAATATTGGTTTATTTTCATTTTTCGAATAATTAACAAGGCAAAATCGATGAAGTCCAGCCTTTTGCAACCTTTTATAAACCGCATCGAGTGAGGCCTTTTTTTCAGACGACATCAAAATAGAAAGATTGCTATTAAGCGCACTACCAATTGCGTTAACAATTAGTTGGGATTTTCCTGTACCTGGCGGACCATGTAAGACAATTGAATTTGATCCTACTGTTTCCAATGCAATCTTCTGTTGATGATCCCATTGAAGAATTGGTTTTATTTTCCAATCAAAAATAGAAATTGACTGATCTTCTTCTAACATTAAAATTTTAGACAGGTCTTTCGAAGCTTTATTGATTTTTATAATTTCAGATAAATCGCGATAAATTTCAAAACGGTACGGATGAAAATTACCAATTAAGCAGATGGATTCATCAATTTCCAATCTTGAAGCTTGAATTATTTTTTTAAATTCATTAATTGAATTAATTTCTTTATTGTGATCAATTTCAAGCAGATGGATGAGATAGGGGTTTAAAAAGTATTCGCCAACTTCCGTAATGTTGAAACAATTAGCTTCACTTTCGATTTTGAGCTCTTTCAGTAAAATTGGTGCCTCAATGTGATTACCTGAAGAGTCTATTGCTGTTATTAATCCGAACGATTTACACAACGGATTAATACCCGATTCTCTTTCAATTTTCCTAGCTTTTTTGTAAATGTCTGAAAATGGACTTCCCTTCTCGAAGTTTTCATTGAAAATTAGGGCTTGCCCGTAATCAATCTTAGAAAGAATATCATTTTTCTTCGAAACAGATTGATTATGAATAAATGAATGAAAATAGTCTTTTAAATTAGTATTCAAATTTATTTTTTAACTATTGGATTAGCGAATTTAAAAAAAAAGCAACCATTGTAAGAATTCCTCGTTTCAATTTTGATATGATTTTCAAAATAAATATATTTGTGAATACGTCATTTTTGAATTTTATTACATCTTTTACAAGAACTTTTATGAAATGCAATTTCATTGTTATTTTCTACATCTTCTTCTCGGGAATTTTGTTCTCGCAGTTGGATGCAAGTTTCTCTTCGCCAGATGTTGATCAATGTCCCGAAAATTTATTTACCTTAAATGCCACAAACTCTTCCTATTCATCATACAATTGGTCAATAACAGGACCTAGTGGATATTCCTCATCGCCATCGGGTAGTTCTGTTGCTGTTTATTTAACCACCTCCGGACAATACACTGTAACCTTAACTGTATCAAATGGAGGGCCAAGCCTAAGCAATACACAAACAAACTATTTAACCGTATTTACAAAACCAACAATTAGTTACGTTTTAACTCCAACAACAGGATGTACTCCTCTAAGCGTCAATTTTAATGGTAGTTGTACACCAGGATCTGGTTCGCTTCAGTCTTTTTTAATAACCACGGGCACGGGAGGCTCATCAAGCGTTGAAGATTTTTCATATACATACACCTCAGCGGGAACTTCTACGCCTAATGCAACAGTTACAAACTCATTTGGTTGCTTTACAACACAAAACTTATCCCCTGTCACAGTAAACCAATCAGCTTCTTTATCAAGTCCATTAAACCCAAACTCCATTTGTAGTGGTTCAGTTTTTAATTACACTCCGACTAGTGCAACCGCGGGCTGCACATTTTCTTGGTCCAGGGCGAGTAACGCTGGAATTGTTCAGGGGGCGAGCAACGGAACAGGAAATATTAGTGAGACTTTAACACTTGTAAACGCAACTGGATCGAATGTTTCAGTGACTTACGTTGTCACAACCACAGCGCCAAATGGGTGCCAAACGCAACAAAATGTTATTGTTTCAGTCATGGCCTTACCAGCCGTTTCTATTTCTCCATCGAGTTTAACTATATGCAGTGGACAAAGTGATGTGTTAACAGCAGCTGGATCACCCGCAGGTGGAACATATTCCTGGTCCAATGGCCTAGGATCAGCTTCCACTGCTACGGTTTCTGCTGCGGGAACATATTCCGTAACTTATTCTTCTGGCAGTTGTGCAAGTGCCCCAGCATCTGCAACAGTAACGCTCACCTCCGCACCATCAGTAACGGTTTCAGTTTCTGAAACTTCTGGAATAGCAAATAACGATGCGGCAATTTGTGTTGGTGCGAGTGTTACATTAACAGCGACTCCTTCTGCTGGAACTGGAACATATGTTTGGTCTCCTACAACTTCTCTATTTGCAGATGCTGCATGTACCATTCCTTATGTATCAAGTAATTCCATGGCAACAGTTTATGCAAAACCTAACGCAACGATAACCTATTCTGTCATATACACATTTGGTTGCCCAAGTAGTGCGGCATCACAACAAATAACTGTCAATACAGCTCCTGTCAATAATTATACAACTGGAACGAGTAATGCATGTGCTGCTCCTGTTACAACAGTATACAATTCAACGGCGACAAATGCAGGAAGTGGAACAACTTGGACTTTTCCAGGTGGAACTCCAGCCACAGGGTCTGGATCAGGACCAATAACAGTTAGCTATTCAGCTGAAGGAAATTACAGTATAACGATGACTAGTACCTCAACTGCAGGATGTTCAGCTACCAATACTTTTCCTAATGCCATAGTTGTAGGTAATGGTGCGGCGCCCACATCTTCCATGACGACATCTACTCCATTGAGCCAATGTTTTACAAGTAATAATTTTTGCTTCACATATACAGGCACAGGCGCTGATACATTGAGAGTAGACTGGGGAGATGGTTCACCTTTTGAGTTTTATGATCAGAATGTTTCTTTTTGTCATTCATACGGAAGCACCGGTACTTTTACCGTAACTTTAATTCCATTCAAAACATCTGGTACGGCATTAACCTGTTCTGGTACTGCTTCTCAAATGACAGTTACAGTCACAGGTCCAAAAGCTTCATTCACATCAAGTGCTGTTTCTTGTGACAATCAATTAAATAGAACATTTACAAATACTACTACAGGAACAACTGGCATTACTGTAAACTATTCATGGAACTTTGGAGATCCTGCATCTGGCGCAAATAATACTTCAACTTTGACTTCGCCATCTCACACTTTTAGTGCATATAGTTCTACGGCCTATACGGTTACACTTACAGCAACTGGCAATAATGGTTGTACTTCAACTTCTACAGCAACTATCAATTGTTATCCAAATAATTTAGCATCCTTTCAATCCTACAATTGTTGGCCGGCAAGTGCAACCTGTACCCCTGTGGTAACAAATGCTGTTTGTTTGGGTGGTACTTTGAGTTTTGTAAATACAACACCCTCACCCCAAATTACTCCAGGAACAGGTTCGAGTAGTACAACCACCCAATGGGATTGGAATGCCACCAATGGATTGCTATGGCAAACAGGTTCTTATTTCCGTGGATCACCGCGATCTTTAGTGTTTGGTGAAACTTCCGCAACAAATACAGGAAGTATTGCATGGACACCAGGAGTATATACCGTTTCGATGAGAAACAGAAGGGATAATGGAACTACGATATGCTATGATACGATTCAAAATACAATCACCATCCATGGAATTACGGGTACTTTTACCTTAGCTGATACAGTATGTTTAGGTGCAACTATTTCTCCCACCGATAATTCTCAAGCACCGGTTACTTCAATAGTTTCGAGAGTTTGGCAATGGGGTGATGCAACACCTAATACAACAGGTAATGTTGCCAATCCTACTCATGTTTATGCAAATGCAGGGACTTACACAATAACTTTAACCGTGACGGATGCATTTGGATGCACTAAAACAACAACAAAAAATGTAATTGTTCGAAAACCTCTAGCTAGTTTCACCGTTAACAGGAATTACATATGTAATAATCAAACAGTTGTTGTTACAAATAATTCAACAGGTGTTAGTTTAACAACCTATGCTTGGTCGGCAACCAGTGCCTCGCCAGCAACTGCAACGGGCTCTAGTTTTGGTACATTTACATTCAATAGTCAAGGAAATCAAAGTATAACGCTTACCGTTACTGATAATTTGGGTTGTGCAGACGATACAACAATTGCAATATCTGTTTTTAATGTCTTTGCGGCAGCTGCAGCTTCACAGACAAATTTTAGTTGTTTCAATCCTCCAAATCTTGTAAATTTCACTAATCTTTCCACTAACAATGTTGATAATACATCCGCTTCTTGGAATTTCGGAAATGGACAGACCTCATCACTTTGGAACCCATCTACCACTTATTCAGCTGCTGGAACCTACAATGTTACCTTAACTGTAAGTTCTCTTACTGGTTGTTCAAGTACTCAAACTGTTGCTACGATAACTGTTGGGGGGCCATCAGGAACATTGGATGTTACAAATGCAAATTTAACAGGTTGTACTTGTTATAATGCAACTTTCTCAGTTACAACAGGAAGTGTTACTGATGCAAAATTACTTTATGGGGATGGTGGATTTGTGAACTTAACGCCAAATTCGACACAAACATTATCATACAGCTATTGTAATTCAGGGTCCACAGCACTTTCATTTACTCCATCGCTGTACATTAGTAATGGCACCTGTAATGGTTATATAACATCTTCGGAGACAATTACGGTAAATCCTAAGCCGAGCATTGCCAATATCACTAATCAAACTTGTAGTGGAAGTGCTTTTTCAGTAACGCCAAGTGTGACTTCTCCGAATGTAATTCCAGCGGGAACTACCTATTCTTGGTCGGCACCAACAGGTACTGGCTTTACTGGTGGCGCTTCGGGAAGTGGTGCAACCATAACGGGAACATTAACTAATTCGGGAGCTACAGCGGTAACAGCTACTTACACCGTAACAGCCACTTCGGGAATAGCGCCAAATCAATGTACATCAACTTTCACCATTACAGTGACAGTTAATCCAACTCCTAGCATTACTAATATCACCACACAAACTTGTACTGGAAGTGCTTTTTCAGTAACGCCAAGTGCAACATCTCCGAATGTAATTCCAGCGGGAACTACCTATTCTTGGTCGGCACCAACAGGTACTGGCTTTACTGGTGGCGCTTTGGGAAGTGGGTCACCAATAACGGGAACATTAACCAATTCGGGAGCCACAGCGGTAACGGCTACTTATACGGTTACAGCCACTTCGGGAACAGCGCCAAATCAATGTACATCAACTTTCACCATTACAGTGACTGTTAACCCAAGACCAAGTATTGCTAATATCACAACACAAACTTGCAGTGGAACTGCTTTTTCAGTAACACCAAGTGTGACTTCTCCGAATGTAATTCCAGCGGGAACTACCTATTCTTGGTCGGCACCAACAGGTACTGGCTTTACTGGTGGCGCTTCGGGAAGTGGTTCACCAATAACGGGAACATTAACCAATTCGGGAACAACAGCATTAACTGCCGTTTATACTGTAACGGCCACTTCGGGAACAGCGCCAAATCAATGTACATCAACTTTCACCATTACAGTGACAGTTAATCCAACTCCTAGCATTGCTAATATCACCACACAAACTTGTACTGGAAGTGCTTTTTCAGTAACGCCAAGTGCAACATCTCCGAATGTAATTCCAGCGGGAACTACCTATTCATGGTCGGCACCAACAGGTACTGGCTTTACTGGTGGCGCTTTGGGAAGTGGGTCACCAATAACGGGAACATTAACCAATTCGGGAGCTACAGCGGTAACGGCTACTTACACCGTAACAGCCACTTCGGGAACAGCGCCAAATCAATGTACGTCAACATTCACAATTGCTGTAACCGTTAACCCAAGACCAAGTATTGCTAATATCACCTCACAAACTTGTAGTGGAAGTGCTTTTTCAGTAACGCCAAGTGTGACTTCTCCGAATGTAATTCCAGCGGGAACTACCTATTCATGGTCGGCACCAACAGGTACTGGCTTTACTGGTGGCGCTTTGGGAAGTGGGTCACCAATAACGGGAACATTAACTAATTCGGGAGCTACAGCGGTAACAGCCACTTACACCGTAACAGCCACTTCGGGAACAGCGCCAAATCAATGTACATCAACATTCACCATTACAGTGACAGTTAATCCAACTCCTAGCATTACTAATATCACCACACAAACTTGTAGTGGAAGTGCTTTTTCAGTAACGCCAAGTGCAACATCTCCGAATGTAATTCCAGCGGGAACTACCTATTCTTGGTCGGCAC
>Ga0194116_10003441_pt1 | contig 19050 bp, 20 predicted proteins | sample TA2MahsurfametaG_4_FD_148617 | JGI IMG/M metagenome (GOLD analysis project Ga0194116, IMG submission 148617) | Freshwater microbial communities from Lake Tanganyika, Tanzania - TA2015008 Mahale S9 surface | ecosystem: Environmental > Aquatic > Freshwater > Lake | place: Tanzania: Lake...
TGGGCCCAATCCCCAATCCCCAATCCCCAATCCCCAATCCCCAATCCCCAATCCCCAATCCCCAATAATTATTCTTAGTCTTGTATTCACAATGAATTTCTATAATGCAAAATAAGGTTTCTTTCATCATATCAACTATTTTTTTATAAAATTGATTTTTATAAAAAATTTTTTCTTATAATTAGACATTTGTAAAAAATTATTATTTTTCATAGCATATATATTCATAAATTGAACATTTAAATTTAAAAAATATACAAATAGTCAAAATTTTTCTAATGGAAAAAACCAGATATTCAATCCAATCTAATTCAAACTTACAAAATCGATCAACCATTAATAATAGAACTTCAATGTATATAGATAATCCAATACATAAACGAACTTTAATCGTTGAGTACAACGGAGAAAATTTTACTCATGATATTTCAGATGTATGTCAAATCCGCTCACTAAAAAAAATGATTCAAGTTTCGATGAAAATAAGAAGATCACTAATTAATTTCTATACGATAGATGGAGAAGAGCTAAAAGAATGCGATGACGCTAGATTAATGGAAATTTTTCCAGGAGAAAAAGTATTTCATCTCAAAATGAGTTTATCTCCTAAAGAAACCGAGATTAATTCCTCAAGAAGGAAAGTTTATCTTAATAATTATTGTGAAAAGCACGAAATAAAGTACTTAAATCTTTATTGCTATACTTGTCAAAAGTCAATCTGTTTGGAATGCCTTGAAGAAAATCTTCATAAAGGACACAAATATATGGAAAAATATGATTATTTACAAAACTCTAAATTTCTTGTTGATAAATCATTTAAAAATCTCACAAATACAATACATTCGATGAAATACTCTCTTACTGAAAAATGTGAAATCTTGGTAAAACAAAATGAAGATTATTTCGATTCAATCATAAATATGATAAAATCTTTAAAATATAAGATTAAAACATTTATTTTAAATTATGATGAACAATCCAACCATAGTTTAAATAATTTAAAATATAATCTTGAGACAATAAAAGATACCTGTACAGATAGTTTGGAAGATTTAAAAGAAAAATTAGTGATGGAAAACATTATATGTTGTGAAGAAACATTTTTAGAATTTGATGAAAAATTAAAAAGTATTAAAGAAGAAGAAAAAATAATATTAAATGATAAAAAAAATTATGAAGATTTAATCAATTATTTTGAAACGATTGGTACCTCGTTTAATAAATTATATGATGATTTCTCAAAATATGTTTTCAAAAAAGATAGTGAATATAGCAATATTTTTGATTCTAAAAAATTTCAAGATAAAATAGTCAATGAAGTTACGGAATTACAAATATCAAAAATCCAAAATAAAATTCTAGAAAATGTAAAAGAAGGCTATTTTCAACATTCTCAGAAAAGAAAATCTATGAAAAGCAACAACAAATCAGATAGTTCTTATGTTTCAAAACCTAATATTACTGATTTTAAGAACTCTTTATTTGAAGAAACAAATCCAAGGGATAATAGAAAAAACACTAATGTAGGTCTTGATAAAAATTATGTCCAAATCAATAATAATTTAATCGAAAATTCTTCTGAATGTATAAATGGCCATAATAATATTAATAGGGATAGTTTAAATAATTTAACTAAAAACAATGAAAAAGCATTTGCAGATGTAGAAAAAAATCAATTTCAAATAAAGAATGATTTTCACTTTCCAAACGTTAATTACAATTCTACTCAAATTAATAATTCACAAAAAGATAGAAATATTGGGAATTCTAATGATTCAGACAAAGTTAATTATAATATAGAAGAAGGTAAAAAAATGAATTTAATAGAAAACTTTTTTCAAAATCCAAACGCGATATCTCCTATAATTGATAAGCATAATAAAAACCCAAACACAATATCAAATATTTGTAATAATGAATTTCTCAATAAGACTGCATTTGAAAATATAAATAACAACAACTCATATTTAAAAAAAGATGAAGATAACTGTTGGAAAATGACTTATAATACAGGCAATAAAACTATTAATTCTTCCTATGATGGTAATTATATAAATTTACAAGATAATGTGAATATTAATATTCCTGGAAAATTAAACTTTGACACTAATGTTATGAATCCAGCATTTCAACCAACAGAAAATTATAATCACAGCCCAGATTTCAATAAAAATTTACCAAATAATCAAATTATTCAAAATTCGAATACTGATAATAATGATAATGATATAGAAAAAAGAATTAAATATCCTTCATTAAATACGGATAGAAATAAGAATCAAATAATTAATTCTGAAGTAGTAAATAAGGTAGAAGAAAATGATTTTATCAAACAAATTCCATATAAAATTCAAACTGAATATAATAGTGAAAAATTAAACGATAATTATCCTAAAGTTGATTCTATGGATATAATTACAAATCCAAATGTTGATAATAATTTAATTAGCAATGAAGAAACTAAAATAGATAATAAAACAAATGAAGAATATAATTTAAAAGAAATGTCTGCCAAAACTTTTTGCGAGGGTATTTATAAAATAGTTAATGATCTAAAATTTGAAAAATCAAAAAATAATTCAATAAAAGAGTCTTGTGATGAAAAATTAATAAATAATCAAATTAATCCAGATCCTATTAAAACTACTCTAGGATGCAAGTCAAGTCACGATTTATTTACATTAAATAAAAAATACTTTATTATTGTTGAGCCGATTCCGTGCACAAATAAAATAAAAATATATCACGAACATTTGATTCCTAATAAAGAAGAAATAAGTTCACTTCAAAATAGGATAACAACTAAAAACAAAGACTATAATTTTTCTACCTCAGAAGAAAACCAATTTAATGTAATTCATGAAATATGTGAATTAGGGGTGGACTTTCCAACTTACAACAATGGAGGCAAAAAATTATCTAAAAACCTTAAAAATAATAATAATAATCCTTCTTTAAATAATTCAAATAAAGAAAGAAATTATTTTTTCATCAATTCGGCCAATTTAAACAAAGTCACAGAAAATGATCTCTTTAGAAAGTTGCAATTATACGTCAGTGGAGGTGTAGATCCCAATAGTGATTCAGAATCCTCAAGATTCATGTATCTAGAATTCAATGAAAAGAAATTATATGCTCTTCCTGATATGTTGGAAGCTAGAAGTAGCCATTCTATTTTAGAGTACAATAAATTCATTTATGTTGTTGGAGGAAAAGAAAAAAATACTTGTGAAAAATTCGATATGGATAAAAAAGAATGGATAAAAATGCCAAATTTAAAATCAGGTGAAAGGAGAAATGCAAGTTTATGTGTACATAAAGACGCCCTTTATGCTTTCTGTGGATTAAATAAAAATAGTTGCATAGATGACATTGAAAAATTAAATTTAAAAAATCCTCGAGCTCAATGGGAAATTTATCCTGTAAAAAGACCAGATAATTTAGATTTGAAATATTATGGATTTGCTATTTATCCGAATGATACAACAAGCGATTATATATATTTACTAGGTGGAAGAAATGCTAAGGAAATCTTTGATTCAATAGTTATATTTGATTTCAAAGAAAATAAATTTATTGAAGACTCTGAAAATAAATTAAAAACTAAAAGCTATTTTACGCAATCTCAACTTGTTAAATTAGGTCAAGATTATTATGGCTTATTTAATAGCGATAAATTAGATGATATTTTGAGACTAAGCTCTAAATAATTTACATTTATCAAAAATTTAAGTATTTTTTGATGATAGAAACTTTTTTATTTCAAATTTTGATATATTTTGTTTTTAATTATAATCAAATATCTCCCGATTTCATCAATGATTTTAAGCAAAGATTATTAAAAATTGATTCAATCTTCAATTTTATAAAGAAATTATTATTAATTAAATTTGAAAAATTTTTAATATAATAATGAATTAAATAAATTATTCAATATTTTAAGATCTAAATAAGAAATTGTTTTGGAATGAAGTAAATAAATAGAATTTTAAAATTGAAATATAAAAGCCTATTTTATATTTTCAAAGAATTAATTAAAATAAAAATATTGAACATTTTAACTAAAAACACTATTAGAAGGATTTGTGGGATATAAACGTTGAACTAAACTCATAATCCTTTTAACAGATTGTAAATACTTTTTAGTATTGTCATCATTTAAAATATGTGCAACTTGAGATTTAAATATCCTTGAACGACCAGATCTTTCATGAATCCCAACCATCGTAACACCCATTGGCCATGGTGCATTTCCAATTGCCAATTCTATGTATTTATCATGGGCTCTTACATAATCCCTATCAAGGCTATAAACCATCACTTCAAATAAATTGTTCATAATCTCTTTTGAAACTTCCTTTTATTTATCGATAAGAATTTAAAAAATTATACATTTTGGTATATTCCAATTTTTAAAAATTATATGATATAAAAAAATAAATCTTATACTCTTCTTTTTAATAATCTTAAAAGAGGTTTTATATAGCCTCTACATTGCTTGTAAATTCCTAATTGTTGCCTTCCTTCTGGACTTTTTTTAAATTCCAAGCTTTGTGACTTAAATAAAAATATATTTTACATCTAAATCTCTTTCCCACATTTGAAACATTTTATGAAACCATATATATAATTGATCACATTTATAATTCTCAGTAAAATCATTTAATCTTATGACTCTATTATGTTCCCCATTTTCATATACATTTCTTATGACTCTAATTTATTTTCAATAAATAAAACTTACTTTTTTGGATCAATATCGATAAACCATTCTTTATTGCAAACTTCAATATGAAACTCTTTTGGTATGCTTGTCAAATTCTCACTAAAAATTTCATTTTCATTGTCATTTATTTCAGAATCAGAGCTATAGACATTTACATTCGAATTTTTATTCTCAAGTTTGATTTTTTCGTCATTTCCCTTTTCAATTTTTTCTTTTAAATCCAAGTCAATAAGATTATTTTCACTTTTCTCTATGATCTCTTTATTTTGCTTTTTCTCTTGTTCCACTTGTTCTATCTCATTTAGTTTTAAGGCAGTTTTTTTAGAATCCTCTTGAAAATTCTTTTTTAATTTTTGCATTTCTGCAACTTTTTGAATAACATCGCTTTTATTATCATCTAAATCTTCGAATTTTCTTAAAATATCATCGTTTTTTTTTTTATTTTCTTTTATTTTTTGTTCAATAATTTCACTATACTTAACATATTTTTTTGGATTGTTATTTGGAATTATTTTTTCTGATGGCTTTAAAACACTTTGTGACTTATCAAGATTTTTATCAATTATATCATCTTTTACTCTTTTCTTATTTAGGAACATATCCTTAAAAACATTTTTGAAATTCTTAGCGTCCATAGTAATATTTTGTGAATAGAAATTATAAATATTAAGAATTTTATATTTGTCATTTGCAAATTTATAAGTATCTATATAATTAAAATAAAATTTCATAAAATCAAATCCTATTTAAATTTTTTTGATTTGAAAGTGATAAACTAAAAATGAATATATATATATTATTTATTGTTTTTCATTTTTATTATGAAAAAGTCGCTTATCAATCGAATCCAAATAATTATTATTTTTTGATAAGCATATAAATTTAAAAATAGAAAAAATTTGTTTTTTTTTAATTCTTTTTTTACCAAAATGGGAAACTTAATCTTACTTAATTAATTTTTAGAATTTTTATTAATAATTAAAGCAATTTTTTAAAACCCAGTAAAAAATTGAGTTCATATTTAAATTAAAATATTTCTCACCTAAATATAAGATATTAGATCAATATAATTTTATATTCATTTTAAAAATTCCTAGTTAATTATGCCTATATTAGTTTAATAATCATATTTAAAATATCTTTTCTTTCGATCCCAAATTATTTCATTGTAGTATTTTATTTGAAGTATTTTATGGTAAGGGACTTCAGATTCTATATAATTCAATAATGACGTTTCCAAAAATTTTAATTTTGCATCATCATAAACAATAATAAATTGCTCTTTATTTTTATTTTCTTTTTTTAAAATTTTTTCGATCACAGAATCAGAAGTAGGGAATTTTTCACCCTTTTTTATATGCTTTAATTTAGGCAATTTGTCTTGTAAAGTAAAGGGGACTGCATTGGATTTATAACCGAAAGAAAAAAGATATGAATTAGTAGCAAGTAGATTTCTAGCTTTGAAAAAAAGACTCCTAAAATATAAAAATCAATTATAATAAAATTAATAAAATAAAAATTTTATATAAAAAATAAATTACTGTCTAATATCTTCATAATGGCAGTTATTTTCTTTTAATACATCAAAGCTAATTCGTTTTGTGATATTAACCCATTTATTCTTGGGTTTTTGTATCTGATTATTATTTACATTGCTATCTTTCCTGTCTTTTTTATTTTTCCTGTCTCTATTTTGATTATTTGTTGAATTATTATTAAAATTTTGATTATTGAAATTACTGGAATTTTGGTTTTCTGATAAGTTTTCTTCTATTTTTTTTTTCATTGAATAATTTCCTGTGATATATATTTCTCCAAATTTAGTTAAAAAAACTGAATAATTTTTAAGACATTTTATAGAGACGATAAAATCCATATTTTCTTTCAATTCAGGAATATTTATCTTTGTTAAATTTTTTAGATATGTATTACTATAATCCATTTGTGCTAATTGCCCATTCTTATTTGTACCCCATCCCCAAAGATTCATACTTTTGCATTTGCTATTATTCTTTAATAGATTTATTTCATATTTCATTTTAGCAATTACATCATCTTCCATACCGAGATTATTTAGGAAATAAGCATCATCTGCATTTATTAAATCAATTCCTTTAATTTTTTCGTATTTTACAATATTCAAATATTCATCTAATTTCATTTCCTTAAACCAATCATAAATATCTGATTCTGTCCACTTTTCGAATGGGGGAATATCTTCTCTCTCTAAAATCATAAAAAATCCGTCACCACATGAAATTTCAGAAATGTTAGTTAATTTAGTATCTGGCACTAATTTTGGTGATTTGAGTAAATCTCTTGAAAGCTCAGTATAGGGTATGTAAAAAAGCTATTTAAATATTTATATACTCACTATAATCTGTAAAAAATTTTCTTATATTTAATAAAATTTACTTTTTGTTCATCATCTGCAAAAAGTAAATTTGACTCTGAGCAATCAATTTTTATAATTTTATTGTGATTTTTATTTAATTTTACTATAATTTCTTCAAAACTAATCTTTGGTTTGAAAGGGTGATTACATTCATATTTAAAATTTTTCAAAGTATCAACTTCTAAATTTATAAGATTATTATTTTCTTTTAATGTTAAATTTGAAAAGTTTTCAACTTTATTAAAATCTTCAATTTGGATAAAATTTTCTTTTTTTTTCGTATTGTGATTTGATTTATCAATCAAGGTTGGAGAAGAGTAATCAATATTATCATCTAATTTTAATTCAGTTTTAATATCTTTATCAATAATAGATCCATAATCTGCTTCAAAAAATTCAATTTTTAAATTTTCAATATTCAAATAATAAACATCAAAATTATTATCTATCATTATTAGATAATTTTTCATCAAAAATATATCAGTGAACAAAATGCTGTTAGAATTTAATTGAATAAAATTGCAAAGATATCTATCTCCTTCTTTTGAATTCTCAAGGTTTATAATTTTTTTAACTAAACCTTCTTTTTTTTCATGTTCTAGTCTACTTGATAATGTAATAATATTTTCAGTTGGATAATAAAATTGATAAATATTGCCCTCTTCACTTAAAGCGAAAAATGAATTGTTTGTTTCATAATATACAATTTTATTTATATTTTTTTTATTCAGATGTAAGGTAAATAAATTTTTGAAATAATTAGTTCCAGTTTGTGAAAAAATATTTAAATCATCAGATGTATAGAAAAAAAATAATTTATCATTAGAAAAGAAGATCTGTTTGACCAAAGAGCTATTGTTAATTGTAATTTAAATATTAAATTAATTAATCTATTTAAATAATTTGTCCATTAAAGCTCTATGAAAGATAAAATATATCAAAAACATTAAAAGTAAAATCATTTATTAATTTACTTAGAATCAAAGAAATATTTTAGGACTTGATCTTCAGAATCAATGCAATTTTTAAAGAATTTAGCAGAATTTATTATCTTTTTAGAACTTTCATTTTTGGAATAAGTTTGTTCATCTTTGTTGATTTTGATGTGTTTATCCAAAGATATTTCCTCTTCATCGAATTCTTCATTAATAGGAAAAACAACAAAGCTATTCAAAAATTTGGAAATATAGTTTTTTTTATATCTTGTAATATGTTGTTTCTTTATTTTTGAATTTTTTCTAACCATTTTATCATTCTTCTCAGATTTTTCTTTTCTGCTTAATTCAAAATGACAATTTTTTATTTCATAATAAAAGTCCACACATGATTTTATATTTAAGTTGGTCAATTCAAGATTTAGAAAATCAGAAATATCCAAATAATTTAAAATATGTGCAATTACGTTCTTGTTTTTAAAAATCTTATCCATTTGTTAAATTTTTTTTTAAAATAAAGTAATTTTTTAAAATTTTGAATTTCAATTTTAATGATAATTTAATTTTTAAATAAAAATTAAAAATTTATCAAATTAAAAATAGCAACGTATAAACTATTTTAATATATTTCTTAAAATGTTAATTCAAATAAATTCAATGAATTAAATTTTATTTCTTACTACTTGAATTTATAAATACTTTAACATATATTCTTTCGATTTATAATTTTAATTTTATAGTTTTATTGTTAAGTAAAAATTTAATTTTTTTATTAAATAGTTGAAATGATATTATAGACTTTTATTAAATTTTATTAAAAACAAAGCTCAAATTAATGAAAGATTATTTTAGGAAAAAGTTTGAAATTGAAATTTTATACTAAACTTATTTTTTCACTTATTAAAAAGATCTAAGAATTTTAAAATATTGTTTAGTTCTGAAAAAATGTTTTATTAATATTTTTTATCAATATCTTATTATTCTTCATTGAATTCCATTAATTATTTATCTAAGAAATGTATTTGATAAAAACTTGAATTTACATAATGTATTTGTCTTTGGAATATTTTTCAAATAATAATAATTCCTTTTCATAATTTAAATATTTTTGAGTAAAGAAGTTAAATCTATATTTTTTTTGTTTTTCTTCATATGGTTGAATATTGTTTTTATACAAGTATGTCAAGCCTGCTATTAAAAATAAAGAACTAATTGTGACTCTTGCAGCAACCATAGTAGAATAATAACTACTTCTATAGGGAGTAACATAAAAGAAATCCGGTAGCATTCTCGAAATATAATAATCACTACAGAATTAAGATAAATAAGCCCAATAAGAAAAAATAAATTTAAATCCTATATATTTCTATATTATATTACCTTAATTTTTTAATAACAAAAGGATGTTTTGGTCTACTGTCATGAAAATATTTAATGAAATATTCATGAATATTTCTTAAATTGTCTAAATTATTTCTAGTATTTGTTGACATTTAATTTTATAAATTATTTATTTTAATAATTTTTATTTTAAATAATACTAATTAAATCATAAATCGAATAATATTACTTCGAACTATTCATAAAAAATCAAATCATCTGAAAATATTAAATCTATTTCTAATATTCTGAATAAAAACTTTTTGAAAAATTTTGAAAAATTTATACATAAATTAAATTGTTAAATATCATTATGAATCATTATTTTTTTTAATGGAAAAATCATTTAAAGCATTTTTGAATTTATCAGTCATAATTTCACACATTTTAGAAACTCTTATTAAAGCTTTATTTAAAACTTTATCCGTAGGAGTTTCGAATGTTTGTAATCGAACATTCATAATATCTTCTGATGGGTGAGGAACAGAATAACCACAAAATTGTGTATCAGGACTATAATATTTTGTTTAATTTTAAAACAAATAGGACAAAATTTAAATATTAATATATACTCTTTAATAAGTAAATTTCTGACAAGATTTCCTAAAGTGTGATCTTCTCCATTAAATGAGTAGGTTGCATTTTTCATTGGATCATCTTTATCCTGAAAAGATTAAAAATTGAAAAATTAAAATATTTTTTAGCTTTCTTTAATTAGAGAAAATTATAAGTAGAAGAGATAGAGTATAATTATGAATAGCTAATTTTATTGTTTTAACAATTTTTAATACCATATTTTTTTTTAATTTTTCTTGCTCTGCCATTTCGACATCTTTGTTATTCATGAAAAATAATTAAATAAGTAATTTTTTTTAATAAGCTTCTCAAATTCTTTAAGTGGTTTTAATAATAATATATTTCTATTTAAATGACTGATTGTTCTTTTATAAATTTAATTTTATTCTTTTACTATAATTATAAATTATAATATATACACAAGATGTTCAGTAACTTAAAAACAGTAAATATTATATTTACATTTATATATGAGATAATAAAAAAAATTGTCATTTCTTTTTAAATGCTATCTACATAAGCAGTCATCATAATTTTCATTATTAAAAATAGTTAGCAAAAGCATCAAATGATTTTCAAACGAAACTTCTTTTAGATTAGTTTCGCTTTTGTATTTAATTTCTGCATAAAAGTAGTCTTTTTTTAAAATTTGCAATTCAAAAAGAATAATGTAATTATCTTTTGTAGTACATGAGAGATAAAGAAAAATCTAAATGTTTAAAATAAAATGAAAATAATATTAATATATGTAACCAATATTGATGTAAATTCCTCAAATAATTTTAAATTAATTAATTAATTAAGACACCAGTATTAATTATTTAATTTATTTTATCATAAATACAAAAATTTTTTATATAATAAATACTTAATATTTTAATTACAATACATAAAAATTTCCGATTATTAAATACCAAAATTAAAAATATTTTTACCTTATCAGGTGATGAGGGTTTCAAGCAACTACAAACTATATTTGACGTTTGCAAAACTTTTAAGATTTTTTTTTCATTTGAGAAATTTATTTTTCCCTAAATATTATTGATGATGAATTATTTAAAAAAATTTACAATTGTGAATTTAACTTCATTTTTTATATTTTTCCATTTCTCAACAAATTCTTTTTTATCAATACGATTCATTTGGCAAAAAACATTTTCATCTAAAAATTAAACAAAATTTATTTACTGATATTTTCACAAATATCAATTTCCACCAAATCAGATGAGTTATTATCATAGATTCGATTATTTTCATTTGTGAAGATGTGCATGCTTTTGCTAAATTTTATATGAATATAAATTGTAATAAATTTTAAATAATATTTCTGAAAAATTTACTGAATATTACTTTTTAATTAATTAATTTTTATTATAGAAAATTTAGAAAATAGAAAAATCAAACTTAATTTTTTCATATTAATATAAATAATAATTAAGGTCAATCAATATAATAATCTGAAAGTTATGTTTTGTTTATTATATTTTTATAAGATGACGTAGGGTGTTTATTTAATAAAAATTTTAAATGAAGTTAAAATTTTTTATTCTAATTATTTAAATTTTATTATTAAAGATTATGTTGTTAATATTAAAAAGTAATATTAGTGAATAAAATATCTTCAGAATTAGAATCGAATTTATTTTGAGAAAATCTTTTCAAATCAACAAATAAATTCTTCAAAATGAGGTCGGATAATTTCACATTGATGCTTTTTTCTTCCCAATATTCAATGTATTCATAACTAATAATGTTTTCTTCATCTTTAAAAGCAAATATTTCTAAAATATCATTAGGATCAATCTCTGAAAAATTATCAATAATATTTTCATCGAGAACATTAATAATATTGAAATTTTCATTCAAATATAAAAGATTCTAAAATAATAGTTTTATTTATTTATTAATGTTTATTTTTAAAAAGAAAAAGCAGGAAATAAATTCAATTATATGTTTTTATTGATTTAAAATAAAATTTACTAGAATGCTTTTAATAAATTCATTATTTTCTTGAACGGAATTATTTCGAAGATCATTTTCTTCTGTAAATTTGAACTCTTCTTTTTTAATATTCTTTGTTGTTTTTCTGGTATTTTGTTCATTAAATAAAATTAAAATATTCAATTTGTTCAGATGAAGCGAGTCCGATCGATTATTTAAATTTGAACTTTCCTCATTGGAATTTTTAGTAATAAAAAAAGTCATTTTGTTTTTTTTATTATTAGACTTGTTTCCAAATCCAAATTTTTCAATATGAATATTTATTTGTTTTATTTTTAAGAAAATAGTTAGACAATTTTCTTGCAAAAAATAAGACTTAAGATTATTGTTTTGATTCGTATTATCAATTTTTCTTGATAAAAATAATGATATATAATTTATTTTTTGACTCTTATCAATAAATTTACAATGGTTATAGTATAGTGTCATTGAAGATTTTAATAATTCAATAAATTCAAAATTTTGTAGACCCCTATCTTAAAGATTTAATTTACTGTTGGTGAATTATCTAAATTATGATATTTTAAGTTGTTTATTATTATTTGATATTCTTTGGTTTCATTTAGAATGTAAAATTTCGATTTCTCTAAAATGCAAAAAATATTTTGCTTTTCCTAATTTTTGTTAAAGATTTCATTTAATATTCAAATTTGAATTTTATGTTTAAGAATTAATTTACAAGAATTTTATAATTATTTTTAATAAAATCTTCAGATGTTAATATAGGAATAGAAAATGCTAATTTGCCTGATATTAAAGGATATCCAATAAGTTCCTTTTCTTTTGCAAAGTTTGAAAATTTCTGCAAATTATTTATTATTTTCCAATTGTTAAACAGCTAAATTTTTTTATTTAATTATAAATTATCTCTTTAAGAAAAATTAATATATTAATTGAATAAACATAAATTATTTTTTCAACTATTTCTTTATCTTACTTCTAGATTTGTTTTTATAATTTCATTTCTAAGAAAAACTCTAAAAATAAATTTCTTTGATGAGACTGTAAAAAATTTTATTAATCCTGCTGCTAAAATTGCATATTTAAATAAAGACATTTATTTATATGAAATATTAATTAATGAACAAAATAAATGCTAAACATAATCAAAATATGATTTCTGTTCAGGATAAATATTTACATCAAGATATTATAATTGAAAACGATGACAGACATATCTTTATTGATTTGGATAAAAAGATCAAACAATTAAAAGAATGCTGGAAAGATAAAAACGCTTTTTATTCGATTCTCAGAGAAATCGATAACCAAATAATTGGAGAGGATATATTTAATGATGAAGATAAAGAAATATATAACCAAGATTTAAAATCTAAAAAAATAAAGGCAAATTTAAATTCAAACAATAATCATCATTACAATTATCCTTATAACTCTCACATAAATTCTAATAATGTGTCAATCTTATCTAATGACAATCTTAAAATCAATAATCAAAAAAAGTGAATAAGTTTTTTAAATTTTCGCAATTCTTTTTATTAAATTATTTAAATTTATTACTATTCTTATAGATACTATTCTCCTTTGAGGGATGAATCTTTTTCAACAAATAATAATTTTTATATGCACAAAAAGCCTGATTTTACATCAAAAATCCCTAGTTATTTAAATGAATATGAAACTGAAAAATTTAAATCAAACTTATCAACCGCTAGAAATTATAATAATAAATTTGAAAATAACTATATAAATTTTAATACTTCTCCAAATTCAAGGTTTTTACAACGAAAAAATTCTATTGGTGCAACCATTCAAAAGCCTCTGCAAAAAAGATACAATGATGTTCATGCCAATTCGAAATTACATTATTTATATAATTTAGATAATAATGACAAGCATCTAATTGAGCCAGCACAATGGAATGATAGAACCAACAGGTATTTTTATCTAAGAGAGCAAAGCCCTAATATATCTCCCGTTCTAAATAATACTAATTATAAAAATAACTATACTTATGAAAATTCAAATTTTGGAAATTTAGATGTGAAAAATACTTATTTTGATTATATTAAACAAGTTGCTGATATTAGTATTGGAAGTCCAACTTCATATAATACAAACAAAAATTTCGATTTTGAAAAAAATAATAATTTTAATAATAATTATACAGGAGGCTTAAGCACCAATTACTCAAATTATAAATATTTTTAATTCTAACAAATAATAAACAAAATTATAATTTAACAATAATACAATTTAAAATTTAAGAGAAATAAAACTTATAATCTAATGAAATATTTCAAATAAACTACATAAATACAAATTTTTGAATTTTTATATTAGAATAAACTTCCTTTCTTATTTGATTAATTTATGTTAAATTTTTTTTAATTTTTTTATTTAATTTTATAAAATTTTGAATTTTCGTTAAAATTCAGAATTTTTAAGTTTTTTTAAAAATACTTTACATTTTATTTCTTTATTGAATATATAAGTTTTTTCTAGATAAAATGTCAAATAATAATATCAAAATAATGCAAAATAATGATGATTTTCATGAACAAATAGAATTGAAGCAAAATAAAAACACAAATGAAGAAAAAAATGAATATTCTAATAATGCTAAAGATGAAAAATCGCTTGAATTGAATTTAAATAATATAAACATCAACATCAATCATGATTCAAAAGAGAAAAACACTAATCATGCATCTAACGGAGTATTTGTTGAAAAACAAGATATCTCAGAACCAAAAAAATGTAAAAAGTTAAAAAGTGAACAAACTTTTACTTTAATTGATACCTTGATTGATGATGTAGGAATTACATGGTATCATTTTAGAATATATCTGATTTTATCTTTATTCTTTTTAGCTGACGGAGCTGAAATGATTGTAATTTCTTTGTTAATAAAGCAAATGGGTGAAATATGGAATTTAAGTGCATCAGAAAAAGGATTTACAGGTTCTGCAGTTTTCATAGGATTTTTTATAGGTGCATTAGTAGCAGGTAAAATTTCTGATGTGCATGGAAGAAAGCCTGTTTTTGTAGCGGGATCGATATTAGTTTGTACTTTTTCAATTGCTTCTGCGTTTGCAAATAACTTTACAACGTTTTTGATTTTAAGAGCATTGAATGGGTTTGGAATAGGAATAAGCATACCATCATCTTCTTCTTTGGCAGCAGAGATTACTCCAACTCAATATAGGTCATGGGTTCTTAATTTAGTTTGGATTTTCTTTCCTTTTGGGGAAGTTTTAACTACTGTTATAGCAAAATATATTTTAAAAAGGGAAAACGGATGGAGATACCTTTTAGGATTTGCTGCTTTACCCACAGTGCTTTCTGCAGTTATTTGCTTTTTTATTTATGAAAGCCCAAGATTTTACTTTACAATAAGAAATTATGATAAAGCATTTTTAGGCCTTGAGAGAATGATTAAAAACAGAAATGATACAATTTTAGATAATCATTCTAATAATTTTAATTTCAATATAAAACAAAATGAAAATGTAAAAGAAGATAATGTAAACAAAAATAACAATAATTATAGCCAAAATCAAGTTAATTATGATAATAAATCGAGTATCGATAAAAATCAGGTATCATCAGGAGAAAAGAATTATAATGAAGAAAATGAGGGTCAAAAAAATCCTTATAAAGATAATATTAATAAATATTTAACTTTCAATAATATTATTAATGAGGAAGGAAGAAAGATTATTAAAATGGAAAATGAAAGAGACGAAGAAATTAAACCTGAATTTAAAACTCTCTTGAAAAAAAAATATTTATTTCTCACAATATTATGCTGTTTGATATTTTATGTTTGTAGTTTTGTTTATTACGGATTGATTTATATTCTACCTCAAACAATTATTTATGTTGATCCTGATGAAATCTCAAATAAAACTTCAAAAAACTATTCTGTAAATTTTAACTCTTCCAACTCCTCTACTTTTCAAAATGCAACAAATCAAACATTGCAAAAATTAATAGAAGAAGAAAATGAGGATGAAATGTATAAAGGAGTTATTTTATCTGCTTTGTCTGAGATTCCAGCAACATTTTTAACTGGATACATTGGTAATATTCCATTTTTAGGCAGAAAAGGAAGCATGTTATATGGTTTTATTTTAAGCGGAATTTCTAGTATTTTATGTTCAATTTTTATGAAAAATTTAACAATTTTTGCAACTGCATTAAAATTTGCAATAAACATTCCGTTTGGAGTCATTTATTTATATGTGAGTGAAGCTTTTCCAACTAAAATTAGAACAATATCTCTTGGAGTGACTAATTCTTTTAATAGATTAGGAGGAATTTCAACACCAATTATTTCGGAATTAGCATTTTCTAGTCAAGCTAATAATCCTTATAAAATATATGCTCTTACTTGTTTCTTAGCTGCTATTTTTTCATATATACTTCCATTCGAAACTCTTGGAAGAACTATTAATTGATAATAAAATAAAATTTACAAAGAAATTATTTAATTTAATAATTTAAAATTTGTCTGTAGAGTTAATTAAAAATTTTAGTAATTATCATAAATATTATGTGAATTTTTTTTAGAAAGGAAAAATCAGCATTATTTTAAAAAATATTTTGATTTAGATTTAATCATCCTCATTTCTTTAAAGATAATATTTTTTACTCTTGTAGTTTTTTTCTAATATATTAATTATTATTATTCTTAAAGTTAATAATTTATAATATAAAAAATTTTAAAAATTAAAAAATATGCCCAAACCTATCCAACATGACAATAGATGTGAATTATTTGGTGCTTTTGGCTTTTTCGTTCAATTTTTTTTAGGATTTATTTCATTTGGTTCTTTAATAGGTATGAAATTTTATAAATTAAATACTATTCAACATTTTTAGTGAAAAGACATTTCGAATATCCCAAAAGATCAATTACAATTTGGTTACTTGTATAGAAAGTTTAAAGTTAATAAGAAATCTTATTTAATTTCATATTTAAATTTTACAATGTTTATTTTTAAATTAACTTTTTAATTTTACATAATAATAAATTAGGATGTTTCAAAACAAGGTCTCTCAGCGCTTTTTATCCATTTTCTAAATCTATTTTTAGCAGTTTTAATTTCTAAACAAAATGATGATGATGCATGTGTATGGTATTTGATAAATATTCTTTTAGACACCAGTTTAGGAGTAATTATAAATTGGATATTTGTTAGATTATTGGAGATTTTCGCAAGAAGAAATAAAATAGAACTTTTAGTTTCAGGTTGCTATTATAGTCGAGATACCACAAATTTTGAAGATTATAATATAAGCTATTTCATTTGGGCAGTACAAGCCTCAATATGGTGTGTTATATGTTTTTTGATGAAAGTAATTATTTATTTTGTGATGTTGAAATGGACTGATAAATTAGAAGATATTGGAAAATATTTGCTTGCTAATATCGCTCTATATCCAAAATTAGAATTAATAGTGGTTATGGTTGTTGTGCCTTTGATTATGAATTGTATTCAAGTATATATATTTTTAAAAATCAAATTATAAAGGTTATTTTTTATTTGAGAGAATTTATTTATTTTGTTATTTAGTTTTGGGTTCTTGATAATATTTTGAAAGAATCTGATGAAAGTAGAATAGAAAGACTATCTAGAGGAAAACAACCTTTGTCTCAAGTTGGTTATACGGATTTTATTGAAAAATTTAATAAAGATATTGATTCAAATAATAATAATAACACAAACAAATAAAAAATTAAAGTTTGAAAAAGATTAACTAATTAATAAAATGAATAATTTGTAAAAATTTTTATAATTTATAGGATAACCAAACATTATTTTTAATTTAAGAAGGAATTTTTCTAATTTTTTATAATAATATATTTTAAAAAATAAAACTATAATAAAACATCAATGATATTAATAATATAGTTTCGTTATATTTTCTTTAAAAGATTCTTGCATTGTTTAAAAAAATTGGGGATTGGGGATTGGAGTAAGTATTTTATATAAATTTTAATGTTAAAATAAAATAATTTATTTTTCAAATTTTTTCAAAAATCAACTATTTGATAGACAAATAGAATATAAATTAACATAAACAAAAATCATTTAGTTGAAATTAAATTGATCTATAAATTATGAATATTTGATTTTTTATCGTTTTTTTTCAAATTTATTAATTTTTCTTAAATTATTAGTTTTTAGTCTACGCAAATACAAAAGAAATTTTTATTTATGAATAAAAATCTTATAGATAGAAATCATTGAAAAATGTATATTTTGAAAATAATTCCATAACACAAACATGATTATAAATATATTTCAAATTTAAATATTTTCATTCATAACTTTTCTTGATTAAACCCTACTGAAAATTTGATTAAATTTAGTTTTTTAAGTCATAGTTCTCCAAATTTTGGACTCCTGTTGAATTAAGGGTTAAATCTCCAACTATTTTAGTTCCATGTAATTCATTGCACTGAATATATTCCGATAATATATATTTGTTCTCTTTAGTAATTCCTCCACCAGGCAATATCATAATCTTATTTTTTGCATATTCATTGATTTTTCTTAGATTTTCTTTACCCTCTAAAGCGTTTTTTGAACATCCTTTGGTTAAAATTCTATCAAATTTCAATTCATATAGTTGATCAATAGCATTTAATTTTTTTGATAATTTTTCTTCTTCTGTGGAAACTTCATCTTCACCTATTAGATCAAAAGCCATATGGAATGTTATTTTCATTGGCTTTGCCAAATCAACAAGTTCTCTGTTTCTATCAATATCTATTTGGAAAGATTCATTTAGTATTCCAAAAACTACTCCATCAATGTTGTGATTTTTGCAAAATAGAATTTGATTTTTCATTAATTCAAATTCTTCGTTAGTGTAAATAAAATCTCTAAAGCTTGGTCTTATTATGACAAATACAGGGATTTTTAACTTTTTCTTTGATTTTATTATCCATTCATTAGGAGGAGTTAATCCTCCATTTTTCAAATCGAAACATAATTCAATTCTATGTGCACCATTTTTTTCAGCTTGAATTGCTTGAGAAATAGAACCAACAAAAGCTTCAA
>Ga0194116_10003447_pt1 | contig 19014 bp, 16 predicted proteins | sample TA2MahsurfametaG_4_FD_148617 | JGI IMG/M metagenome (GOLD analysis project Ga0194116, IMG submission 148617) | Freshwater microbial communities from Lake Tanganyika, Tanzania - TA2015008 Mahale S9 surface | ecosystem: Environmental > Aquatic > Freshwater > Lake | place: Tanzania: Lake...
TTGCAATGTATGGCGCGTTGGTCATCGACTCCATGCCGACGGCCACGACGATGTCGGCCTCGCCACTTGACACCATCTGGTCGGCGAGATAGATCGCGTTCAAGCCCGAGAGGCACACCTTGTTGATGTTCACGCTCGGCACGTTCATCGGGATGGCGGCTTTGCTGGCCGCTTGTCGTGCCGGCACCTGGCCTTGACCGGCCATCAACACCTGGCCCACGATGACGTGCTCTACCTCGTGGGGCTGCACACCCGCGCGTCGCAGTGCTTCGGCAATGGCGAATCCGCCCAAGTCGGCGGCACTGAAATCGGCGAGCGCCCCGCTCATTTTGCCAATCGGGGTGCGCGCCCCCGCAACGATGTATGAGCCAGGCATGGCTACCTCCGTATCGCCACAGTAGTTCCTTGGCAAGTTGCGCGAACCACTGATGCCGTCTTGACTCGTCTCTCCTGTGTGGTGAGTCGGTAGTTTCTACGCGTGGATTCACTTCGAGAAGCCATCAACAACGGTGCGGTCGGCGAGCAGTTGGCGGGCATTCCGCTACCGAGTGCATATCGAGCGGCAGTGCTCGAAAAGAGCGACGCCGACATGTTTGCCGGCGTGGCCTCGCGCGACAAAGACCCGCGCAAAAGCCTGAAACTTCGCGAAGTGCCAATCCCGGAACTGGCGCCGGACGAAGCCATCGTCGCCGTGATGGCGAGCAGCATCAACTTCAACACGGTGTGGAGCGCGATCTTCGAGCCGATCAGCACGTTCGGCGCACTGAGCCGTTTGGCGCGCGAGAGTGCGTGGGCCAAACGACACGACTTGCCGTATCACATTCTCGGCAGTGACGGCTCGGGTGTGGTGTTGCGCGTGGGTAGTGCGGTTCGCAACTGGAAGCCAGGTGACCGTGTGACTATCCACTGCAATCACGTCGACGATCAAGATCCGTCGTCGCACGATGACTCCATGCTTGGTGCCAACCAGCGCATCTGGGGATACGAAACCAACTTCGGTGGCCTCGCCGACCTCACCGTGGTGAAGGCCAATCAGTTGATGCCCAAGCCCGCACACTTGTCGTGGGAAGAAGCGGCGGTAAACGCATTGTGCAACAGCACGAGTTACCGAATGTTGGTGTCGCAAAATGGGGCACGCATGAAGCAAGGCGACGTGGTGCTCATCTGGGGTGCCACTGGTGGCATCGGTGCCTATGCAGTGCAATACGTGTTGAACGGTGGCGGTATTCCCGTAGGCGTGGTGAGTTCGCCCGACAAAGCCCGCATCTTGCACGAGATGGGTTGCGAGGCAGTGATCGATCGCACGAAGGCCGGCTACAAGTTCTGGAACGACGACGACACCCACAACGAAAGTGAGTGGCGACGGTTTGGTGGCGACATTCGTGCCCTCGTGGGCGAAGACCCAGACATCGTGTTCGAACACCCTGGGCGCTCAACGTTTGGTGCGTCGATGTATGTGGCGAAAAAGGGCGGCACCGTGGTGACGTGTGCGGCAACGAGTGGATTCATCATGGAGTTCGACAACCGATTCTTCTGGATGCGCCTGAAACGTTTGGTGGGTTCGCACTTCGCCAACTATCGCGAGGCCTACGAAGCCAACCGATTGATCGCCAAAGGCATGATCGACCCGGTGCTCTCGCAAACGTTCGCGCTCGATCAAGTCGGTGAAGCCGCATATCAAGTGCACCGCAACATGCACGAAGGCAAAATTGGTGTGTTGTGCCTCGCCCTGAACGAGGGCGAGGGCGTGACGGACCACGAATTGCGTGCCAAAGTAGGAGAAGCTCGCCTGAGGAGGTTCCGCCGATGATGCTCACCGAAATCGACCATGTGGCGATCGCCGTTCGTGACCTGGATGCAGCAATCGACTACTACCAACGTGCATTCGGTGCGACCGTAGATCATCGTGAGGTTGTGGAGAGTGATGGCGTCGAGGAAGCATTGCTCAAAGTCGCCGAAAGTTATGTTCAGTTGCTCACGCCTACTCGACCCGATTCACCGGTGGCAAAAGCGCTCGACAAACGTGGCGAGGGTTTGCACCACATCGGGTATCGCGTGGCTGATTGCAAGGCCGCACTCGCAGCAATGATTGCGGCTGGTGCCACACCAATCGACACCGAGCCACGCCCCGGTTCACGCGGCACCACCGTGGCGTTCATTCACCCCAAAGGGTCGTTCGGCACATTGATTGAACTCGTGCAGGAGTAAGCATAGTGCGACTGCATTACCTCGCAAACTTGGACGTAGTGAAATTGATGGGTACAGAGCAATTCATGTCGATAAATCAACATTCACGTCGTCGCACGGTTGTGGTCTCAGGTTACCCTCACTTGATTTCTCGCACGACAAGGGTTCCATGCTCAAAGCATTTTGCGAACCAACGGTAAGGGATTCAACTGGAGTCCAAAGAGGAGGAGAAACTGCTATCTCCTCCACTCAGACCGTAGCTCTCGGAAATCTTCAACCATCTCTTGAACCATTAAACCAACATCTTGATACCTTATCTTTGCTTCTGTGTGTGCTGGCTTTGGTTTGGCTATTAGGTTTTTGATTGCAAGAGTCCAAGCTTCAACGGATTCATTCTCCACAACGGTAATGAGGTCGTTTAGAAGTGCGGGATCGTGGTGCACTGGGCTGATTAATGACGGTGTTCCAAGGATTGCCGCTTCGAGGGGAGGAAGATTTGACGGTCCAAGAGCGCTTGGAAATACGAGTGCCCTTGCGTTACGGATTAAGTCTTGTAGTTCAACAGCGTTCACAAATCCCAAAAAATGGACACGATTGCTTATCCCGAGTCGTTCTACTTCAGTCCTAATGTAGGTCTCGTTTCCCTTATCGCTTCCTGTAAGCACGAGATGAGTATCACTTTGAGACTCGGTCGCATAAGAAAATGCACGAATTAGCAAGGCATGTCGTTTATGTGGCCAAAATTGTGCGGGGTAGATGAGATACTGCGAGCCGAAATTACCGGCGCAAATATGCGTTGCATCTGGATTTGATGTTGATTGATCAGGAAAGACTAAACCAATGTTTCGAACTCGCTCAGGTAGCACTCCATAGACCTGCTCAATACGTTTTGCTGTGTGTTCTGTATCGACAATTACTCGAAAGGATTTAGGCAAAACACCTCTAAAGTACAGTTCTCTTTCCTCATAGTGCCGATCACCAGTAATCTCGATGAATTCAGGTATCGAACGATGTCCTAGGTCCCAGACGGTGTTGATCATCGGAATATCAACAAGGTCTAACGAAAGTGGATTTGGCGAGAGAAAATACGCAATATGGATACCACATTTGCGCATTTGTTTCTCAAGATTTCCATATCGGAAACCAATCCTCTTAATCAACGCATACCCGGCGAGCGACTGGCGAACACTCAGAAAAAAAAGTGTAATCAGACCATTCCGATAGGTTTTGATTGTTGATGTCGGAAACTGTCTCTGAAAGGCGGACTCGAGTTCCTCGGGACAGAAGATAACAAAATCCGAGCTTTCAGACGTTGAAGCCAGGACATTCGAGATGATGCTTTGTTCGTACTTATGAGCACCACCACCAGTCGGATCAGCAAGTGCTATCAGTGCAACACGGACATTCCAAATAGAAGCCATAACTACTAGTCCGAGCTCCAATCTTCGAGGTGTTGAAACAACCGAATGTATCTTTATGCGAGGTTAGCTAACTACAATTAGTCTCCAAGAACACACAAGACAGCATTTGTGATCTATTTCTTAATAGTAAAGTAGCCCAACACTTGTACCTCTAGGGTCGGCTCTCACAGAAGTCAATTTCTTGGCACTATATTTTGTTCTATGTCAAAACTCTATGAACTGGCTGTAAGAGCTAAGGGAAGGTTTAGAAAGTTAGATGTCGCTACGCGGTTAACCAGAAACCATAACTACTCAATCATATTTCTCTTTGTTCAGAAAATAAGAATATTGATTGTATTTATCTTGTTCACCTCTCTCAGCCTGAGGTCATTGCGTAGGACTCGAAAAATATCACGCACACAAAGGGATATCGCAAGGGGTCGCGATGCCTTAATTATTGCAGGTGGGCCTTCCTCTTTGAAACTAAATTTACACAAGGTGAAAGCAGACCAGATGAGTAACAAGGTTTCAGTGTTTGCGATGAATTGGTATACGCATACCGAGCTGGCTCATCAATTGGTACCTGATTACTACGTTTTATCTGATCCTCTAAATCAAATGAATAGGCACAGTGAGTTTAGGGGAAGAAGAAGTGTGGACATTTGGTCGCAGCTAGCAAAATGGACGGAAACAAAACTAATCTTGCCACACAATTGGTATCCGTATACGAAAGACTTTGAGACACGAATTTCGATGTTTATTGATAACCGGGAGTTGATTGGATTTTCCAAATCAACAAATCCAACTAAACCCAGAGGGTATGGTTCGCTGACGGCGCTAAATGCGGTTGCGGCAGCACAATATATGGGTTTCGACAACGTGTTCTTGATTGGGCTGGATGGAAATATGTTTTATGCCCTTACGGTAGATGGCAGTGGTCAAATTTTCTTAGGAGGCTCCAATCTCGCTGATAGCGAGTTGACACCATTGGTAGGGCTATCGCCAGATAGCCCGAGTGGCATGGCCGATGTGCTGTATAACTTCAGTACAGAATTCCTTGATATACGACGATGCTTTACTGCTCCAAATATTTTCAACTTAAATCTAGATTCGTTAGTAGATGGAATCAAAAAAATAGATAATCACCCCTTCTTGAAACACTGCCAGGTTTTGTAGTTTCGGTTTGAGCGCAAATTGAACTTTTACCATGTCCAAGTCTGTGGCTAACAAATTTTGATTAATCTCGTTCAAGAGATTCATATAGTATGATGATAGATTGCGAACGTTAAAGGTAGAAGGAAAATGCTAACGCGGTTTCCAAAGCTGTCTACGGAGTCGTTGGGGTGATCGAAATGTCTGAGGCTTACGCATCGTATTACGACTTATTTTACCAGGATAAGGATTACGGTACCGAGTCAGTATTTGTTGCAGATCTTCTCAAGAGATATGGTCTGCCAAGAGGCGGCAACCTGTTGGAGTTAGGAAGTGGCACTGGAAAGCATGCCGAATGTTTGGCCCGAATGGGTTACTCGGTGTGTGGTGTAGACCTAAGTCCTGTAATGGTGTCGTCTGCGAAATTGAAAAGCGTAGATGAAGTCGTAAACCAGTTGGACTTTGAGGTTGGCGATGTCCGTACCGTGCGAATCAACCAGATGTTTGACGCAGTTGTTTCTTTGTTTCATGTGGCCAGTTATCAGACGACAAATACTGACTTGATGGCGATGTTCAGAACTGCAGCAGTTCATTTGAAGAAAGGTGGCATATTTTTATTTGACTGTTGGTACGGACCCGCAGTACTCACCAACAGACCTGAAGTCCGCGTTAAGATGATGAGTGATTCAACGGTAGATGTTCGTCGCACAGCGGTCCCGGTGATGCTTCCAAACAAGAATGTTGTTGAAGTCAACTACTCCGTGCAAGTGAAGCAGAAGAAAGGAGGCCACCTAGCTGAATTTAGCGAAAAACACGAGATTCGCTACCTATTTTCACCAGAAGTTGAGTTAATGCTTGAACTAGCCGGTTTTTCTCAGGTATTTCGACATGGATGGATGACAGAAGAACCCACCGGTCTTGATAGCTGGGCTGCGACGTTTGTGAGTGTAAAGAGTTCATGAAATAGAGGCTGAAACAACCTGAATAGTTGGGACGCAAATTAGACTCAACTCGCCGAAAGTTTCGGCGAAGCATAGGTACTGCTTCAAAAAATCACCAATATTGATCGAAAAATGGTCCCAAATTGTTTCAGAAGATATCCCTGACAGAACAGGACAAGCAGGAGTTAAGGCGTCTGCAGTTCAACGCGCGGGACATTCAGGATGATCATTATGACTATTCGAAAGTGGTAGTGAAGAAGCCCTGGGGCTATGAATATTTGATTTTCTCTAATGAGGTAGTGGCAGTCTGGATTCTCTTTATAAGGGCAGGCTCCCAGACATCTATGCACTGCCATCCTCAAAAGAAGACCTCTTTAGTAGTTCTGGAAGGACGAGTCAATCTTTCGAGTTTGTTTCAATCTTTAGACCGATCAGTAGGTGAAGGTGTACTCATTGACAAGGGGGTCTTTCACCGAACAGCAACCCCTTTTGGGTCAGGTGCTTTTGTTATGGAAATAGAGTCTCCTGTGAACAAACGGGACTTGGTACGACTCAAGGACAGATACGGTCGCGAAGGTCAAGGGTACGAGTCAGAGGACCAGCATTCCTTTGATCTACAAAATTACAACTACTTGTCGCTAAAGAATTTTGAGAGCGAACAGAATCTCAAAAAGCGATTTGGACAGTGCTCGATGACATTCAAAAAATTTACCGAAAGAAAGATGTTGGATGAAATTCCACAACTTGGGCCAGATGACATTTTGTGTCTCCTTCACGGAGATATTGTTGATTCCGCTCACCAATCCGTGGTTGAGGTTGGGGATACGCTGACCGTTGATTCATTGAGAAAGCGCGGTCAATTGCATGTCAGTCAGAACTCGGAGCTATTAATCATTAAGAGAGTAGACCATGCTGTAAAAGTCTCGGATTGCATTGCCTCCTACTTTAGTGAAAAAGATTTGAGTCCCGTGTTCATTGTGCCAGGTGAGGCCAATGTTCACCTGCTCGACTCTATTGGAAGGCACGAAAGCCTGAGTTTTATATGTATGCAAAGTGAGAAGAGTGCTTCACTTGCAGTTGAGTCATACTGCAAACTGCGATCAAACATCGGTGTACTGCTGGTCTCATCTGGTGCCGCAGCTGCAAGTGTTGTCCCTGGTATCGCAAATGCTTGGGCTGACTCCGTTCCAATGCTCGTAATTTCCGGGCAGGCACGGACTGACCAAGATACGGATGGACGGGTCAGACAATTAGGTAACAAAGAGTTGTGCGTGATCGATTTGATCACGCCAATTACAAAGTATGCCGTCAAGGTTAATGATCCAGCGATGATTCGTTACCATCTTGAGAAAGCCGTTCACATTGCTACGCAAGGTCGACCAGGACCCGTTTGGATTGATCTGCCGATTGATGTTCAGGGAATGGTCATCGAAGAAGAAGAACTCAAACGGTTCAATCCCGACGAGCTGGGTTTGGAAACCGAGATTTCAGTCAATGAGTTGCGCCTACAGATTCGTCATGTTATTGCTCTTCTCCAGCAGTACTCACGGCCAGTTATTCTGGCTGGGAGTGGTATTCGCCACGCGAAAGCAACGGCGGAATTTCTAGAATTGGTAAACCAACTTAAAGTTCCAATCCTCACCAGTCGACGGGGTGCTGATCTTCTGCCAGATGATCATCCGCACTTTTTCGGTAGACCGGGTACGTACGGTCAACGAAGCGCCAACTTCGTCATCCAAAATTGTGATTTGTTGATCACCATCGGCTCGCGCAACTCCATTCCACTAATAGGCCGCAATACAAGTGCATTTGCACGCTCGGCCTTCAAGGTCGTAGTTGATATCGACCCCAATGAATTAGAAAAGTCGACATTAGTTCCAGATCTTCCTCTGACTGTGGATGCAGGACGGTTCATCCAGGAATTGCTTTCTACTTTGCCGGCCTCGCTTCCTTCCTATTCGTCGTGGATGGAACGATGTCATGAGTGGCGTAAGAGATTTCCTTCTCATTCCTACTCAGGTCCATCGCTCCCCCTGGACCCGCCAGAAGATGGGCTGGTGTATCCACTTCCACTACTTCGCTCACTTTCTGACGCACTTTCTGAAAATTGTGTTGTAGTAGCTGACGGCGGTGCAGCGCTCATTTACGTACTATTGGCTTTCAGATTCAAAGTGGGTCAAAGACTGATTAGCTCAACAGGACTTGAGTTGCCCGGATTTGCCTTAGCAGGGGCTATTGGTGCCTGTATCGCGAACGACCTAAGACCAGTTGTATGTCTTTGCGAGGACCACGGTTTTCAGATTGGCATCCAAGATCTTCAGACCATTATTGATCACCAGTTACCAGTCAAGGCTCTCATTCTTAAGAGCAAGGGCCATTCAAGCATCCGCAACATCCAGCGAGACTTTTTTGGAGGTCGATTTGTTGGTACCAATTACGAGAATCGTTTAGGGTCTGCTCCGTTACTTCAAATAGCCAAGTCATTTGGAATTCCAACCTTTCAAGTTACTGAAACTAATAAGCTATCTTCTACTCTCAGTGAATGGCTTAGGACGGAGGGCCCAGCAGTTTGTGAAATTGAGGTTGAGGATGACCAGGACCGAATTCCGCGTCCAGGCTTTACTATTCAAGATGACCAGAAGTGGATTGCTAAGCCCCTAGAAGATATGTATCCGCTATTGGACCGCAAAGTACTGCAAGAAAATATGATGATTGAACTGATCCACGAGAACTAAGGAGTCATCCATATCAACCGCGTAGCCGATTACATCATTGAGTTCTTTGAGCGCCTTGGAGTCGATCACGTCTTTACTGTCTCAGGTGGAGGATCGATTTTTCTCTGTGATGCGTTAGCTAAGGCAAAAACAATGAAATACGTTTCTTGTCATCACGAGCAAGCTGCCTCGATGGCAACTGAAGCCTACGCACGGGTTAGACGAGGACTAGGAGTCACGCTGGTAACCACAGGGCCAGGAGGAACGAACGCCATTACGGGCGTCGCTGGATCATGGCTTGATCATGTTCCTCAGATTGTCATTTCTGGACAGGTCTTCACAGCGCAAACCATCAACAAACATCCGGGGTTGAGAACTTTGGGAGTTCAGGAGATAAACATCATTGATCTTGTATCCCCAATTACAAAATATTGCGTCATGGTGGAGGATGAGCAAGAAATCCGGTACCACCTGGAGAAAGCAGTGTATCTCGCCACCCACGGCAGGCCCGGACCCGTTTGGATTGATATTCCGGCCAATGTGCAGAACGCTAAAGTTGATCCAAATACGCTTAAACGTTTTGACCCCAAAGAGTGCGAAATTAATCTAGATCCAGCACTTGAAGAAAAAGTCGCACAGGTGGTGACACTTCTAACTTCAGCCAAACGGCCTCTGATCCACGTTGGGCAAGGCGTACGAATCGCGAGGGCCGAAGACGAGTTTTTCAAACTTATAAGTTTGTATCAACTGCCGTTCGTGACTGCCCGTAACGCTAACGACATGTCGCCTGAGAATCATCAACTTTACGTAGGTCGTCCAGGAACCTATGGCCAACGTGGAGCAAATTTTGCGGTACAGACGTCTGATCTCTATCTCGCGATCGGGACGCGGCTATCGCTTGCCCAAACCGGGTATAGAGCAAAAGACTATGCACGAAATGCCAAAGTGATAATGGTTGATATTGATCAATCAGAACTTGATAAAGACACTGTGAATCTTCATCTGAAGATTCAGGCAGATGCGAAGCAGTTCTTACGAGAGTTAACTCGGCAACTATCTCAAGTGGAGGTGGAGACCAAGAGGTGGGAGCAGTGGATTACACAGTGTCAACAGTGGAAAAAAAGATATCCGGTAATACTGCCTGAGTATCAAGAAAGAGTTGGCAGTGTGAACTCTTACTACTTCATCGGTGTTCTATCCGATGTTTTAACTCCGAGTGACATAGTCGTGACAGATATGGGATTTGCCTTTCAAAGCACTCACCAGGCATTTCGGGTGAAAGAGGGACAGCGAGTATTCACTAACTGTGGACTTGCTTCGATGGGTTGGGGTTTGCCTGCAGCTGTTGGAGCTTGTTTTGGAAGTGGTATGAAAAGAACGGTTTGCATCGCTGGTGAGGGTGGGTTGTTGATGTCTATTCATGAGATGGCTACCGTTATGCATCATGAGCTCCCCGTTAAGCTCTTTGTCCTAAATAATGGTGGCTATCTGACGGTTAAACAGACCCAAGACCTTGGTTTTGAAGGGCGATACATGGGAAGTGATGAGGGCTCAGGTATCTCGTTTCCAGATCTCATGGAAATTGCGAAGGCCCACCGCTTCAAGTCGGTGCGTGTTAACTCACATCTAAATCTGAAACAGCAAATTGAAGACATCATAAATCTTGAGGGGCCGGTCCTCTGTGAAGTGATGATGGATCGCAATCAGCTACAGGCACCTAGGTCGATAAATCGACGCGACACGAACGGCGTAATAATCCAGACTGCTCTTGAAGATAGTTATCCTTTCCTGAATCCGAGAGAAATAGAGGAAAACATGAGCATTTTAAATTGATTGTAATTCCAAACGACCTAGGAGAACATCTATGCGAAAAAAAGCATTGATTATTGCAGGAAAACTCATTCAAGATCACGAATACATCTATCCCTACTACCGACTTCAAGAAGAAGGTTACGAAGTTGATGTTGCAGTTCGGGGAAAAGAAACTGTACTGGCAAGTATCGGTGTCAAAGTTGTTCCTACAAAGGATATTCCCGAACTCAAGGTGGGAGATTATGAACTTCTAGTTCTCCCGGGTGGTGCCAAGGCAATGGAATATATGAGGCAAGATCAGGACATCCTTAAATTTATTTCTGATTTTCATGCATCGGGAAAGATTGTCGCATCAATTTGTCACGCGGGGCAATTGTTGATCTCTGCCAAACTTGTTAAAGGCCGAAAGATTTCAGGGTATTACAGCATCAAGGATGACATTATCAATGCCGGCGGGACCTATGTGGATGCGCCGTTTGTAACCGATGATGGTATCGTTTCGTGCCCTCACTACATGCATCTCGGACCATGGATGAAAGAAGTAATCTCACAGGCCAATCACAATGTGAAATAGTTGTTTGAATCGAGTTGAACTAAAACTTGGAATGACGTAGAGGCACCCCTACGAAAAGCAAACTAGTGTGAAGGAAGTTTTGTCGAAGTGCGAAGACTTGTCTCATTGGGTTGCAATATTGGGAATGACATTGCTGAGTAAGTGCAGTTCAGACGTAGGGTGCTCCCATGCTTGAATACGATGCCCTTTCTGGCTATCCCTCCCCGAATCAGCCAAGGTATGTTCATCCAAACCTTCGGACGATTCATAACAGAATCATTGCCTCTTATCGAGACAAGGAGTTTTATGACGGAGATCGAGATAACGGATATGGAGGCTACAAAGATGATGGTCGCTGGGGTCCTATTGCCCAGAATATGTTACAGAGATATTCCCTCGATAATCAATCTTCTGTTCTCCATGTCGGTTGCGACAAGGGCTTCTTACTCCATGAATTTGCTCAAATTCATCCTTCGATCACGCTAAGAGGAGTAGAAATTTCAGATTATGCAATTGCCAGCACAAAGCCCTCAATAAGACCCTTGGTTTCCAAAGCCTCATTCACAGAACTACCGTTCAAAGAAAGCAGATTTGATTTTGTTATCGCTATTGGAGTTGTTTACTCCTTGAATTTACGAGATGCAATAAAATGTCTAAATGAAATTCAAAGAGTTGGTACCGGAAAAAGTTTCATTACTCTCGCTGCCTACGAAACAGAAGAAGATTTGCGACTTTTCAGGTACTGGACCCTGCTCGGGTGCACGATACTAAAGAGGACTGATTGGGTCGAAGTCCTGAAACACGTGGGCTACACGGGAGATTATAAGTTTATTACTGCTCAGTCACTTAATTTACTTGAGAAGAGTGAGCCATAATCATGTCTTTGATTAGAAGTTGTCGATTAGAGTCAAAGCTTAACTAAGTTGTTGATTGCTGCTGTAGTTTGTCGATTTTCTTAACTTGGGAATGTGGAGCGGGTTAGTATTGTTATCGACTAGTAAGAAGTTGGTCATGGAAAACGAATTTAAATCAGAGTGGGAGCGGCTTGAAAGCTTATTGCCGAGACCAGAGCGTGTGAGAAATGTTGTCACGGTAGATTATCTAGAGTTTTTCGAGGCAATTAACCGCCAAGAATTTTCAATTGTTAAGTCAATCATTGGAAATCTGTATTTTGGGGATGTCTATATTCTGAAGGGTGCCTTTCCCCGAAGATTCATGGCTGAATTACGAACAAATGTGCAAATTTATTGGAATAGCAAGCCTTCCGAGTTTCATAAGATGCTGGAAGGAACACCAGATTTTCATCGAATAATTGATGCTGAAACCGGGAAGAAATACAGTTTTCGAGTTTGTAAGCATTCTGCCTATTTTTACAATTGGAATGATGATCCTCTCAAACTATTTGACATGATCTACGAACGCTGGCGAGTTATCAAACAATTGATGGGGCTGAAGCCAGACGAATACGAAAAAAATACCCCCAAAGATGGGGTAGTAGATCGAGTTCAGATCGTTAGATATCCGCCTCGGATTGGCTTTCTCGAACCACATTCGGATCCGTACAAATATCAGCGCTTGTTCTTCAGCGGGTACATGAGTAAGCGTGGCGTTGATTACAAAGGGGGCGGATTTTATCTCGTTGGAAGTGGAGATAAGGTTGTTGAAGTGGAGGATCGGATTGACGTAGGAGATGTCTGCATCGGGTACGCCACGATTCTGCACGGAGTTGCACCTGTTGACAAAGATAAGGAACCAAATTGGGAAGGTGGCGATGGTCGTTGGTTTCTGTCAATGTACAGCAACGAGAGTGATGAGGTGTTAAACCGACACACTGGTCATGCCGTAAGAGTCTCAATAGACGGAGCGATGCCCGAAGAGTATATGTAATGGCGAGAAAAGTGTATAGTCTTTCGTCGTTTGATTTTGAGCACTGAGAGGAAGAAGCCGGGGGCGCTTGCAGAGCGAACGGCTAGAGAAATTCATCTAACTCCTACTTAGATGCAGATTCTGAACAATCGCAGTCTCGTCTGCAAGGCGCGGTAACTAGCTTCAAAACAAATTGAATTTACAACAAATCGGTCTAGAAAAATTACCATAATTGGTCTCAAAGGTGTTGGGGGATTAATGCTAGATAAGCGAGTCATAATTACAGGTGCATCCAGGGGGCTCGGAGCTGTAGCCGCCCGCGCTTTCGCCGAGCGTGGGGCGCGGATTGCACTCATGGCTCGGTCACAAGACGAACTTGAACAAGTTCGCATGTCTTGTCAAAGTCCTGAAAAACACGTGAGTATCCCTGTAGATCTATTTGAGATGAATGACATCCAGCCGGCAGTTCAGAAAGCACAATTGGCTCTGACTGGTGTTGATGTAGTTATTCACGCTGCCGGCGGTGGCTTGGGGATGAAAGATGATTTCTTAATGTATGAGGATTTCACAAAGCTTTTCTCTCTCAACCTAGGTGCAGCTGCGGAGATCAATCGGTTGATAGTTGCTGAGATGAAAGAGAGGGGCTCTGGGAATTTGGTGCACGTCGGATCAATTGCCTCAAGTGAAGGCGTTGGATCAGTCGGTTACAATACCGTGAAAGCTGCACTGGCTGCGTACGTTCGTAGTATTGGTCGGGAATTGACTCGCTTCAATGTTGTTGCAACAGGTATTCTTCCTGGAGGATTTATTTCGCCAGGCAATTCGATGTTTCGGTTGCAAGAGGCCAACCCATCTGCATATAAAGCATTTATTGAGGAGCGGCTTCCCCGTCGGGTTATGGGGAATGCTCAAGAACTAATTCCAATGCTTATGCTTCTCAGTTCTGATGATGCGTCAATGATGGGTGGATGCTTGGTGCCGATTGATGGCGGCGAGGGAAGAAGCTATATTGAATGACATCAAGACCTCGCGCTAGTCACCGTCAAAGTCAAGTCACCGTGGAGAGGGTCGCGAGGGCTCTAAATTCATGTCCGGACGGGTCAGGGTTGTTGAGATCAAAGGATAAAGAATCGAGACTCAGTAAAACCCAAAACTGGGGCTATCAGGCGAACACAAAATTTGGTGACTTCGTGCCTAATCCTGACTGTCGTAAACATCGCAGGAATAGCGAGCTCGCAACACCCAAATAGCGAACTATCCGAGAATATGACAACACGGATCACTTCGCTCTGTCGTATCAGGTTTCACCAATTGATCGCCTACGAAGGACTAATCACCGTTCGCTCTGAGAGGTAGCTGTTAACCCGTGACTGGTGACGAGCAGCAGCAACGTAACTTGACACAGCAACCTGCTTTATGTTTATGTGGGCGGACTTAGGAGTGCAATCAGAATAATGGACAGGAAGAACGTTTTTATCGAATTCCAATCTACTTACAAAATGCTGCAAGAAATCTGGGTTATACGTGAGGAGACTTACTGATGAGTGAGCGCCAGGCGAAAGAAATCGTTAGGCTGCCAGCTCACCAACGTATTTCTGAGCAGCAGATCAGTTGTTCCGTGTCGATGATTCGAGAATTGTATTACTGCGAACTGGCATACCAGATATGAATAGTCGTAACCTATCGGAATTGAAAGTCAGTGTCATAATCGTTACCAATTCCGATCAGCGATTATTGAAATTGAAAGAGAGTCTAAATGCTCTTGAAAACCAGACGTATCGCCAGGTCGAAGTTGTTGTAGTTGGCAATGGTCTAAGTGAATCAGCATGCGCGTATTTGTTCCAGTGGGCAAGTGGTTCCAAGAATCGACAGTTTTTGCCATTTAGGGACAATGCATGGAGTTACTTGGATCACTCCATTGTCGGACGTCTTCGCTACGAGGCAGGAATTCAACATGCAAAAGGTGACTTAATATTTTGCCAATCTGACGATGATTTTGTTGCCCCTGACTTCTTTGAGCGAATGGTGAATCTATTCGCACAAAATGCCGATTGCATGACTGCAATTGGACTCCCGTTAAGTTATTTCTGGGATACTGACCGTATCGAGCTTCCCAAGGAAGGAACGTGGAGAGATCGGCCCCGATATATGCACGGTAAGGACCTAGTCATGAGTTGGATTAAAGACAATAGCTTTCATCCGAATCCAGGTTTTTGTTTTGTCTGTCGAAAAGCGCTATTTGTAGAGGCTGGCAGCAGTATTTGGTATGGCTACGACACCAGTATTCTCCTTTCGCTTGTTCCACAGGGGATAACAGGTTTTGACCCCGATGCCTTTATGTACTGGGGTTGTCACGATGACCAGGCACACATTGAATTGAATGAAATGCACTATGAGAAGTTTGTTTACGTAGAGCAGTTTAGAAGGCGGGATCAACTAGCATCTGATATCTGGAATGAAATCGGCAGTATAGATGAATTGCGAACTTTGAGGACGTTCCAGAAAAGCGAATTGGCCTATCATTCTGCTAGAGGGGTGTTTCAAGCCTTAAAGAGAAGACATTTACGTCTTGCTTTGAAACATCTTAGAGTTGGTGGATTTTTGAGAGTAATGATGATTGGGTTGAAAGAAATGAAAGTGACGATCCGCAGGTGTTGAGTATTCAGATTAAACTTTGTTTACGTTGGATTCTGCCAAAGCGGCTAAAAGTAAGGCTACAAAGTAAGTTTATAACCTTCATTCGAAACAATCGGTTTCACCATGTTAGGTCTAAGGGTGACGCAGGCATTGATGTAACTTTTATTGAGTACAAGTTCATTGCTACTCCTCCTGATAAAAGGCTCATTGAATTGGCAGCGACAGCAGCTCAGATTCTTTGCTCCGAAAAGATGATCGAAACCTCGCAAGATAGTGATTTTGGCTTCTGTCCTCTATTGTTCGACTTCGGTAATCATTATCTGTTGCTAACCGCCCTAGCAGACGCCAAAAGAGCAAAAAAGGTTGTAGAGATTGGGACAGCCGGCGGTGCATCCGTGTGGGCGTGGTTGCGGGCAGATTGCGTGGAGATGGTTCACACATGGGATATTAGACCGCTAGAGCATTCAAAACAGTGGCTTGCAACTCCAGACTGCGAGAGGCTAGTTACCGAGGCGCTCGAATTAGAATCAAATCGTTGGAAACAATTTGTTGAAGACTTGAGCGAATCCAACGTCTGGATGCAGAGGTGCCAGGAGATTGCTGATGCGGACGTAATCTTCGTTGATGGCCCGCACGATGGTATTTTTGAGAGGGCACTCTGGTCAAAAATCATTTCTCTAGATAATGTCAAGGACATCCTGGTGATATTTGATGACATTCGCTTGAGTTCCATGGTTGATTTCTGGACTGGCCTCTCAGTGCCTAAATTAGACATCACATTCATTGGCCATCAATCTGGAACAGGCATAGCATTTCTTGAAGCAAATCGAAAGTAAGCATGCTTCGCAAGCAAATCGAGCCATTCAAACAGTTAGATAGAAAAATCCTCCTCAGAAAGCTTAAGAGGATCTGGCGAATACCTCACGAGTTTCTACTACTCATTGTCGCAGTACCTGTAGTAGTAATGATTCGCCTGATAAGTCCTTGGGTTCTTATTAGATGGGACAACATGACGAGTCCTCGAATTGGTCATTTTGCAGCCAACCCTGAACTCTATCTCTGTGAGCGAGAAGCTGGTATCGCTGTGCCCAAACAGCGCCACATTGATATCTTCTTTATGGAGAAACCAATTTCTAATCATCAATTGGCAAAGATGTGGCGAAGAGTGCTGAGGGTCTGGCCCCATTGGTTGATGTCACCAGTACGACGAGCAAACTTGCTTTTACCTGGTGGGAAACGTCATCAGATTTGTGATGATGCACACTCTGATCGAGACATACATAATTTGTTGGATAGATGTTCACCGCATCTTGAGTTCACCGCTGATGAAGAATTCAAGGGACTTACGGAGCTACGTAAAATCGGGGTGCCCCAAGGGGCACAGTTTGTATGTTTGATTGTTCGCGATTCTGCATATTTGAATTCGCACCAGCCAAAAGATTGGAGTTACCACAACTATCGCGACACTGATATCAAGAATTATGTGCTTGTCGCCGAGGAACTTGCTGATCGTGGCTACTACGTTTTACGAATGGGGGCAAAAGTTAATGATTGCCTCGAAAGCAATCATCCAAGAGTCATTGACTACGCCACAAATGGGATGCGATCTGACTTTATGGACATCTACCTCGGAGCCAAGTGCGCCTTTTGTATCTCCACGTCAACTGGATTCGATGCGATACCGCTTATATTTCGTCGTCCAATCGTCTTTGTAAATCTAGTTCCCGTAGGTTACCTTTGGACATTTAGTTCCAGAGTTCTCGCAATCACCAGACGCCATTTCTCAACAGCAAAACAACGGGATCTGTCTCTAGAGGAGATCTTTACCTGTGGCGTTGGACTTTCACTTAAGTCTTCGGAGTATGAGACGAGCGATATAAAGCTCATTGAGAATAGCCCAGAGGAAATCTGCAGTGTGGTCATCGAAATGGAGGAACGTCTAATGGGTACTTGGCAAGCAGATTCCGTTGATGACGATTTACAAAGACGATTCTGGAGTATTTTCCCTATACAGAAAAGTGATATTAATGGTCGACCACTTCATGGGAAGATAAGTTGCCGCATTGGTGCAGATTTCCTACGTACTAATGTTTCTTTCCTCAAATGACTGAATGGGATTCTGATGTCAGTAGTTGTCGTTTTTGCTCGTGAGAAACAAACTCAATCAAACTTTAGATGTTAGACGGCAGCGCAATAAAAAGTGAGTAGCGGACTATCCGTGATACCGTGCTACATTTGGTTGGTAGGTTAATAACGTTTAATTCTCAGTTCAGGCCAGTTGTGTCTTCAAAATGCATGAACGATAAGCAACTAATGATGCTGTCGTTCAGAATAGTTGAGTTTATGGGTTTAGGGCCCACGCATTAAGTGTGTTCGTGTCATTAACTACATGTGCGGGATCGTCCAATAATCACGTTAAGGAACGTTCTTGTAAGTACTGCTTAACGGCGTCAATGTAATCTATAGGGGTGCGTGGAAGAGCAGTGAGTTGTCGAAGGCTGGACAACCGTTGTGTTGGTTGGCTGTGTAGCGTCCTGAATGTTCAATAGGTGATGAATCACGGAGCCTTGCGAGAATTTGCGTTGCGATATCGCGAAATGACTGCACTTCACTTGTAAGGTTGCAGAAGCAAGCGTATTTCGAGTGGTGGTTCTTCCCAGGTACTTGTAGTGAGTTAGCTCTTTCTAGCAAACACCGCTGCAGGTGGTTTTTTAGTACGGCGACAGCATTATAAAGTATGTGTTAAGTCCCACTTAAACTCAAAGCCATTGAGCAAGGTTCGTTAGTCAGATACTCCACTGTAAGCCGACTGAATACGTGGGGTCATTCGAAACAAGGCAAGAATCAGAACCTTGCCAAGCAGACTGATCGCGCGAATCCTGCCGGCCGTAGACTTACCGTGAGTTCTCGGCGACAGGGCAGCAGGAATTTCAACTATATAATAGGAAGCACGAGCAGCGGCCACCGTGGCTTCGAAGGTGTCACCCAGATAATACAACGGAAACTCGCGAGCGAATTCGCTGAGTAGTGGTTCGCAAATGATGCGAAAGCCACTTGTTGAGTCGGTGATGCTATGGCCTGCATAATGTGACGTCACTTTGCTGAGTAGTCGCATGGCCAATCGGCGTGATGCTGTCGGGGTCAGGGTGCTATCTGGCGAGAGATATCGGCTACCGATAACGAGGTGAGCGTTGTGTTGTTCGGCGGCATCGATGAGATCGCGAATTTGACTGGCGGGGTGCTGCCCATCGGCATCAACTTGCACGACCGCGACGTAGTGGTGGTCGACTGCGAAGCGAAATCCGGCTCGTAGCGCCCCACCAACGCCGAGGTTCACTGGCAGACGCAAGACTGCTGCACCTGCTGACTCGGCGCGCAGGGCTGTTTCATCGGTAGAGCCATCGTCAACAACAAGCACATCAAAATGCTCGGCACGAATCTCACGTACCACTTGCTGGATGGATTCCTGTTCATTGAGTGCCGGCACGATGACGAGTAACGGTCGGGTATAGATCATCCGGAACTTCGTGGCCTCAGTCGTTGCGTAGTGACGAGTTTCGAATCTCGTGGCGTAGTCGAGCGACCTCTTCGGTGAGCGTTCGATTCTGCTTCTGCAGGCCCGAGATAGAAATCGAGAGTTGAATGGCGATGAGCACGAAGAATATGAGTGCCAAGAGTGCTAAGAGTGCTGCCGCTGAGAGACCGAGAGCTTTCGCCACCGGTTCCGCCAGTGGCACGAGTAGCCCGCCGAG
>Ga0194116_10003448_pt1 | contig 19010 bp, 19 predicted proteins | sample TA2MahsurfametaG_4_FD_148617 | JGI IMG/M metagenome (GOLD analysis project Ga0194116, IMG submission 148617) | Freshwater microbial communities from Lake Tanganyika, Tanzania - TA2015008 Mahale S9 surface | ecosystem: Environmental > Aquatic > Freshwater > Lake | place: Tanzania: Lake...
AAAAAAAGATGTAAATCATGTAAAGCAATCCCATTAGCAATCCAGGAATTGCCATTCCGTACATCACTTCGCCAACCGAGACGTTCGCAAGTGGCCCAATTACAACTGCAACGACAGAGGGCGGAATGATTGTGCCGAGAGACCCCCCCGCGCAGATCGTTCCCGAGATAAGGCCCTTGTTGTAGCCATAGCGAAGCATGATGGGGATAGTGAGCAAGCCAACAATTGACTCGGTCGCACCAATGACCCCCGAGGAGGCTGCAAAGATAATGCACATAGCAACAGTCGCAATCGCAAGACCACCCGGTAGATGCTTGGTCCAGATGTGAATTGCCTCAAACAAACGATCTGCAATTCCTGATTTTTCCAGCATTGAGCCCATGAATACGAAAAGGGGCACTGCAGCAAGAACGAAGTTGCTTGATATGTCCTCGATTTTTTCTATGAACTGAAAGACAACGCGGTCTCCGAAGACGACAAGCCCAAAGGCAACTGCTGTGAGCATCATACAAAACGCAACCGGTAGCCCGATGAACATGAGCAGGAACGCTGCAGGCAGCATTAGGAAAGGGAGAAGTTCGTTCAAGCTTGCTTCTCCGTCTTCATCATCGAACTCTCATCCTTCTCCTGCAGGAAGTGCCAACGTTTCAGCAACTCGGCGACAACCTGAATCGTGAATAGGAGAAAAGCCGTCAAGACAATCAATCGCATTGGCCAGACCGGCGCATTAAACGCGGACTGCCCGCTTCTCTCCATACTCACCCAAGCTTTCCAGAAGTGCTCACCCAGCATCCAAGACAACCAGATCAACACTGGAAGTAAGGCACAGTAGGCGGCTAGATCCACTCGCGCTCGCGTTCTTTCGCTAAAGTGCATGCTAAAGACGTCGACGCGAATGTGCTTTTTGTTGCGCAGAGTAAAAGCAATTCCGAGCAGAAAGTGGGCCCCGGTGAGGGAGTAGCCAATTTCATATGCCCAGATCGTTGGCGCTCCAAACCCGTACCTTGCAATTACCTCGTAGCAAGTCGCAAAAATTAGGGGAACCAACAGCCAAGCACCGACGTAACCGGCTCGGCCAGAGAGTTGATCAATAGAACTGACTAATAGGCTTTTCGACTCTGATTGGGCGTCTGTCATTAAACTCTAAGATGAGGGGTCAACGTGATTTGACTCATGCGGGCAAGAGAGGAACGGTAGTCTTCCCTCGCCCGCCGCGTTTCAACCAATACTATGGTCGATTACCTAGCCTTTCACGCTGCGCCACCGCTCCGCACCCTGCCACTCCTTCTCGAAGTCTCTCTGACTCGCGAGAATCCTTGCAAAGGCTGGATTACCAGCGGCGGTTTTGTCCGCCCAAGCCAGACCAATCTTCCTTGCTTCTCGCTGAACTTTCACATCCAGTTCAATGATCTGGTTTCCTGCCTTCCGGAAAAACTCAAGGGCTTTCGCGTCCTCGATGCCCACCTTGATCCAACTGTCGATAGTGACACTGCGGGCCACTTCCTCGACCAAGGTCTGATCAGCCGGCGAGAGCTTGGCCCAGGCATCCTTATTAATCACCAACTCAAAAGGCGCCGTTGGCTGATGGACACCCGGAATAATCACGTACTTGGCGACCTTATGAAATCCTGTCGAGATATTCTCGTAGAGTGTTCCCCACTCGGTAGCGTCGATCGCCCCGCGCTCGAGCATCGGATAGACATCGGCTCCCGCAGTGGTTACTGGTGCGGCTCCGAGCTCCTTCGCCATTTCAAGCCAAGCCCCGGCGGTTCGGAGTTTTAGACCCTTCAGGTCTGCCAGAGACTTGACGGGTTTTCTTGAGTGAAGAAACGCCTCGGCTGTCCGAAGAAACAGTGGGAATGAGACAACACCCTCGGTAGCGTCACGGTGATCGCGCTGGAGTTTTGTACCGCCCGCCCCGTATAACCAGTGAAGCATTCGCTCACTATCCATTGACCCAGCGTAGCCGCCAAAAAGAACGGTGGCCGGATCTTTGCCCCAGTCATACCCCATCCAGGTATGGCCGCACTCAGCAACCCCGTTCTTGACCGTTTCCGGGACCTTTAGAGCATTTCCCAACGCACCACCGGGAAATGTTTGAACCTTAATCCGACCCCCTGAGAGCACTCCGATGCGATCAGCAAATGCCTTTGCACCCAAGTCCATGAGTGGCCCACCCGGCCAACCTGTTGCCATCTTCCAGTTGTGACTCTGCCCAGTGGTTTGAGCATTGACCGCCATGGGCAAACTCGCGCCCACTGCCAAACCGGTTTTTACAAAATCGCGCTTATTCATGTTGCCCCCTTTATGGATGATCAGAACCTAGAAGAGATGCGTCCGTGCAATCTCACAATGCAACCCAGCGTGAATCTCAACAATCGGGGGAATCCCGTATATCGCTACTATGGCAGTGATATATCAGTAAACTCAAGCAACTAACGGACGTCGATTTCAATTGTGTTTCGCGTGAAATCCTCAATTACATCCAAGAGTGCGTCCGAGGCCCTCGCCGCTCCTTCCTCATCACCGTTCGCAATGGACTTGGCTATACCTGCGTGTAAAAGAGCGATTTCCGGCAGATCGGCCGCCTGTCTGTAATGCAAGTACCAAAATCGCCTAGACAGGGAGTTCATTAGGCCCATCGCAGAGGCAGCAAACTCATTCCGAGCAGCAACAAGACAAAGTTCGTTGAACTCACGATCGAGCCTCAGGAATGCCAGGTCGTCGTTTTCGGCAGATGCCTTCTCCATACCCAATGCAAGCCTGGAAAAGCGCTCTCTCTCCTCTGGTGAAGCGCGCCGAGACGCCGCCTTCGCGAGCAACCTATCGACTTCCCTTCTGAACTCCAAGAGGCGCAGTTGGGCCTTTACGTTGATATCACTGACGATAATTCCCCGCCTCGGCAATATCTGTACAAGACGCTCCCTGGCCAGACGCTGAAGAGCTTCACGGATTGGAGTCCGACCGATACCCAGTATTTCCGAGAGCATCGTCTCAGAGACCGCAACGCCAGGCTTAAGCTCAAGCCGAACAATCATCTCCTCGAGCGCGCTGTATGCCCTATCGGTCATTGTCTCAACGGAATCCAGAATCGGTAGCGCATTGGGCTCAGATAAGGTCTCAGCCCGAACGGATGTCTGTGCGCTGGCTACCTTTCTGCGAGTCTGCTTCATATCTGACGGCGCCTCTCAACCAAGTTGAGAAACTTTTCGTACTCTGCGGGATCAACCCCATAGCTGTGCTCCTCGTCAGGAAATTTTCCGGAGCGGACGTCCTCAGCGTAGGCCTTCAATCCGGTGATTGCCACCTCCGTGAGGTTTGCGTACCTCTTAGTAAACTTTGGCTTGAAGTCTGTGAATACACCGAGCAGATCGTAGGAGAGAAGTATCTGACCATCGGTGCCTGCACCGGCGCCGATGCCGATAGTGGGGATCTCGAGCTGTTCAGAGATCTTTCGGGCGATTGGCGCTGGCACGGCCTCAAACTCCAACATAAAACAGCCCGCGTCCTGAATCGCGAGCGCATCCTCTAGGATTACCATCGCCTTTTCTGCGGTTTTTCCTTGAATCTTGAAACCCCCTAAAACAGCGATAGTGTGCGGGGTCAATCCAATATGGGAAGCAGTAGGAATTCCCGCATCAACCAAAGCCCGAAGAATAGATGCCTGTGACTTCCCACCTTGTGGTTTCACCGCGTCACAACCAGCATCCTGCATAAATCGCGTGGCATTTGAGAGTGCTCGGTCGATGGTGTTGTAACTCTGATACGGCATACAGCCGAGCACAAAGGTATTGGGCGCGCCCCTTCTGACGGCCTGCGAATGCATAACCATCATGTCCATTGTGGCCGGGACCGTATTGCTATGGCCGTGAGCAACCATTGCCAAGCTGTCTCCAACCACGCAGACATCTACTCCCGCCGCCTCCGCCCAGCGGGCAGACGTGTAGTCGGGAACTGAGGTGTAAACCATCTTGCGTCCGGAGTGCTTTGACTCAAGTATCTCGGAGATGGTTACTTTCTTCTTTTGATCGGCATCTTGATCTGGCATCAAGGTCTCCCTGTGGTTGTGTTTCACCTAGTATCACGGCACCTCTCTTTCAATCGAAAGACGGGCAAACCCGACTCCCCTAGATGCTCTCCAGGGCCCGCGTCAAAATCCGCTGATAGTGCTTGTCAGGCGGTTGTAAAGGAAACGCCTTGCTGAGCCTGCCGATCGAGACGCTATCCTCAACAAGTTGCTCCACTTGGTCAAATTTGATTCCCCAAGGAGTTAGTTGCGTGGAGACCCCGAGTCCATCGAACATCTCTTGCAATCGATCGATAAAGAAGCTTGCATCGCCGGCTTCAGACCTATTCGTCTTGCTTCCGAGCATACGGCCGAGTTCAGCTAGATCACCTTGACAGGTTGTCTGCAACTCGCGCAATACTCCCGGCAGAACGACAGCCAACGTTTGCCCATGGGGCCGATGCGTAGCCGAGGCAAGCGCGTAACCCAAAGCATGCACCCCATGCAGTCCAGCAGTTGAATATGACATTGCTGCAAATAGGCTGGCCAAAGACATCCCCGCCCTTCCAGAGATATCGGTCGGCTGTCTGACTACGACCGGAAGATGCTCGAAAACCAGGGCGATTGCCTGTTTGGCGAACATTTTTGTCACTGCATTTGACCCGCTATAAACCGATGCAATCTCGGCCCGCGGGTAATCGTCGGTGGAAAGTGCCAAAAATGACTCAATTGCATGCGTTAGTGCATCCAAAGCCGAATCGAGTGTGAGGTCACGCGGGCAAGAGATTGTTAGGCTTGGATCAACAAACGCGGCTAAGGGGCGAAGCTTGTTCGACATGAGCCCCACTTTGACACCTCGAGTCCCCTGCCGAAAGATTGCTCCAGGCGTCAACTCTGATCCTGTTCCAGATGTTGTGGGGCACGCTATTAATGGAATAGGCGAGAGGGTTGGTGGAATTCCTTTGATGAGGTCGTCGAGTGCACCTTCATGTCGAAGCAAGGCGGAGAGTCCTTTTGCAACGTCAATAGTACTCCCACCACCGAGGGCAACGATGGCATCAGGTTTCTCAAGTCCATCTACGTCAATACTCTTGCGAACGCGCTCGACACAAGCAACACTTGGATCGGGCTCAATATCGAACGTGACTGAATATGAAATCTCGCGGCGTGAGATCTCTTGCAGAAAATCTTGGACCTCGGAGCGTTTAGACCACCAGTAAGGATCGATAACGAGAAGTATGCGTTTGATCCCACTTTCCGCCAGATACGCAGGAACATCCAAAAAACGTCCTCGACCATAGAAAATGTTTGTCGAACATAAAAAATTTAGTTTCTGATCAATCACGGTGCTTGACGGGAGGGTAAGGGTGACGGGTGTATTCTGATATATCAACAATACATCAGAGTGAAATAGCCCCAAGCCCGTAATTTCCCTAGGGGAGGTGTAGTCTCCCTTCGAGGTTAATGAAACTTGTAAGGGTCTCCTTCGAGGTTGAGGGATAGTGACAATCATGGAACTCTCCGATAACGACCGCGCCGCGTTGCACGCCGCACTGGACCGGATGGGCCTTGGCGGTTCGTCTGCTGGTCGGGTCTTCACACCCTTGATGGGCGGGGTCTCGTCCCTGATTGTGCGAGTTGATAGCACTGAGGGTTGCTTCTGCGTCAAACAGGCCTTGTCACAACTTCGGGTTGCCGCAATCTGGCACGCCCCTCTGGCAAGAAATGCAGCTGAAGTCGACTGGATACGCCTCGTATCTGGTCTTGATGCGTCGTGGGTCCCTAAGGTGTTGGGCCACGATCCGGTCTCACAATGCTTTGCAATGCAATACCTGCCACTCGATCAGTATCCAGTTTGGAAGGGGCAATTACGCGATGGACTGGTTGATTCCACCGTTGCAGAGGCCGTCGGAAGCCGTCTGGGCCAAATTCATGCAGCGACTGCGAATTGCCCAGCGCTTGCAGATCAGTTTGCTCATCAGGACCATTTTTATTCATTGCGGCTTGAACCCTATTTTGTCGAAGCCGCTCGTCGACACCCTTACCTTGAGCCAATTCTTAAGGCATTGGTCGAACGCACCAACGGCGCCCGCCTTGCACTTGTTCATGGTGATGTGAGCCCGAAAAACATCCTGGTTGGACCCCATGGCCCAGTCTTTCTGGATGCCGAGTGTGCGGTTTACGGAGACCCCGCATTCGATATGGCTTTTTGCTTAAACCATCTGCTTCTGAAATGCGTTTGGCGACCAGCTTATCGCTCCAGCTACCTGAAAAGTTTTTTGTGCCTTATCGGTGCATACACGCCCTGGGTCACCTGGGAGGCCGTTGAAGATCTCGAGAAACGTGTGGCCGAGTTCATTGCGGCTTTACTCCTTGCGCGCGTTGATGGAAAGTCACCTGTGGAGTATTTAACGTCCGCAGGAGACCAAGACCAGGTGCGTCAATTTGCGATCTCCCACCTTCAACGACCCTGCGCTTCCCCCCATGATCTTCTCAATGATTGGAGTCGCACCGTATGTCTTCTGTAATTCAATCCGTTCGGGCTCGGCGCGTCTGGGATTCTCGGGGGCGTCCCACAGTTGAGGTAGAGGTTGGTCTCTCCAGTGGTATGACGGGTCGCGGAGTTGCGCCGGCAGGCGCCTCGCGTGGAAGCAGAGAGGCAGTGGACCTTCGCGACGGTGGACCCCGGCTTGGAGGGTTTGATGTTCAGAAGGCGTTGGGTCATGTCCGTGATCGAATACGTCCGGCGATTCTTGGTATGCCAGTCACTGATCTGCTTCGGATCGATCAACGACTGATGGCGCTCGATGCCTCAGATACAAGGGCGCATATCGGTGGCAATGCCCTCATTGCCACCTCGTTCGCTCTGCTGGATGCGACGGCTCGAGACATGCACATGCCGGTATGGCAATACTTGGCGCAAGGCAAGCCAGTCAGACTGCCCCTGCCGGAGATCCAGATTTTTGGAGGAGGAGCCCATGCTGGCCATCGAGTAGATATTCAAGATTTTCTTGTAATGCCAGTGGGTGCCGAGTCATTTGACGAAGCCATGGTCATGACCGCAGAGGTTTATCGGGCAGCTGGTGAGATCATGGAGGAGCGGGGACGTCGGGCCGGTGTGGCCGATGAGGGCGGATGGTGGCCAGACTTCGCCTCCAATGAGGAGGCACTTGAGACTCTTACGCGATCAATCGACCGTGCAGGCTATCAATACGATCAGATCGCAATTTCTTTGGACATCGCTGCCTCAGAGTTTGGACGCAAAGATTTCTATCAACTCGGGTTGGAGGGGCGTCACTACGGAACCGAGGAATGGATTAATGTCTTATCGGGCTGGTTGGATCGTTATCCCATTCTCTCGATTGAAGATCCAGTCGCAGAGGACGATGAGCCAGGAATGCAGCAGTTCACAGCGCGCTGGGGAGATAAGATTCAGATTGTTGGCGATGACTACCTTGTGACGCGCGCTGATCTGGTGGAAGCGGCGGCCGCACGGGGAGCCTGCAACGCCGTCTTACTCAAGCCGAATCAAGTGGGTACCGTCTCAGAGACTGCTGCTGCGATGCATGCGGCCGATCGTCATGGATGGGGGAAGGTGGTTTCTGCTCGCTCTGGCGAGACTGAAGATGTCTCAATTGTGCATCTTGCGGTGGGCTGGGACACTGGACAGCTCAAGGTGGGGTCATTCGCCCGATCAGAGCGCATGGCCAAATGGAATGAGGCTCTCCGAATCGAAGAGTCGCTTGGGGCTCAAGCCATTTATGCTGGTCGCTCTGCACTTCCCTCCTGCCTGCGTCGATAAGATTTTGCGAAGCGTCCACACGCTGTTTGAATGAAAATGTGTTGAGCCGAAACGACCTCTTACTTTTGTCTCTCTTGACATTGCTCTGGGGAGTCAATTGGCCTGTCATGAAGTATGCCGTGCTCACATATCCACCATTGGCATTCCGAGGCATTTCCATGGCCATTGGGATTCTTGCAATTGCGGCCTACATGACACTTAGGCGGGATTCTTTCCACGTTCGCTCCGAAGAGCGAGCACCAGTGCTCAGACTCGTGATCGGCAATATGATCATTTGGCATGTCTTTGCCATCTATGCGATCAAGTTTCTTACCTCAGGGCGGGCAGCTATTCTTGGCTACACAATGCCTGTGTGGGCAATGCTCATAGGCGTGGTTTTGTATCGAGATCGACTGACATGGAGAGGCCTAATGGGCGTATTTCTCGCCCTGTCGGCAACCATTTTGCTGGCAATGGACGAATTCACCTCACTGGTTGGGCAGCCCTTGGGTCTCGGTCTAATGCTCTTTGCCGCGTTTGGGTGGGGATTGGGTACAGTAATGATGAATCGCACCCCCCTGAGTATCTCAAATACCTCGCTCACACTTTGGATGATGGTTGTGACCGTGCCCATCCTGGGAATTCTCAGTGTAATTCTGGAGTTTGACCAATGGAGAACCCCTACGGTCGGCGAGTGGGGGGCAATTTTCTATAACGCGTTACTCGTGTTCTGTATTTGTCACATCATCTGGTTTCGATTGGCGAGGAAATTGCCGCCAGTTGCGAGTAGCCTTGCCATCATGCTGATTCCAATAGTTGGAGTTGGCAGCGGCGCCTGGGCACTCAACGAGACACTCGGTGTTTATGACATTGCTGCTCTTGGACTTATCGTGCTTGCCATGTCAATTGTTCTATTGCCTTACACAAAGAAAGAGGACGCTCTACTTTGAGGAGTCACGGAGGGGGGCGAACCACGAGTGCGTTCAAACAATATCGGCACGAATGTTTCACGTCGCCACACGTCGTCAAGAGTACATTCCAAAAGCAGGGTCTGCTCTTTTGCCGTCCTGTTTCCGGACACTTCACGAGCAGGGCCTGCTCTTGAGCAGACCCTGGTTCTGAGCAGGACCCACGCCCGTGAGTTAATTACTTTTTAACTACAGTAGTTCAGAATCCCTGTAAGCCATTGATTTTCATTGAGAATAAAAACTGGCTGGCGTCTTCACACGGCAGGGGTCACAGGTTCGAACCCTGCGCTTTCAGTGACCTACAGCACTGACCTCACCCACTGCGTGACCCAAAAGTAGTTAACTTCTTTGTTAACTACTTCTGTGTGTTTCTACTGTTTGGTTTCCAAGCAGGGCCTGATGCTGGGCAGGGGGTGGTCGGGGGGAGGGTCTGAGCCAGACGAGGAACTTCGGGGCTTGGTAATATGTGGAGATAGCCAAACTTGGGTCATAAGCCATGAAGACTACGACAAAATCGATAGCCTCAATATTTGCTGCCATCGCAGTAATTGGCACGGCCATTTGGTTTTACTTCACTCCCCACCTCGTAGCGCAGGAGATGGCGTCCGCAGCGGAGGAGCGAAATGCCACAAAACTCTCTCGTCACATCAATTTCCCGTCTCTGCGAGAGAGCGTCAAGGCTGGAATCAACGCCAAGCTAGCAAGCGAGCTACTCTCTAAAGGAAATCCCGACAACCCATTTGCTGCATTGGGACTTGCCCTGGGAGCCGCCCTCGTCAACCCCATCGTTGATGCAATCGTTACCCCCGAGGGTGTTGCATCGATTATGCGTGGTGAGCGGCCGATGGATCAGAAAGGTGCAAAAGGCAAGTCCACTAGCAACAAGTCAGACATTGATACGTCTGTCCACTACGAAAGCTTCGACCGATTCGTCGTTGCGGTGAAAAAGGCTGGATCGTCTGACGACCCCTTTCTCTTGGTCTTTCATCGAGATGGTCTTCTTGGTTGGAAACTCAGCGAATTGAGGTTTCCGGAGCGAATGTAACCGCCCCTAACTACGGATCAACTTTCTTAATCGTATCGATCAGCGATACATTAAAAATTAGTCAGTGCAGACCCCAATCTTTTACTGTCCTTTCACCGGACACTTCACGAGCACGACCTGATGCTGGGGCCGGGCGATTGGGGCTTAAATAGCGGGATCACTCAACACCCTAGCTTCTTCGATTGAATAATCAAGGTCAAGCAAAATTTCACTAGAGTGTTCTCCAATCTGAGGCGGATCAAGACGGATTCCCGGCCGTTCTCCGTCGAGTAAGATCGGCAGGAGGGCAAGTTGTGCCGTATTTCCAGCAGCAGGTCCATCTCTCAGGTGAACCTCAGCGAACCCCCCAGTCTGCAAGAGGTGCGGGTCATCAAGCAATTCGTGCGGCGCTAGGACTGGCGCATAGGGTAGACCTGCAGAATCAAAGATGTCGACTAGGGCCCCAAGGGAGTATGAAGTGAGCTTCGCCCTGACAACTGGAAGGATTCGATCTCTCTCTCGAACTCGATCGTTATTCGTCCTCAACCGATCATCTTTGGCAAACTCATCAAAACCAAGGGACTGACAAAAAATCTGCCATTGAGTGTCGCTTACAACGCCTAGAAATATCTTCTTACCGTCAGAGGCTTCAAAAACATCGTAAATAGCCCAGGCGGATACGCGAGCCGGCATGGGGAGCGGAGGCACGCCTGTTACAGCATACTGAGCAATGTGCTGGGCCATCAATAAAACATTGTTCTCAAATAACCCCGATTGCACAAGCTGTCCAAGACCTGTTTTTTCTCTTTGAGCCAGTGCAGCCATTGCGCCAATTGCGCCAAACATCCCCCCCATAATGTCATTTACTGATGCTCCCGCTCTAAGGGGGTCTCCGGGCCGCCCCGTCATATAGGCCAACCCCCCCATCATCTGGACCACCTCATCAAGCGCTGCTCGGAATTCATATGGGCCGGGAAGAAAGCCCTTGTGACTGACATAGACCAGCCGAGGATTTACCTCCCTTAGTGCTGAATACCCGAGACCGAGTTTCTCCATGACCCCTGGTCTAAAATTTTCACTCACAACATCTGCGGAGCCAATCAGACGGCGGGCAGCCTCCAGTCCCTCTGGTGTCTTGATGTCAAGAACTACACTTTTCTTATTTCGATTAAACATTGGGAAAAACCCAGCACCAGAACCCCTCAAAACGCGAGTGCTGTCTCCTGAGGGGGGTTCAATCTTTATAACCTCTGCACCAAGATCTGCCAGAACCATCCCGCATGTTGGACCCATGACCATATGAGCGAACTCAACAATGCGCAGACCCTCGTATGGCAACGTTTTCTTATCCATGTTCAAAAACGAGATGGCCAAACAAAATCTTTTGGAAGCCCGGCCTCTGGCGTCATTCCATAAAGCGGTTCAAGAGGCAGGGCGGCTCTTAGGAGTTCACGTGCCCTCAAGAGCGCCTCAAATTCCACGCCCGTTCGGACACCCATTGCCTCAAACATGAAGACCAGATCTTCCGTAACAATGTTTCCTGACGCACCGGGTGCATAAGGGCAACCACCAAGTCCGCCAAGCGAACTATCAAAAGACCTCACTCCAGTCTCGTAAGCAGCGAGCGCATTGGCCAATCCGAGTCCCCTCGTATTGTGCAAATGAGCCGCACCAGCCTGCGCACCGAGTTCTATCTTCAGGCGACTGAAAAGACGTCGAACTTGGGTGGGGCTTGCCATCCCAGTTGTGTCGGAGAGCCCGACACTGGTGGCACCCGCCCTCGCGCACTCAACGGCTAGGGCGATCACATGATCTTCGGACACTCTCCCCGCAAGGCTACAACCAAAGGAGGTAGATATACCAACCTCCACTTCGAAGGTCTCGTCAGAGTAATCCGATGATTTGAAATGGAGGTATTCCTTAACTCGTCTTAACTCCTCCACCATCTGTTCCGAGGTCTTGCCAACGTTGGCGAGACTATGGGCCTCACTGGCAGAGATAGGCATAGTTAATTTCTTAGCGCCAGCCTCAACGGCTGCATGCGCTCCTTGAAGGTTCGGAACCAATACGACAACATCAAGACCAACTATGCCCCTCGCGTACGAGACCACCTCAGCGGTGTCCGCCAACTGCGGGACACGCCTTGCCGAGACAAATGAACCTACCTCAATCTCCCTCAGTCCCGCGCAAGCAAGTGCATCAATCCATTCACATTTTTTGTGAGTTGGGAGAATGTTTCGAATCGACTGCAGTCCGTCTCTTGGGCCCACTTCAGTTACGTTGACGTCCATCGCTCACCTTCTAACAGCACGTAAGACTGCAGGGGCAACTAGGAGGAGGACAGAGACAGCTAAGAGCCCTGCAGAGATGGGGCGTGTGACAAATGTACTCCACTGGCCTTGGCTAATCGTGAGCGCTTGGCGCATTGACTGCTCTGCCATGGGAGAGAGAATAAGACCAAGCAAGACTGGAGCCGCTGGAAAATCAAACCGTCGCATGAGGTACCCAAGAAGACCAAATACGAATAACAACGCTACATTGAATATCGAGTTTCCCGCTCCGTAAACTCCGATTATTGAGACAATAATGATCCCCGCATAAAGCCACGGCGGTGGAATCTTTAAAAGCTTGACCCACAAACCCACTAGAGGCAGGTTCAAGATCAACAAGATTACATTCCCTATGTAAAGGCTCGCAATAAGCGTCCAGACCAAAGCAGCATTATTTGTAAAGAGCTGTGGCCCAGTCTGAATCCCGTATCCTTCGAAGGCCGATAGCATAACGGCGGCCGTTGCCGATGTTGGAATTCCTAGCGTGAGCAGTGGCATCAAGACCCCCGCTGCCGATGCATTATTCGCAGCCTCCGGTCCAGCAACCCCCTCAATAGCTCCCTTTCCAAATTCCTGAGGGTATTTTGTTAACTTTTTTTCGGTGTAGTACGAGAGTAGCGTGGGCAACTCTGCACCCCCGGCTGGCATTGCACCGATTGGAAATCCCAAAAATGCACCCCGAAGCCATGCCTTCCAAGATCGCGCCCAGTCCCCAGCGCTAAGCCATAAGCTGCCCGAGAGCTTCATAAGAGCCTCTGGTTTGGTGCTTCGTCCCTGCCATGAGAGATAAAGAGCTTCCCCCACAGCAAACAAACCCACAGCAGCTACTGTAATTTCAATACCGTCAAGTAATTCAGGTTGCCCAAAGGTAAAACGCATCTGCCCTGTCTGCAAATCAATGCCAACCATTCCGATTAGCAAACCTAAACCTAACGCAATAAGACCGCGAAGCAACGACTTACCCAGCACCGCCGAGACAGCAACAAGTGACAGCACCATAAGGCTAAAGTACTCCGCCGGCCCAAAAGCAAGAGCGATCTCAACTACGAAAGGGGCTACAAGCGTGAGGGCCAGAGTGCCTATCGTCCCAGCCACAAAACTTCCGATAGCTGCAGTTGCGAGGGCTTGCCCCGCTCGGCCCTGGCGTGCCATTTTGTTTCCCTCGAGTGAGGTGATAACCGATGCAGTTTCGCCCGGCGTGTTAAGGAGAATGGAGGTGGTGGAACCTCCGTAGGCCGCACCGTAATAGATGCCAGCGAACATCACAAACATGCTGGTCGCAGGAACGTGATAAGTGAGAGGCAACAAAAGAGCAATGGTCAGTGCTGGGCCCAGTCCGGGCAGGACACCAACCATCGTACCGACCAAGCAACCCACGAATCCCCATAAAAGCGTTGTCGGCGTGAGGGCTGAGGCAAACCCTCCCATCAAGGCGTCAAGAGCCTCCATACCTAACTAGAATCCAAAGGGGGTAGCAGGTCCAATCCCGACACCCAACATCGGATTGAATAAGAACCAGAAACCAGTCGAGATGCACGAACAAATCAGAAACGACCTAAGACCAAGAGTCGCGTTGAAAGATCGGGCAATCAACATTCCACAGAGCGTAGCGGGCAGGACAAAACCCGCGAACGACACAGTACCCATGAAAACGACGCCGCCCGAGAGTAGCGCCAACATGCGGTAGGCCGCTCCTGGGAGTGCGGCCTGACTGGGCTCTGATGCCTCATCCACCTGCCGCCCGCGCCAAGCACTGAGGGTATACAAGAATGCCAGACAGAGAAGGAGGCCCACGATCGATGCAGGTGCGAGGGCCGGCCCTACCGCCATCTGAATGGCTGACTCGGGTATGTTGAGAACCTGCCAACACGCGATAAGGCAGAGAGAAATCAGCAGGAACCCTACCCTGGTCGGCGTCACGCGAGACCGAGATCTCTCATTACCGCTGTCGTTCGCTGAATATCCCACTGCACTTCACGCTGAAACGGCGTGTCAGACAAAAACGCATCGGTCCATTTGCGAGTCGTTAGCTCAGTTCGCCAAGCCTCTGTTCTCGCCACTCGGGTAACGAAGTCTGTTAGAGCATCGCGCTGGGTCGAAGTGATTCCCGGAGGAGCAAATACTCCTCGCCAATTGGCCATCACAACGTTGAGACCCAACTCAGACATTGTCGGTACGTTGACCCCTGGAATCCTTGTTCGACCGGAGGTGGCCAAAGCCAGCATACGACCTGCTTTGATCTGCTCTTCAAACTCCGAGTAACCCGAAATTCCAGCCGTGACCTGACCACCGATAATTGCTGCATTCGCAGGCCCGCCACCGGCAAATGCAACATAAGCGCCGTCCTTTGGATTTCGCCCAAGAGCTTTGATCATTAAACCTAAAATGATGTGATCTGTTCCTCCAGCGCTTCCACCCGCAACGGAGACAGCTTTGGGGTTCTCGCGAATAGCGGCGATCAATTCATTCCATGTCTTAATCTTTCCAGTCGCAGGGACAACGATAACTCCGGCCTCCTCGGTGAGCCGAGCTATCGGGGTAACATCAACCATGGTAACTGGACTCTTGTTGGCGATTGCTGCACCAACCATGACGGAGCCCCCGACCATGAGGCTGTTGCCCTGTCCCTTGCGTTGATTGACAAACCGAGGGAGCCCAACCATTCCACCAGCACCACCAACGTTTTCAAACTGCATGCTCCCTGCTAGCCCCGACGCCTTTGCAGCTCGCTCGATGGCTCGACCAGTACTATCCCAACCCCCGCCGGGAGCAGCTGGAATAAACATGTTAATCGATTCGAACATCGGCTTCCCCTGTGCCCAGGCGGGGAAGGATGACCATGCGATGACAGCACCAGAAGCCTTCAAGAAATCTCTTTTCGAACACGTTGCAATCATATTTATTCTCCGAACACTATTAGTCGTCCAAATTGCTCTCAGAGGAGCTAGCGAAGTAAGGCTAGAGAGGTGGGCACAAGTTTTCCACTAAGGTTTTCCCTTAACAATTTTTTGAAAAAAGAGATGAAGAAAACCGGCCAGCACTATTGCCGGGCGTTATGCTACCGAGTAAGAAAACGAAGGCTTCAGGCCCAAATCATTTGAGCCAACGAACCTTTACCAACCAATCTGCCAAGGTCTTTATGAAAATTATGACTACCAACATCCGAGTCAAATGAAAGGCAGTAACTGTGGGTGTGCCGATACCCATTACCTTGGCAGTAATAGCCATCTCGGCAATTCCGCCGGGGGACGTCGCAACCGCGGCAGAGACAAGTTCAATGCCAGTTCCCCAAGCTACCAGGAAGGCGAATCCCAATGACGAGAGAAGCATCCCAACAGTGACCAGAAATGCTGTCGTTAATACTCGCGCTGAGGACCCAATAAAATCGCGGCTCGCATGCTGTCCAAGATTCCAGCCGATCAGAATCGATCCTGCATTAACGACTGACTCAGGCAGTCGAACTTCATTGCCCGATAAAGCGTAGGCAGCTGCCACGCATAATGGCGTAAGAACCCAGGGGTTTGGAACTGGGATTTTTTTGACAAGATTTGTCACTACAACGCTAACAAAAAAAATAACAATTAGCGAAAGAGCGTCAATCTTTCCTAGTTCTAGTGCGTTACCTGATGCAGTCTCGACTAAACCGAGCAATTGCACCGAGTTTGAAACCGAGGCCGACTCGACTACATGCGACGCAACTACGAACGGAATGACTGTTACAACAATCATTACTCTTACGGCATGGGCTATTGCAACAGTAATGGGGTCTGCCCCAAACCGCTGAGCCTGTGTCGCCATATCACTCGCTCCACCGATCGCGCATGCGTAAGTTGCGGTCATCGCATTGGCGCCTGTGAGCCCCTGGAAGAACCTAGCAAAGATGATTGTTAGAAGAATTGAGAAAGCTGCACCCAATAGCAACCAAACCAAGAGGCTTGCTAATTCAACAAATACGTTACTCGTGAAGTAGAGCCCCAGAGCAATCCCGATAGTCATTTGGCCGGCTCTTCTTCCGAGTGCAGGCTGTCTGCTGGGATAACCAAGAAGATTACATGCAGCGACGATAAACATCGGCCCAAGCACCCACGGCAATGGAATATTTATGAGTTTCGCCAAGAACCCACCCATGGAAGCGATGAGCAGAGTAAGCAGAGTCTTCACATTTGAGGCCAGAGAAAAGAGTGCGTAAAGATAGCTCATGAGAGACAAATTGAGTGGCCGCTTAATGGGTTGCCCTGGAGTTGCGCGGGAGCCGCGGAGTCTTGAGGAGCAACACAAACACCACGATGAGGCTTCTGCGGGTCAACGCCGACGAGTCACGTTTAGACTCTTCACCGAGCAGGGCCCCTTCTTTTGCTGTCCTGTTTCCGGACAGTTCACGAGCAGTCCCTGCCCCCGAGGAGGGGGTGGTTGGGGGGAGGGTCTGGGCGAGATGCCCTATCGCGACAGTTGCCCACTGGCTCTCTGAGACCGCATAATTGCGACGTGAGACAAAGACTCACTAGCTCAAGCAGACGAACCGTTACCTGCCCCAAGGAATAGACATGAATTTCAGCATCGAATATGAACGTGAAGACGACGGGCGTTGGATTGCAGAGATCCCAGAGCTACCCGGTGCATTGGCCTACGGCAACACGCCCGAGGAGGCGATGGCTCGTTCAGAAGTCCTTGCTCTTCGCGCCATTGCTGAACAACTTGAGCATGGGGGAAGTGGGCCCAAGGCCATTAGTATTTCCATCTCTGCGTGAGTGTTTGGCCGTCTTCGAGGTCCTTTTGGTGAACTCGGACACGCTCGGCCCGCGACGCCACCCCCTTCCGACAGGTTACCCACGTTGATAGGCGGATTCGACCAAGGGCCATTGACCGACGAGGAGATCGAAGAACTCGACCAATTCCTAATAAACGCAGAGGGAATTGAAGAGTCCATGGACGTAGCGATGCTGGATGGTTTTCTTACTGCGATCGTCAGTGGGCCAAAGACCATCATGCCCAGCGAGTGGATGCGATGGGTGTGGGACATGGAGCGCGGCGAGGACACACCAGCGTTCACAAACCAGGCCCAAGCGCAGCACATCATCGGGTTAATGATTCGCCACATGAACGACATCGCTCGAACGCTGCAGCAGGCCCCTGAGGCATATGAGCCGCTGCTGATGGAAAACCCAAACCACGGAGACCCGATCCCCATCCTGGACGAATGGTGCATGGGTTACATGAAGGGGGTGCAGCTCGACCCCGAGGGTTGGCTGCTGGTCACCGTTGGCAAACCCGACTGGCTGTCGACCATCATCCTCTATGGCACCGAGGAGGGCTGGGAAGTGCTCGAGAAGAAAAACCTGTCGTTGGACGAACATCGAGAACTGGCCGCCGGATTGGCGGACACGGCCCGAAACGTCCACGCACTCTATCTTGAGCAGCGCAGGAAAAAGATGGCGGGAGGTCAGCTACCCAGTGTCATTCGCCGGGAGCCGACTCGTAATCCCGATAAGGTTGGCCGCAACGAGCTTTGCCCCTGCGGATCGGGCAAGAAATACAAGCTTTGCCATGGCCGCAGCAGCGGTTTGCACTAGGCCAGCCACCCCCATGGCGGCATTCGAGGCGATCTGCGTATCTGCCCAATCCGCTGTATCAAAAGTGCTGTAGCCCTTCATCGATTCCCTAATTGCCCAACTGAGAATGTGTTGCGTCCAGAGATGAGCCAGCGTGCTGATTATCACTATTGCTACGTGGGTTGTCCTCAAGTAGCCTAAGAAAGACAGCAAGAACAATTGGTCAGCTTCGCTTTAACGCTAAAGGCTAACGAGACATAAATGCAAACTCTCTCGACTTCGCTGATGTTCGTCTCTCTTTTACTTGCCGCCTCTTGTTTTAGCCAGGGTGCCTCAGGTTCAGCAACAGTGCAGCGGGTGGAAGTCAAGTCGTTCGATGGAACGATGATCCCAGTCGAGGTGGCAATCCCAGCAGAGAAGGGACCCTTCCCTCCCGTTCTCTACATTCATGCCCGAAGGGGCTACGAAGATGTCGACCAATCGCATGTTCTGCAGTTGGCAAAAGCTGGCTTTCTAGTTGTCGCACCAGACTGGCAGACCGGACGCATGTTGGAGAGGTGGCCTGTGCCCCATGACCCAATCACAGAAAAGGATGTCGAGGCCGCCCTGAGTTATTTGCAAAACCACCCCTTAAGTCGGCGGCAGCCCGTGGGGATTGTGGGCAAATCCAGAGGACCCTACTATGCAATTCGACTTGCGGCCAAAAAGCCCAACGAAATTGGGCCAATCGTAAGTTATTACGGACATATGCAAGACCCAAATGCGCCGGAGCCCGATCAAATCTATCGAGTCGCTCCCGAGATCTCCGTCATACGATCACCAATGCTCATGCTTGTCGGGGAGCAAGATTTTGAGATAAGAAGAATTAACATGGGTCGGGCCTTCTACGCCCTCTGGGAGCGAGGCGTGCCAGTTGAGTATCAGTCTTACCCGCTCGCTCGACGAGCCTTCGATTTTCGCCGTGATCAAACTGCAGAGGAGAAGTTGGCCACTGATCACGCACACAAGCGCTCTATTGATTGGCTTCTAAGATTTATGACGAAGTGAACAGTGCCTGATCCACACACTTGATATGCCGACCAAGTCATACGTTCACCTGCTTTTTTCTTTCTTGTTTCTCGCGGGTTGCGGCGACAAGGGGCAATCGAAATGTCCAGATCCCGCCGCCCAGTCCGGTGAGACCATGACAGAGACCGAGAAGAAGCTAGCAAGGCTCAAGACCGGCTTTGACCCCAACTGCAAGTAAGCTGTTTTTGGAGAGACCCATGAGCCTGCCCAGTCTTCATCTAAGCCGCCTCGATGGAAGCCCAGAGAATTTGCTGGATTACGAAGGGCACGTGCTCCTGATCGTC
>Ga0194116_10003452_pt1 | contig 18999 bp, 6 predicted proteins | sample TA2MahsurfametaG_4_FD_148617 | JGI IMG/M metagenome (GOLD analysis project Ga0194116, IMG submission 148617) | Freshwater microbial communities from Lake Tanganyika, Tanzania - TA2015008 Mahale S9 surface | ecosystem: Environmental > Aquatic > Freshwater > Lake | place: Tanzania: Lake Tanganyika...
CAAATAATTATTACAATTAATTATTTTTAAAAATAATTATTTGAAAATAGAATATTTATTTATTATTAAATAATTTCTAAATTTTAATTTGAACTTAATTAAATTAAATTTAAACAAATATATTTGATTTTGTTAATTTATTAATTTATTCAAGAATAAAGAATTAACAATTTAAAATTTAAAATATTAATAAAATAAATATTAACATCCTTACTTTTAACTTCAATTAAAAGATTTTATCAGTAAAAATTTTGATATAGAATATATAATTAATTGGGAAATTCTCACTAGTTTTTAAAAAATTTTTATCAAAATATTATTTATTTTTATAAAATAAATCAATCTAAAAATTTTTGAGGATCCCAGGTTTGATTATCAATAGGACAAGTTTTATGTCTTCTAGACCATTCATCAATACAATGGCTATGATAACAGTGATTACATCTTCCAACTACTTTTTGACATCTTCTTCCTTCAACATTATTAATATCACTTTGACATATAATGCAATTTTCCGATAACCCTAATTTACATATAGAACATGTGTCTATTGATATTTCATAATTCCAAACTGCAACTGCATTTAATTTCAACACTTTAAAATTCGATTCTCCAAATTCCATTAATTTTTATTATGATTAAAATTTTTTATGTATTTAATAAAAAAAAAATGGATAAAGATGAGTATTTTAAAATAATTGAAGAAGAATGTTGTTATAACATAAATAATTTTTTCTTGGATATGGATTGGGCTTTGCAAAGCTCTATTGCCCATAACTCAAAAGTAGAAGAATATGAAAAGCAAAAAAGAATTGAACAAGATTATAAAAATCATGAAGTGAATTCATTTCATTTCTCAAAAAAAGCAAATTTACACTATAATTTGATAAAACCATATGAGTAACAAATATTTATAAAATTTAATATGAATTTTCTTTTCATGAATAAAAAAATTTATTTAAGAGAAATTTTTTAATAAATTAATTCAATAAAATCACTATAAATTATAAAAAAATAAAAAGAATTTTTTACACATTTATTTGGAAAAAAAAATTATAATATATGAAATTAAGGACTTTTAGATTGAAAAATTTTTATAACATATTGAAAATTTTTAATGAATTCAATCAATATAATAAATAAGTGCTATATATTATTAATTATTTTAAATCTATTGGGAATATAAATCAGAGAATACGATAAATTTTGATAGGAAATATTTAATTTGATAAATTTATTAAATAATACCATTTGTATTAATTGTTTAATATTTATAGATCTTTTCTATCTGAAACTCAATTTTTTCAAAGATATAAAAAAATAGACGAAACCAAAAAACAAGAAAAGTTTCATAAAAAAGCTTCTGATATTATATTGAATGATGAAAATTTTTTTGAAAAAAGAATTTCATATTTCAATAAGTTAATGAATTCTCATGCTAATTTTAGATACAAAAATAATAAATTGTCATATCAATCAAATTATTTATTAGAAAAATATTCAATTTTGTCAGAGTTTTCATTGGATAAATTACCAGGATTAAAGCCAAAATCAAGTTGGCCAGTTAATTTAAATGATCTTATTTCTCATTTATTCAATATTGACACTTTCCAAATGTTCCATCAGCCTTTTGATTTGAATGAGGAATTTCATAAAAATGCATTTGAATTTATAGAAAACTATTACCTATATTATATTGAATCTTTGATAAAGTTAGAAGATCAGAATTCTAATAATAAAAAATTAATAGAATGTGAATCTATTTTATATGAAGAGTATCTTATCAAAGCAATAGCTACTTTGTTAACAATAAAATTAATGCAAGGAAATATTTTGAAGTTAAATAATTATTTAAAAGGCTTAAAATTGTTATTCTTGAAATATGAAAAACATAAAACTTTTCTAAAATTAAATTTAAAAAAAGTAAATAGAAATATATTGATAAGATCACTCAATGATAAAATGGATGAAAAAAATAAAAATTTTAATTTACCAAAATTATATTTAAAAAATTTACTTGAATATGTTAAAGATAATAAAATTCTTCCTATAATGAGAAATTATTCAATATATGATATTAGTTCTTTAGCCAAAAACATATTGTTCACTCCAATTCGACATATATTCTCTAATTGTTCCTCAATAACAACAGATTCTAGTTATCTTTTCATAATACTATCCGGAGTAAATGGTGGGATGATTAAATTAGGTACAGGCTTTAACAGAACAATTAAAGGAAAAATTTATTTATATATTAAATTTTCTGATGTAAATTTATTTGATATTAATAATTCAAATATTGAAGCAACCAGCATTAATAAAAATAATTTATCTTCCACTGTTTCAAACCCTAAATTAAATGAGGGTGCATTCCCTTCAGCTAATTTAAGCTCAGGAAATATGAATAATCCAAATGATTCGAAAATTTCATCGAATAATTGCATTAATAATAATCAAAATTCTAATATGAATTCATTTTTACAAAATGATGATTCTTCTTACCAATGGGTTTATGTGAAAGGAAAACTTTATTTAAAACAAAATATTAATAATTATAATTTAAATAATAGTACTTTTACTGGATTTTCTAATAGTAATGCTTCTTTGAAAGAACTTGGTAATTTGATTATAATCAATCCAGAAACCTTTAAAGTTGAAGGTAGAATTAAAATGATTTTTCCTGAAAATACAAAACATCCTGCTATTAAAAAGAAAAATGATAACTATATTTTGCTGACGGATGGAGAAAATATCAATGTTTTGTTATTGGATCCAGTCTTTAAACATAAAGAAAACATAGGTAAAAAGTCTAATGACACAGTCGTAAATTCAGATTCAGATGTAAATGAAAATTTTCATTCTGAAACTGTATTAAAAGACCAAGTTATAAATAAAAAAAGCAAATATGCTTCTTATACTGCTTCTGCAATAGGAAATAATTTTCGAGAAGTTATGCCAAATTTTAAGGAAGATCTATTTTCTTATATAAATTTAAATTTGCTTACTTATAGAATAGATAATGTATATGAATTAGAAACAAAGAAAGATGGGGATAGAAAAAGAAAAATAGAAGAAATTTTAAATGTTGATAAAGAACAAGAATATAATGATGAAATTAATGAAACCCAGATAACATTAATTAATGAGTTTTATGATTGTTTTTCTCACATTTATACTTTAGAAGAATGTAGAAAAGCCCTTATATTGAATAATTGGAACGCTGAAAAAACAGCAATATTTCTAACTGATAACGAAAAAGAAATAAAACAACCACTTCTTGTTCCTGAAAAATCTACAATATTATTTCAAACTAAAATAGAATCGATAACTACCAGAAATAATAGAGTTGAATATAAAACTATAAAAAATCCCATTTTTGATACGACTCAATATGATTTATTAAAATGGGCAATTACAAACAAATATGTATTAGGTTATAAAATTAAAGAAGGTGCTTGCATTATTTTTGAATCTAATCCCGGGTCTCAAAAAAATTTTCCATACACTTATTTAGAAAAAACCAAAATATATAATCCAAATTCTACAGGAATTAATCCTCGAAATTCTTTAATAACTAAGAATAATAAAGCAAAGTTTAATGTAAATTGGAAAGAAGCCTATTCTGTTGTAGGAAATAATAATGCTGATAACCAAAATATATCTTCATCTAATAAATTTTCCTTAAAAGAAGAGATTTCAATTGAAAAAAAAATTTTGGAAACCATAAAATTCGAATCATTTATGGAATCAAAAATTTTATCAAATATAGGTGAACAAAATATTATTAACTCAAATAATAATTTCATTTTTAATAACTCGAACAATAATAACAGCAATAGTAATATTGCTTCGCCAAACATGAAAGAAAGAGGAAATTTGATTCAAGATTACTTGAATGAAGCTTTGAGTATGGAGGAAATAGCAAATTTAAGTAATTTGGGAATAGAAAAATCTCCTTCTAAATTTATAAATGCATACTTAGCAAAAAATGAAATTAAGAAGGTAATAAGACCACAATTTTTAAAAGGGACCTCTGTTTTTAATACAGGAAATAAAAATAGCCAATTATCTATAAATTTTGATTCAAGTGTTTCAAATAATCCTCTTAATAGGGGTTCTTTTCAAAATTCGTTAACAAATAATTATGAAAATTATAATGCCAATTTGAGTAATTCAGTGAATATCGTAAATTTTAATAATAATTTTGATTCAAATACTACAAATAATTTTCAAACTTCTTTAAATAATAGTATAACTTTTAAAGATGAAAACCTAAAACTTCTACAAAATGATGTAAATAATGATAAAAAGGATTTAAAAAGAATTAAAAAATTTAATGAAAGTAGCAATAATAATAATGAATTATTAGGATGTAAAAAAAAACGAGGAAAAAAAAAATTAAAAGAGAATGATGATAATCATGAAGAGAAGATAAAAAATAAAGTACATGAAAAAATTGGAGTAGAGAATGAACTCACAAATCCTGAAAAAATAGAAAATTTTAATATATGTGAAAATTTGGAAGAAGTAATATTAGAAGATAATATAAAAGGGACATTCTTAAAAGTTATTCCTTCTTTGCAACTTTCAAAGTTAGATACAGTGTTTTGTTTTGATCATGTTCACAATATATATTATTTGATTGGAAATTCTTCTGTATCCCTTAATTTATTAATTTCCAACACTTTTTGTTGTGATAATGAATTAATGGAAAATTATTTTAAAGATTTTAAAAAAAAAAAAAATTCTAAAAATGAAGATTATAAACTTTTATCACAAATTGAGGATTTTATAAATGAAGATAATATTATAGATATTGATGAAAATAAAGATTATTTTGATGATATTAATGAAATGATTAAAAAATTAATACTGCTCTTAAATAACAATAAACAGGAAATGCCATGGAAATATTCTAATTGGAATTATTTTTATTTAAATATTTATGAATTGATGAATCTAGTATCTAAAATTTATATTTTTTTTATTTGTTTATTTTTTGATTATTGAAAATTGTATAGAAATCAAAAGAATATGGAATGTACGAAAGCTATTCCAATGAGTATTGCTATCCTTTACTACCATCAATTTTCCAAAATTTAGAAAATCAAAATTTGAAATCATTTATTAAAGTAAATAAAATTATTTAAATTTTTTATATTTTTTTATTTTATAAATTTGTTTAGAAAATTAATTACTCAAGAGAAATTATTCATCAACAAATTTTAGAAAAATTAAATTTAGATGAATTAGAGGGTGATAATATTAATATTTTTTTTAAGCCTGATGAATTAAGAAAATATTTTTATAATCCCTCTATGAATACTAGATATGATATGGATTGTTATTCAAATTGGAACAACCTATCATATATTTTGATAGAATCTAAAAAAGAAATTAAAAAAAAAAATCAAACTCTATATCTAGAAAATAAGAAAAATTTCTTTCTAAATCTTGATTCCAAAATAGAAAATTTAAATTATATAATGGAAGAATTAGAAAAAAATTATATTGACTTGAAAAATAAAATTTCCGAAGTTGATATTATAATGATTTTTAATAAACTTAAAATTAATTTATGTTTAGCATATTATTGGAGCAAAAATTCAGTTCTGGTGGATAATGAAAATTATGAAATTATTGAAACTTTAGACAAATTTGAAAAAATCCTTCTAAATTTATTTAAAATAATAAATAATTTGAATTTTAAAGATTACAATTTATTTGAAAAATTTAAAATATTGAATTCGATAATAAAAATCATCATTACAGGCTGGATGACTTTTTGTTTCGATTTGGATTCACAAATCAAATGGTTTTATATTATATTAGATTATTCAAATATTTTAGAAGAAAGATTCACTCTCTTTCCTAAATATGAAATAGGTATTAAAATAAATTTAGAATTAGCAATTACTTTTTTCGATAAAAACTTATATGAAAACAGTAGTAATGTTAAAGCCAATGATGTTTTGATTTCTCCTTTTAGAATTATTTTGTCAATTTTAGCACCTGAAAATTCTAATAATTTAATTTTTAATTTTGACAGGATAAATTTATTTAAATTTTATGAATTAATACCAATAAAAAATGAATTAATTCAAGAATATAAATCAAAAATATTTAATGAGAAAAAATTCAGAAACGAAGAAACTTTTAAATATATATCAAGACCCTATTTTATCAGTGTTAATTCAAAGTTAAATAGCTTTCCTTTTTATATGCTATTATTTGGTAAAATTCTTAATATTGATGTGAAAAAAGAATCAATCGTTGAAGACATGATAAAAGAGTATATAAAAAATCCTTTGAATGATAGGATCAATGATTTTCCTGATCAAAATAAAAAAATTCATAATTTAGTTTCTCCAGTTGAGATTGCGAAAGAATTTTCTTCCAGTAAAATAGTCCCTTATTTAGATTTTGAAAGTCCTTTTGGAAATAAACCCTTTATTGTAAATGATTTTAATACAAAAATTTTACTAGGGGAAAATAATAAGAATGTCTTTGAACATGAAGGTTTACTTGTTAAAATAATCTTAAAAATTTTTAAAATTAAAAAAAATTTCACCAATTTCAAATTAATAAAATATTCTAATAATGAAGAAGATAATAAATTACAATTTTTGGATGAAGAAAATATAAATTTTTGGAAATTTTTAGAAAAAGAAATTGATAAACCAAATGCAAATATGATTATAGATTTTGTTTCAAATGCACTCTTTTGTTGTGTAGGAGAAATAAATGAATATATCAGCTATTTGCTTTCAATTTCATCAAATAACATTAAGGTTAAAGAACAGGAATGTCATTTGTTAGACAAAACCAAAGAATATTTACTAAAAAATTTTAAGATTTTAAAAAATTTTTTGACTATTAAAAAATCTTTGCAAAATTTATTTATAACTAGAGGAATAACAGATCGCACAAAATATGAAAATAATCATTTAGATATAATAGACAATTTTTTAAATATTCCATCCTTTAAATTATTATCGTTTTACCTTTATACAATGCTTTCTAAGTTTAATCTTTTTTTGTCAAATAAATTAAATGAAAAAACTATTGAAAGCAGTATTAATGTTTTTACTGAGATAATAGATGAAATTTTAAAATTAGATATTACTACAGACAAAAAAGCAAAAGAAAAATTATCTCAATTAAGAATCCATAATTTATTAGAATTTATTAGCCCTTCTTCACATGATGGCAAAAATATTCAAGCGGAAAAATATTTCGAATTTTTATTAGGAAATGAGATTATTCAAATAAACGAAACTATTCATATTCCGGAAAATAATTTAATTGCAGTGGAAATTGATTTTAATTTAGTAAAAGAAAAACCGTTTAACTATGATTTAGTAATTATAAGTGAAGACCATTCTTACAATAATATGAGATTAAATACGAATAATAATTTTAATAATTTTGGAACATGCTTTACTCTGAAATTGAATAATACATTTAGCAAAACCTTGTTTTTAATTGGAAAGGAAATTAAAATTTTTTCTCCAATAGATGTTGAATTCGGAAAAGGTGGGATTTCCAATGCAAGGAATGGCTATCGAGTAAAAAATAAAACAAATATTTCTGCCACCCCTAAAAGCCAAAAATCTATATTAAAAATAAAATGCTATCCTTATAAATATTCTGATTTTGGATTATTAAAAAAGAATAAAATTATAAATATATTGACGAAAGAAAATGAAATAATATCGGATGCAATAAGAGAAAAAGAAATAAATTTGTGTACATATAAAAAATTAAAGTATTTTTTAGAGGAGGATGAATTGAATCAATTTATTGTCTTTTACATATTAGATTTTTTAAAAACTATTAATTTTGCTTCATTCAAATTAATAAGAAATTTAATAAAATCTATTTCTAATACAGAAAATATAGAAAAATATAACCACTCGCAGATTTTCCATATAAACAATATTACAACATCTTTAATAAATAATAGTAATTTTAATTTAAAAAAAACATTAAATCAAGATGTAATAAATGAGAATAATAGAAAAGTAATTTCAGAATATATATTAAGAAGTGGATTAAAAATTGACGTTTTAAATAATTTAGAAGAAAAAGATATTGAATTTAATGCCAATGAAATTCTATGTTTAGAAAACAAATTAAATTATGCTCAATCTGGAAGAAAATCTTTATTCAATCAAAATAATGCTCCAGAAAATTTTGATATTCAACAATTGTTCCCTTCTTTTAATCTAATGAAATTAAATCAACTTCCTAATGAATTTGAAAATAAAATCAATATTGAAAATAATCCTGCTGAAGTTTTGGATTTGCTCGAAAATAAATTTAACATTTTCAATCTCACTCTTTATTATTTAGATAAGAATTTACATGTAAAATCAAATGAAAGAATAAATTTGTCCGAGAGCAAATTAAAAAATAAACAGAAAGAAACAATTTTTTATGATTATATTACTATGCTCAATAATGAAATTAATGTGATTCAAGCTGAAATAATTAAAATAATAAGAGTGATAAATAAAATATCAATTTCCAAAGATATAGTTTTCTCCAAAGACCTTGAAGATGAAATAAAGGAAACTTTAAAAATATCAAAGGAATTAAAAACAAACATTAGATCTCTTGTTCCAGAACCTAATAATTATCGAAGTATAAAATTATTCCCTTCTTTTACAAAAGAATTAAAAAATATTTGGAATATATTAGAACAATTGTTCATTGCTATCCTCATTAATTATCTAGGATTAGAGGACGAAATTTTCAATCAAAAAGTAGATAATTTTACAATTGATATTTTACATGGAATAAAGAAAGAAACATATATATTTTTAGGCAACAAGGTTAATCTTATACTCAATTGGATGAGTGCAAAAGTACAACAGAAAAAAGATACATTTGATTCATTAAAATCCTACATAGAGTTTTTAATAGAGTTAAAAATAAAAGATTTAAATCAAAGAAAAAATCAGATTATAGAAAAGATTATAAATTATCACCAAAATGAATTAGAAAAAGTGGAGATGTCTAAAATTAAAGAAGATTCAGTTCAAATTCAATCAAAATTAAAAAAAACTGATAAATCCACAAAGAAACAAAAAGAAATTCATGAAATAAAAGGAATTGATCAGGCAAATTTAAAAGGAAAGCCAAAAAATTTTAAAAAAAAACAAAATGTTAAAAGGTTATATCAAGATATTAAAAGCTCTACTAGCAAAAAAACTTCTTCCCAGAAAGAAACATATACCCCTATTGAAAATATAGAAAATCAAAAATATCCGAATGAAAACATAATTTCAGAGGATAATCCTTTAAAAAATAACCTTTTTACAATTGAACATCTAAAAGAAATGAATATTAATTCTTTGATTTCACAATTTTCGATTAAGTATCCTCAAGCTTTTATCATTAATGCTGAGGAAATTCAAATGATTCAAGAAGAAATTAATACAAAAATAGAAAGCGATATAGAAGAAGCTTATCTAGGAAATCCCCAAAAACTCAAATCGATAATGGAGGTAAATGAACTCATTTTTGATGATAATAATTTAAGTGAGAGTATCCAAAATTATATAAAGTTCATAAAAAAAAAAATCACTTTCTACATTGATTGTGCGAATTTGAATAATATTAATTCTTTATTTAAGGAAATCAACAAATTTCCAATGATAGAAGTTTTAAAATATGAATCTCCATTTTATCAAATGGGCTTTAAGATTTTAGAGAAATTACTATTTATTTTTGAATTAAACTCTCAAAATGATTTAAATTTTTATAATAAAAAATGTGATCTTAAATTTAAAACAAATAATTCAAATAATGATTTTCCAAGAGTCTTTTTCATGGAAGAAATATCAGATAAAAATAATGATGATAATTTAGATATAAAAAAAATTAATTCTATTAAATCTGATAGTAATAAAAGTTTGATAGATTATCAAGAAAATTTAAGCTCTCAAGGAGTATATGTAAAACATCAAATTTTTAATTTACACCTTAATACTCATCAAAATAAAATATTGGATTCTATCTTTAATTTAATTCATAGTAAGTTTGATATCAATCAAATAAGGAATATTATGCTTAATCAAAATAATAGAATGTATGTCAGACTTTTAGGATTAAATAGCTTGAATTATATATTAAATTCTAATTTCAAATTATTGATTTATTCTTTTAAATCGCTTCCTGGAATATTGAGTTCATCTATTAAAAAAAAATTTGAAGATGAAGCAGAGACTTCATTAAACTTAAGACAATACAAAAATTATCCTTTAATAAACTTATTAATTCATTTTATTAATTTATATAATGATTCGATTGAAATTATTTACAGCAGTGAGGCCAAGCAATTTAAAATTTCTTCTTTCAATTTTAGTTATGGAATCAATGATTTAATGCAACTTGATAAATTTTCAAAAGCAAAGGCCTTAAAAATAAAAGATAAAGAAATCAAAGATGAAAACAAGGATCTTGATTTAGAAAAATCTAATTTTGTATTAGAAAGTAACCTTCAAAGCTTCTCAAAAATAGAGATAAGTTATCATTTAGAAGTCTTGAATTTGATTTTATCTGATTTAATTATAATATTCAATCATTTGAATGAAAACTCTGATTTCAAATATCACAAAAATTTAAATCTAATAAATAATAAAGAATCCTTTGAATCATTTATATCAAAATCATTAATGTTAGTATACAACAATCATAATCTGGAAAATCTAAATTCAAATAAAAACACACAAATAATGAATGACTTTAAGGCAAATTTAATGATTGTATTTTCTAAGTTAGTTTCAGTTAAATTTCAAAGTGAAAACAATTTTCATATATATTTATTACGAGAAATTCTTTTAGATAATCTTTTCAATCGCTTAGAAGATTTATTAAATAAAAACGATTTAAATAATGAAATAATATCTATATTGGAAATATTATATAATGTTAGCAATTATATTAGTTTAAAATCAGAAAAAGATATTTCAGATAGCAAATCTTTAATTAGAGGCTTTGAAATTTTGTTCAAAATTATTATCATTAGTGATATTCATCAAATTATTACTTTATGTTGCAATATTTTTAAAAGTTTAATAAAAAATTTCATTAATGACAAAATCAATATTTTTGATTCTGCTATAGTTAATAAATCTTTTTTAAGAGAAATTATCAACAAGTTTTATTATGCAATATTTGAGAAACTTGGAAAAATTCTAATCTTCAAGAATAAAATCATAAATTTAAATAATATTTCTAATAATATCTCAAATTGGAATTCTGAAAAATTAGAAAAAGAAAGAAATGAAATTAATAAAGAAGATAAAAGTTTAAACAATAATGCATATTATTTATTAATTCATATGAATAGCCCAGAAATAGACTATCAATTTTTAGTAAATGCTTTATTTTATTGGGAAGAAAAATATCCAACAAAATTATCTCTTTACAAATTTAAAGAAGAATATTTAGAATTTTTAAATGACAAGAATAAAGAAAAAGAAATTTTGGAAAAGCTTGGAATTAATAGAGCATTGATAAATGCAAATATTAATATTGGAAATTCTGGACAAAAAACTAAAATGTACAATTATTTTAATCCACTTAAGGCTAAAAATTGCAAAATATCGTATCTAGATAAAATTATAGATGAAAGACTTGCTAACATTAAAAAGGCTATAGAAGAAGGAAATAAATTTTTTAATTCAAAAAAAGAAAAAGAAGAATCATCACTTTTAAACTCCCAAATAAACAGTAATTCGAATATTTTAACAAGTCCAAGCCCTTTAAGTAGCGGATTAGATTCTATAAAAGAAAGAATAAACAAATTAAAGATCCAAGAGGCCTATCAATATAGAATAAAAGCACATATTAAACTAGCAGAAATAATAGGTGAAACAGCAAGTATTCGAGGATATGTTTGTCTAGAGCCTTTCCTTCCAAAAGAGAATGCCGAAGAATTAGCAGAGATACTTCAAAAAGCCTATAATCATTTGCTTCCACATTTTAAAGCTAATGTTGAAGAGAAAATAAATCTATTTCCGGATGAGCTTATTTATCCAAAAATGCCAGATAAAGATTTACTTCTGCCTGGATGTACAAATATACTCAAAGAAACAACTATTTCTTATATGAATGTCACTCTTTGTAAAAAAGAAATTTATGAAAAAATTGAAAATAGCCAAAAGGGTTTCTTTGAAACTATTAGGAATAATGCTTCTGCGAAATCTGATGATAAAAAAATTAAAGCTGGACTGTTTTCTAATAATATTTTTGGACTTTCTAATTCTTTTTTAAATACAATTAATTATAATGAGAGTAAGAAATATGAACCAGTAATTAATAATGAATGTGCATTTGGATCAACTATATCAATGATTATACAAGAACTTGTAAATTTATTCTATGAAATCAATAATAACAATTTGAAATACTTAAATAGTGAAAGCTCAATAGAAAAATTGCATCTACATTCGATTCATAATATGTCCTCCAATATATTAGAAAAAGAAAATTTCACTTTTGAATTCATTAACATTTTAACAGATAATCTTAAAAAATTAAATTTAGAAACTTGGAAAAATAGAATCGAAAATAATGAAAAAATTAAAATACTAGGTATGCTAATTATTTGCTGTGATTATTATGGTATAATAAGAGAAAACACAAATGCAATATTTAATAATGATGAAGAAAATGAATGCAAAATCCTTTCAGGTGGGCATAAATCTGGAAAAAATAAATCCTATGTTTTGTTCACTAATGAAGAAAAGATCTCAATAGATAAAATAGAACTTGTTAATTTAAAAAAGAAAAAAAGTAATCTTCATTTGATAAATAGAATACCAATATTTGATTTATTTGAATCTGCAATAAAAGCATTTGAAATTTATCGTGACAATAAAGATAATTTAGTTAATAAAATGCTATTCCAATTAATATTGAAGCTAATACAAGATGTAAAAATTGATAATAATCATGATTTAATTTTTAAAATCTATATTGGGGATGAAAAAGAAGAAAACAAAAGAAAATTAATAAAATTCATAGAAATATTAAAATCAGTATCTAATGAAACAGTTTGGTTAGAAAAAGAAGATCAATTTTGGGAGAGAGAATTTATTGACTCTTTTGAAAGAATTTACGATCGAATTGATAAAAATTCCGAATTAATTTTTTCTCCTATTTTTCATTTTACTGGGGATAATTTAAGTGAAAATCCGATTGAATATAAAAAAATTAATTGCAATGACTTAATTACTAAATTTAATTTACCTGACTCTAATTATAAGAAATATCTTCCTAAAATAAATGATATGTCGAAATTTCAAACAGCCTTAAAAAATATTGTTAATTTTGATCGATATGTTGTTGGGGAAATTTTTAATTATTGTAAATCTCAATATAGAGACGATGAATATTTAAATTATTTATATCAAATAAGGTATCATTTAAGCAATGGAGATATTGTATCAGCTAAGAGTGATATACATACAATTTTCGATAATAATAAAATGCCTCAAGGTCTTCCTTTACCAAGAGAATCTTATGATAATAAGGAAATTACAAAAGAAGATTGTTTTCCAGGAAATTATTATTTAGCAAAAATATCAAATATGCTGTTGAAAGAGACTAAAATCAAAGGTCTCAAAGTTAAAGGAAGCATCGGTATAACCGATGTACCAGTCTTACTTTTGTTAATTGATAATTCAATAAATCAAGCACTTGTTTTATATAATGATGTACAATATAGTAGAGCAACGACTTTTTGGATTAATATTGATGATTTAACCTTCCTTGACACACAAATTAAAATTCCTGCAAACTCATTTAAAATCACAGAGTTGTTTAAAGAATTCAATTATTTGGAAAAAAGGTTAAGAATTCTTTTTAGTAAAAAAATTCTTTTGAAGCTTATGAAAATTTTTGCGATGGAAAAGAAATTTAATAATTTTGAAGAAACTCTTCTATATTTGAATTTGAATGATTGGAATAATTTCAAATTAAATCCAATCAGCGGTGTTTTTAGAAAATTCAAAAATTATATTCGTATAAAAAAAAAAGATAACCCAAACATAAAATTTCAAAACTCAAAATCTGTATTATTAGCCGAAATAAAAACTGAAGAAGCTGTGAGCAAACTAACAACACCAGATTTCAATATTAATGAAATTATCTACTCTTGTTCAGATATTGTCCTCCACAAAAATAAATTTGAAAATTCAATTATGGAAGGTAAAAAAAGCACCAAAGGACATAACATAGAAAACCTACTGGCAGAGCTTAAAATAAATGAAAAACCAGTAAATGAACTTATAATCCAATGGAGTATGAATAATTGGAATAATTTAGACGACCACTTTTTAAAACTGAAAACAGACTTATTTGCTGAGTACAATACACGTTATGATGGAAAATTAAGAACGAAGGAAATGTTTCATATTGGTAATTTTAATAGAAAAATGCTTGCTCTACATGAGCTTTGCAGGTTTGATATAAGTAACTATGCAGGTATAATACTTTCGTTTGAAAAGGAAGCAATTTTAGGTCCACATGCAAAAATTTCATTTTATTCTGATCCTTATGGAGAAAATTTGGTGGATGAGATAGAATCTATTAAAACCACCAAAAGTAATTTGGAGACAGTGGTTTTCAATTGCCCAAAAATTTGGATGCATTATACACCAGGAACAAGAGCATTTTATATTTTTGAATGGTATACTTTAAATAGAGATTCTTTTCTACCATGCTCGATTGTTTTTATCCCACATGTTTGGACAAATATTGTTTCTCTAACTGATTATTCTACTGCTTCTTTATTATCAGATTTAAACGTAAATATGGAAAATCTTGAAATTTTATCGAAATTTATAAGAAAATTATTAAATCATTGTACGTCTATGTCACTTCCTGCCGAATTGCAAAGGAGAGTTTTTAATATTACAAATAGAACCATTTTAAAAGCTTCAAAGTATTTATTTTTATTGGAACAACAAAAAAATATTAATTTCAAACAATTTTCAGTTTCTAAGAAATTCAATATATTAGGTATAGATGAATTTGCTTTAATGAAATTAATAGAAATTATTACAAATTTCGATGTAGATCAAAAGGACAAAAATTTTTCTTCTGCCTATATTGTCGAAGGGGTAGAAATCATCCTTTCAATTTTAGCTGTTATTAAAGAACCATTTAATATTTTAGATAAATATTTAAGAGAAACTTTCAATTATATTTTACCTATGAGGATTGAAGCTATTATTAAACTTGGACAGTTTTTGAATTTCTTCCAAGGTACAGCAAGTTTAGAAGGTATTCTAATGAAGGAAATTTATGATCAGCTTAAAATTGAAAATCAAATTAATAATATTATCTTTATTGAAAATATCAATAAGGTCATTCCCAATGATATTATATTAGAACATTTGAGAAACCTTTTGAGTATTAATAAAGCCAAAGTAGTTGATTTTGATAATGATATTAAGATTTTCGAAAATGAATGTTATAAATATATCTTTATTTTGATAGATGGTTTTATTATTGAAAATCTGACAGAAAAAATTGAAGAAATAAAGGAACCTGAGCCAGAAGATGAAATGTGGATTTGTTTTTATTGCAGTATGGAAAATGATAAGGATAATACTTTCTGTATATTTTGTGATAAAAATAAAAAAATTAAACCAAAAGATAAGCCTCCTAAAAAATCTAATTTAATAAAAACAATTTCTTTTGATTTTACTCTTCAAGATTTAATGAATTCATTCATTGATCAACTTCGAAGTTTAAACACTAAATTGAATGAAAGACTTGAAAAAATCGATTTGGTCGATTCTTCTTTGATAAATAATAGTATAGGAGATATTAATATTATCTACTCAAATTCTGATTTATGGAAAAATACTAAATATAAAATGTATTTAAATGAATTTTTCCAAGCTAGAATTATCTCTTATGCAGAAGACTACGATTATATTACTCAAAAAATACGAATCTTGAATAATATACCAACGATTAAAAAGGCATTGAATTCTCAAATAAATTATTTATGTGAATTAGTAGAGAATTTGAAAAAATTAAAAAGTGAAAAATCAGAAATAAATTCTAATAAAGTAATAGAGAGAGAATCAGATACAATAAGAAAAGAAAAATATTATGATGTTATTAAAGATTTAAATGAATTAGAGAAAAAAAAATTATCAATAATTAAAACAATGAAAAATCCTTCTGAGGATTTTATTTTATTTTTCGAATCACTACAAAACAATGGGGTGGATTTATGGTTTGAAAACTCTATATTGGACTCTCAATCACGTAATAATGTTGTTGAAATAAAACTTTTAGAGAAGCTGAGAGAATTTATAGATATAAGAATTTGTAAAGAAAAGGGCTTTTCATTGAATCTTCAAGCTGTTTGTTTAAGATTTGTCCCTTCACATTTCAATTCTATCAATTGTTATTTAGCTGAGAATTTAGAAACTTATTCAAAAGAATTTAGAAATTTAAATATTTCGCACATAAGATTTTATTGGACGTTGATAAAATATTTTAATAATTGCCTTTGTGCGGCTTTACCTATCATTAAGCCACCTGATACATATTTAACTGAAAATCTTTTACATAACACAGATGACGAATATTTGAATTTACCTTTTCCTAAAACGATGTCAGCTTTCCTTTCGAGTGCAAGAGGCATAGCTTTTTCTATAACAAAGCAGAACTTGATTCGAGATATCATTGCTTATACCGAATTTAGTGAAGAACAAGTTCAAATTCCAACTTTTAAATTTGAAAGGTTAAATATAGAGAATCATTTAGAAAACAATATTAGTAATAAAAAAAATGAAAATAAATTCCTCCGTAAAAGTCTTCAAAATTTCAATTTAAATATAAATGCTTTTCCAGCCATTAATGGGGATATATATTCTAATCAAAACGCTTATTTAAATATATTATCAAACACAAAATTAAGTGAAATTTCAAACAATCCAATTTCAATTGAAGAAAATATTCCTAAAATTATTAAACAAAATATAGTGGAAGATTTAAGCTCTGATGAATCTTTATTCATCCAAGCATTTGAACAAGCCAAGGCAATTGACCCAGCCTTCTTCCGAAGTAAAAAAATGCCAGGAGATCCACATATTGGATTTAAAGTTGAATTTAAAGGAGAATTAGTTGTAGGTATTGGTGGTCCTTATAGACAATTCTTTTCTGATATTTCATCTGAATTACAAAACATAGATGTAAAGAATAAAAAGCTTTTGAAATTATTGCATCCTACTAGTAATAATATAAATGGAAAAGGCGAATTTAAAGACAAATTCTGCATTTGTCCAAGTTACAATTCTAATACTGCTTTACTTTATTATGAATTTTTAGGATTGTTAATGGGAATTTGTATAAGAACAGGTGTTCATCTGACTTTAGATCTCTGTTCATTAACATGGAAGAAAATTGTAAGATTTATTTAAGTGAAAATTTTATTTGAAATTTTATAAATATGATTTTTTAAATAATAGCTATCTGAAATTTTAACGATTGATGATATTATTGAATTTGATGAAGGTTTAAATGAAACAATTAATTTCATAATAAATCCAAGTCTTAAAGAAGAAGAATTCCAATCAACCGTAAACTTAACATATACAATTGAATTAACAGATGGAAAAATTATCGAATTAATCCCTAATGGCTTAAAAGAAAAAGTAGAATTCACTGACAGATTTAAATTCCTTGAATTATCATTAAAGGCAAGATTATGTGAAGGAGACAGCCAAATTTCGATGTTAAAAAAAGGTTTATGCAAAATCATTCCCGAATCATTATTAAAATGTATTTTTTTTAATTAAAAACATAAAAATTCATTCAAATTTTTTTTATTCAATCTTTAATTTTATATTCTATATATTTGTTAACTCTTATAATTTTTGGATTTCATAATTAAAATAAAAACTAATTTTCCTTCTAATCATTAATTTAGTGCTCACTTATAAAGAGCTTGAAAGACTAGTTTGTGGGGTTAAAACAGTTGATTTAGAGTTATTAAAAGCCAACACCAAATTATCTTCTGATTTGAATCAAAATTCTTTTAAAGTAAATTGGCTATGGGAAATCCTCAATGAAATTTCAGATGAAGAAAAAATAAAATTTGTAAAATTCTGCTGGGCACAGGAAAGATTACCTTCTACTCATGAAGAATTCCAAAAACTTCAGGTTGTATTTATGATAAAATCTTATTTGGATAAAAATAAGAAAGATCAATTTCCTAAAGCAGATACTTGCTTTTTTTCAATAGAACTACCAGAATATTCTTCGAAAGAGATAATGAAAAAGAAAATACTACAAGCAATTAATTTAGATAATGTATCTATAAACGCAGATAAAGTTACAAATGAAAATCAAATATTAAATAGCGGCTCTTATAATAATAATATTATGAGGTAAATCTAAAATTTTTATATTTGATTAAATATTTTTATAAAAATTCTTTAATTTTTAAAAATTTTTAGATACTCCGAATATGATGATGATGATGATTATATTATAGATTGAAATTATATTATTATCCAATAAATAATATTTGCTTAATTTATATGATGTTTAAAATCCTAATTATATTAAGAGCAGACTTGTCATATATTTTGGACATTCAATAAAATTTTCCCAGATTTGGTCTGAATTGATTTTCGATAAAAGTTTACTTTTAAGAAATATTCAAATCCTAAAATTTAAAAATATTAAAATTATAATAACATTAAAATAATTCAAATTTATTAATATAAATATTTTATATATAATTATTAATGGACTTAAGATTATTAGAATTATATCATATATCACATTTTATCTAATAATAAAAATATAGCCGATAAAAATAAAAAATTGAACTTGTAATTTTTAAATTATTTTAATGAACTTGATACTTGTTTAGAAAGTCACATTTTAGTGAGCGCCCTTTAAACTCTATATAAATGGGGATTGGGGATTGGGGATTGGGGATTGGGGATTGGG
>Ga0194116_10003453_pt1 | contig 18999 bp, 22 predicted proteins | sample TA2MahsurfametaG_4_FD_148617 | JGI IMG/M metagenome (GOLD analysis project Ga0194116, IMG submission 148617) | Freshwater microbial communities from Lake Tanganyika, Tanzania - TA2015008 Mahale S9 surface | ecosystem: Environmental > Aquatic > Freshwater > Lake | place: Tanzania: Lake...
CCGAAGCCAGCGCGCTGAGCGCAGGGCCACCCAGCTCGACCCCAGAGCCATGCCCAGGGGGTAGGTCAGCACGTCAAAACGGCCCCAAAGCACCGCGCCACCCACCAACGCGGCCAAAACCAATCGGCCCTCCAGTTGGGTGCGGGCTGCGCGGGCCGCTTCACCCGCCGCAAAAAACGCGTAATTGGGATACAACGCACTGGCCAGCGAATCCACGCTTAGCAGCAGCATCAGGCCCCGTTCGTCGGCCCGCAACCCGTCGCCGAGGCTCAGCAGTACCCAAAGCAGAAGTAAGCCCACCACCGTCACGGTCAGCCGAAGGCGCAGCAAACTCGCCACCGTCGAGCCCCATGCCGCACTGCCCGACGTGCCGAGTGAGCGGGTTCCCGACCACTCGAGTCCAAAACCCGAGGCGGCGTTTACTAGGGCAAACGCGCTGACCAACCAGAAAAGGCGTCCAAACTCGAGTAGCCCGAGCCACCCCGCAACCAGCGGAAGCAGCAGCAACGGCACCACGTACTGCAGCCCCTGCACGGCGGCCACCGTAACCACACGAATCAAAGCGTTCACCGCGTGAAGTTAGTCGACGACCACGCCCCGGCGCACAAACACAAAGTTGGTTTGGCGGTACACATTAGCCAACGGATCCATCGGATCCCGGCGCACCCAGCCCCCCGGCACCAGCTGGTAGCAGTCGTAGTCGGGCAGCAGCTGCGCCAACGCATAAAGCGAGGTGCCCCGCAGCAGGTGGTGCCAGTTGAACTCCAGCTGCACCAGCGCGGGCTTCAGCTCGCGCAGCACGCGCCCGGCCCCCAAAAGCACTTCACGTTCAAATCCCTCGGTGTCAATTTTAATGAAGTCCACCCGGGTCAGGCCCACCTCGGCCGCGTAGTCGTCGAGCGAAACCACCGGCACCTCAATTCGCTCCACGTTGCGCACGTAGCTTATGGCGTCGACTTCGGCGCTGAACGACGCCAGCTCGCTCGAGTCGGGGTTGTAGCGCAGCTCCAGCACGCCGCTCTGGGCGCCCACCCCGCGCGGAACCACCACCGCCCGCTCCCCAAACGGAGCAAGACGCTCCGCTAAGCCCTTCGCCACCAAAGGCTGCGGCTCAAAGCAATGCACCTTAGCCGAAGTCGACTGAAGCACCCCCTGGGCGTAGTCGCCGACGTTGGCCCCCACGTCAAGTACCACGCGCGGGTCGATCTTCGGCAGCACAACACCCACAAACCAGGCCTCACCCGAACCTCCCCAATCTTGGTAGCCGCGGGCCCTGAGCGTTGCCTTCAGCAGCGCTTCGTTGAGTCGGACTGAGCGCGGACTACTCATTATGCGGACGTATGCCGTGCTCAAGGCATCCAATAAGCCTTTCATTGTATTCATTGAGGTTTAATAATAATTACAAGGTACATTGAGCACAATCTTGGTGCCGATGAAGTACGGTCACGTATTTTTCGTTCTCTGCACCATCTCGCGGCCCATCACCATCGCCACCGTCAAAATGGCCACACCGCTAGATAGCGTCCTCAGCACCGCCACGATTAGCACCACAACCAAGCTCACCCCCCACCCCAAACGCTGAAAGCGTAAGTAGCCCAACATTAGCAGCACCTGGCTCGCGTAGTAGGCCAGAGATACCCACCTACCGCGTAACGCTAGATTCTCAAAAGGCGTGTTCTCGCCGCCCTCGTTGCCGAAGTACACTAATAGCAAGCTCAGCATCAGATAGCCAAAGGATGCTACAATGGTTCGGCGGCTTAACGTGAGCGTCATGCCACCAAATTAGGTCACTCATGGCAACAGTCATTCGGTACTAACCGGAGTTTACTTTTTTCATCCTCCCGCACAATCAGTCAATTCATCCCAAACCTCACCCAACCCGCACTTTACCCGTTTAATGGTATACTTTTGCACTACCAACCCAAACCCTTGAACGCTTGAACCTGCTGATTGGGCGCCTGCTATTGCGCTACACCGACCGCTTCCTCTCGAGGTGGACCGTGTTTGCATTAGACCTCATTCTGGCACTCGTCACCTACCTCGCAGCGCAGTTCATCGCTTTTAACTTTCAGGCGGGAGCCATTCCCTGGTCCACCCTGCCTGCCAAGGCGGCCATCGTCCTCGCAATCTATGCACTCGGCTTCTTGCACGCCCAGTCCTACGTGGGCGTGGTGCGCCACAGCGGCAGCAAGGACTTCAGCCGGCTCTTTCAGGCGACCGTCGAGGCCATCTTGGTGCTGCTGGTGCTGTCGTTTACCCTCAAAAACCCGCAGTTCAGCCGCGTGGCCCTCATCAGCCAGGGCATGTTGTTCTTGATTACGTCGGTGGGCGGACGCCTCGCCGTGCGCAGCACCTTCCTCAGCATTCAGCTGCGCAAGGCCAAGAAGGGCACTGGAATCGTCATCGTCGGCGCGGGCTCGATGGGCCGAGCGGCCTTGTCGGCTATTCAGCACGAGTCGCGCAACGGCGACCACGTCGCGGCCTTCATCGACGACAACAACAAAAAGGCGGGCAAGAACATCAACGGAACCCCCATTCTAAAGGCCAGCAATGCGCTGACGAAGGAATTCCTTGAAAAGCACAACGTCGGCAAAATGGTCGTGGCCATCAAGAACATTCCTGCCGCCCGCGTCAAGGAACTATCGAACACCGCCCTTGAACTCGGCCTTCAAGTCAAGCGGGTGCCGCCCATCTCGAGCTGGGTCAACGGCGAGCTCACGGCCAAGCAAATTAGGCCCATCTCCCTCGAGGAACTGCTCGGGCGTGACCCGATCAATTTGTCCTACGAGACCCTCAACGGCTTCATTAAGGGCAAGACGGTGCTGATTACCGGGGCCGCCGGCTCTATTGGATCAGAGCTGGTGCGCCAGGTAATGCGCCAGGAGCCCAAGCTCTTGATCGCCCTCGATCAGGCCGAGACACCGACTTACCACTTCGACCTCGAGCTGCGGCAGTTCCCCAACTACGCCAACGTCAAGCCGACCATCGCCAGCGTAACCGACGCCGAGCGCATGGCGCAGATCTTTAGCACCTACAAGCCCGAGGTGGTGTTTCACGCCGCGGCCTACAAGCACGTGCCCTTGATGGAGGATCACCCCCAGGAGGCCGTCAAAACTAATATTTTGGGAACGCACACCACCGCCAAGCTGGCCTACGAGCACGGCGCGGAGTGCTTTGTGATGGTGTCTACCGACAAGGCCGTCAACCCCACCAACATTATGGGCGCAAGCAAGCGCGCGGCCGAGCACGTGGTCAGCTACTTCAACCGCCAGCCCGACAACCGTACGCGCTTTGTCACGACCCGATTCGGAAACGTACTCGGCAGCAACGGCAGCGTGATCCCCCTATTTAAGAAGCAGCTCGAAGAGGGCGGACCCATCACACTCACCCACAAGGACATCACGCGCTACTTCATGACGATTCCCGAGGCCGTGCGCCTTGTGCTCGAGGCCGGCCACATGGGCCATGGCGGAGAGCTCTACGTCTTTGACATGGGCGAACCCGTGAAGATCTACGACCTCGCCGTCAACCTCATCAAGCTCAGCGGCCTCAGCCTAGGCAAAGACATTCAAATCGTCGAAACCGGCCTGCGCCCCGGCGAAAAGCTCTACGAGGAGCTCCTTGCCGACGGAGAAACCACCAAACCCACCCACCACCAGCAAATTTTTATTGCGGAGGCACATAGTCTTGAATTACACGAAGTTGAGTCGCTTGTGAGCGACGCAACCAAGAAGAAAAACTGGTTGGATTATATTTCAGAATATCAACAGCTTTGAGCCGCCATTCTTATTAGTGTAGATACTATCAAATAATGTACTTTCTAAAAACATCATTACCAGGTGTTCTAATTTTTGAACCTAGAGTTTTCCAGGACGAAAGGGGATTCTTCTTCGAGTCATTCAATCAAAAAGAATTTAATAAAGAAGTACCTGGTGTGCAATTCCAACAGGATAATCATTCAAAATCCAATAAGGGAGTATTAAGAGGACTTCATTACCAAATTCAACATTCTCAGGGTAAATTAGTTAGAGTGATCAAAGGGTCAGTGTTTGATGTTGCCGTTGACTTACGGAAGTCCTCCAATTCATTTGGAAAGTGGTTTGGTCTAGAATTAAGTGCAGCAAATAAACGACAGCTCTGGATCCCACCAGGCTTCGCACATGGATTCCTCACTTTGGAGGACAACACAGAATTTTTGTATAAGACTACTGATTTTTATTATCCCGAGCACGAAAAGTGTCTAATCTGGAATGATCCTAGTATTGGCATCAAATGGCCCGAAATAAATAATTTAAAACTGAGTAACAAGGATTTATCTGGTGACCCTTTTTATGCCGCAACATTCTTTTCATGAAAGGCATTATCCTGGCCGGCGGTTCCGGCAACCGACTCCATCCGCTCACGCACACAGTGTATACCCCTCGGTTGTAGTAACACCAAGTTAGGGATTTTTTCCTTTTGATGTCACTGCCTTAAATCCCAAACTGGAAGGCCTCTCAGAAAGGGATTTTCTGTGTTCTTTAAACTCGATGGGCGCCATGTCATTTAGCGATCCATGCGGTCTAAAGTGATTGTACTTGTGCTGAAACGCTTCGGTTACGGTGCGGATCTAGTGCATGCTTGTGAACAAGTATGCGTCAAGCGCTTCGGTGCGGTACGTGCGGTTGAAACGCTCGATGTAGCTATTCTGCGTTGGCTTGCCGGACTGATTAAACTGCAGCTCAATCTCTTGCTCTTTAGCCCAGAGCTGCATGTGGTGGCTCCTGTACTCAGGGCCATTATCGATGCGTATGCGTTTAGGCCGACCATGGAAGTCAATAAATTCATCTAGTGCTCGAGTGACGCGAGGAGCGGGTAGCGACCGTCCCAGATCGAATCCCAAGTACTGACGATTGTAATCGTCGATCACATTAAGAACACGCACCTTGCTGCCATCCATTAAGCTGTCGCTCATGAAATCCATGCTCCAACATTCATTGGCTGCCAGTGGCTGCACCAATGGCTCTTTCACCTGTACAAGTCGACGTAGACGCTTCTTATGAAGCTTAGCTAGCTTAAGCTTGTTAGGATCATCGTGACGAGCTCCCGCTGCTCGTCGGGCCCCAACCTTTTTTTCAATCACGTCTTTTAAAATCTTTTAGTCAAGGATGGTGTTGGCAAGTAACCTCTTCAGGCGGCTGTTTTCAAACTCTAAGTCTTTTAATCGCTTGATATCGCTGGCCTCCATACCGCTGTACTTCTGCTTCCATTTCCTTGGCTGATCCCAAGATCTCTCACGATGTCTTCGGCTTAGCGGCCTCCCTCATGCTCCTTTATGGCCTTGATGATCTGGCCCTCATTGAATCGACTTGTCTTCAGTACCCCAAAAATCAAAAATTATCCTTTTCATTGTTTTCGACTTTCGGGGGGAATACAATCAACAGCATCAAATGAAAATTTCAAGAACTATACCTTGCCCCAACACTATTCCACTCGTCCCTCTCTGTTCATTACTATCTTAGTTGCACCAGGTGGCGGCATAGGGACTAAGTCTATTTTTCTCGAGGCAATCTGCAGTAGAATATCTTCAGCTTTCAATTTCCTCAATAATCTTACTACCCCGTTCAAAGCATTCTCTTTGGAAACTATTGCCACTGCTGTAAGAAATATCAACTGAAAATCAATAAAAATACTTCTATTTTTTATATAGAATATTCCGAGCATACTCTTACCTGGACGAATTAATTGATTGTAAGCAATATCTGGATCCACCTGATCTTTTAAAATATCTCCTTCATCAGAAAATACTATTGAGCTAAAGTCAGTAATACCTGGCTTAACCGTCAATAACAACTTTTCTTGAGTTGTGTACAAATCAGTTTCTCTTTTAACATTCGGTCTCGGGCCTACTAAACTCATATCACCAATTAGTACATTCCATAATTGTGAAAGCTCGTCCATTTTATATTTCCTAATAAACCTTCCAACTCTAGTAATTCGTTTATCATTGGACGAAGTAGAATCAACACCTGATTTATCAGCGTTTACAATCATTGACCTTAATTTTAACATTTTAAAAAGTCTTTCATTCTTACCAACTCTCGGTGCGATGTAAAAAGGTGAATGCCAATCTTGTATCCATACCAAGAAAATTGTAGGTAATAAAATTGGGCTCGCTATGACTAATCCAATTAGCGATAGACTAAAATCTAGTATACGTTTCATGTACTAGGAATTAAGAAGTTTTTGGATACTATTATAAATATCAAATTCTGTTATGTAATAACTCTCCTCCAATACTTTGCTCGTAGGTGCGGGAGCATCTGGTAAAGTTATTCGAATCGGTGAAGCCTTCAATTTGCTTAAATCCATCTCTTCCACAACCCGTGTTATTATTTCTGATGCCATTCCACAACTTGCCCAATCGCCATCGACCACGAGTAGCCTACCTGTTTGCTCAACAGATTTAACTATTTCATTCACGTTCAAGGGGTTTAAAACTCTGATGTCAAACATGTCACAAAATACATTTTCCGTTTGAAGTTTTTGTACGACTTTCTCACACAACATGGAAGTGTAACTAATTCCAACGACTGTAGCATCTGAACCACTTTGCAATCTTTGAGGAGTAACATCCTTCAAATCAATGATTTCAATTTCGGTATATTCTTCCTCTTTTTCATACAACCACCTATCTTCTATAAACATAACTGGATCATCAGATAAAACACTAGAAATCAACAAATTTCTCGCATCCTTTGCTGAATAAGGCATGACAACTCTTAAACCTGGAATGTGTGCAAACCAACTATGAAGAGATTGTGAATGTTGAGCGCCTTGTTCACCCCCCCTATTAATTATCGCCCTAAATGTTGCTGGGCATGATGAATTACCCCCAAACATATAACGCCATTTTGCTGCTTGGGTAACAATTTGATCAACAGCTAACAACATAAAATCAACCCTAGGATGAACAATCATAGGACGATAACCACAAATCGCTGCTCCCACTGTGGCACCCGTAGTAGCTAATTCAGAGACAGGACAGTCAATGACTCTCTCTTTCCCGTATTTTTTATCAAGGTCCTTCATCGTAGAACCCACATACCATGGACTCCATAAACCTTGACCGATTACAAAAAAATCTTTGTGGTTTTCTAATAAGTATTCAAATCCTTCTAGAATACCGTCTGCATAGGTTATTTTTTTAGTCATAATTAACTGGCATAAACTGGTGATAAAAGAAAATCTTTTTCTGGGTATTCTGCATTTGTCGCTGTCGACCAGTCTGTATTAATCTTCATCTGAATTGAATTTGACAACTCATCAAATTCATCTTGCGTAAAGATTTCATTAATAATCATCGAATTAAGTAATCGCTGGATTGGGTCCCTTAATTTCCAAGATTGCAAGTCGTCACTTCTTTTTACTCCGACATCAATATCTTCTCTATGTCCAACGTGACCTCTCCAGCGATAAGTAAATGCCTCTAGGTAAAATGGTCTAGAGCTGTTTCGCATTTCAGAAATTTCATCTTTTAAAAGTTTATACATGCCTACTACGTCATTCCCATCAACCGTACAATATTTAATTTTATGAGAATCAGCAAATCTAGCTGTAGTATTAGAGGGCTGCCTTAATTCAATATGCAAATGGCTAGAGAATAAATTATTCTCGCAAACATATAACACAGGCAAGTTCATTACTGAAGCCATGTTTAATGACTCATGTAAGACACCTTCTTCACAAGCTCCATCACCGAAATAGCTAACTGCAATATCACCTGTTCTATCCATCTTAGCTGCTAAACCCGCACCTGTAGCAATGGGAATTGTCGCCCCAACAATTGGAACTGATCCGCGAAATCCATTCTTGTTATCAATTATGTGCATTGAGCCGCCCATGCCACGTGAACATCCAGAATATTTACCAAGTACTTCTGCAAACAAAGAATATGTATCCTCATTTAATGCCAAATAATGTGTATGAGATCTGTGTGCGCCAAAGGCTCTATCAGTTTTTCGCATTGCTAAGCCCACAGCAACTCCAACTGCTTCTTGTCCTATCCCTAAATGACATGGGCACACTATTTCACCAGTTTCCACATGCTGAGCTATTTTTTCCTCTGCCTTCCTTATTACGATCATTTTTCTCAGCATATCAACTAAAATATGCTTGTCAACCCCATCAATAGAAACACTTTGTCTATACTGCATTGGGTCAACTAATTGTGCTACATCGTGATTCACTTCGAATAAAATTTAATAATTAAATCAGAAACATAAGCAACATCTTCATTGGTCAATGCCGTATTCATAGGTATCATTAAACATCGTTCAAACATCCTTTCCGTATATGGTAGTCCAGTACCAGAAAAGCCCAATGATGTAATTGAATGGACTGGCTGGCCACTCCACTGAATAAGTGTTCCTACACCGTTATCTTTTAGATATTGCTTCAATTCATCTCTTCTTTCTGCCTCAACTTCATAGTTTTGATATACATCAAAATAATCAGGATTTGAATTCGGTGCTGGAGGTAAATGAAGTTGAGGTAAATGACCGAGCCTATCTTGGTACATTTGCGCTATCTCTCTCCTTCTATCGATTTCAGAAGAGTAAAACGAAAGTTTAAAATCCAGTATTGCAGCTTGTAAATTATCAAGTCTAGAATTAAAACCCCACATTACAAAAACACCATCATCATTTCTTCCATGGTCTCTATATAACATGACTTTCTCATACATATCCTTGTCATTAGTTACAAATCCACCTGCATCACCAAAACTTCCTAAATTTTTAGCAGGATAAAAACTAATCGTCCCACCTTTATCAAAAGTTCCAACTCCATTTCCTTTGAATTTTGCACCTAAACCTTGAGCAGCATCTTCTAACACAACTAAATCAAATTCACGGGCAATCTTCATGATTTCATCCATATCACAACATCTTCCGTTAACTTGTGTGGGTAAAATTGCCCTTGTTTTCGATGTTATTAACTTTCTAACTGATTTAGGATCTAACATGTGATCTTCCCTACAATCAGCAGCAATTGGTTTAGCTCCCACAAAGTGGATTGATGCAGCAGTTGCAATATAAGTGTGCGACGCAAAAATAACTTCATCACCTTGACCTATTCCCGCAGCCATTAAAGCTATCCAAATTGCATCAGTTCCATTTGCCAATCCAACGGCATATTTAGTTCCAGCAAATTTTGCTAAATTCTCCTCAAAATCACGTAAATCCTTTTGAAGGATATAGGCGCCTCGATTGCCAATATCTTTAAAAATTCGTACGAAATCCTCTTCGTGTGATTTAAATAAATGCGGGTAATTAAAAAAGGGTACATTTCTCATAAATTACTTTTTTTTTGCAATTATTACAATTTTAAATGAATATTTATATAAAAAGGAAAACTTTTGATCTAATCTGTCTAATAGGTAAACCAATTTTTCCGAGGAGAAGAATGGCATTAACAATATAGCCAAGAATGTAAAAATTCCAAAGTATTTAACCTCCACTTCGTCAAAATACTTTTTAAGGTACGTAATGGTTTCTACTGAAGGAATATTTTGATTTACGCGGTAAGTCCGTTTCCCTCTTAAGTAATGAATGTATCTGTTTAATCGATATATCGGATTATGATTGAACGAATCTACAGCAATAAAGTATCCACCTCTCTTAAGCATCATTTTCAACTGAGGGACAAATGTAGACAAATCCAAATATGACATGCTGCCAGCACAAGTAGCAATATCAAAGGACTCTTCCTCTACTTGAAATTCATCCATGTCAACAACCAAGCCCTGTATTTCGTATCCTAAAATTCTACCTTTTTCAATTGTTAGCTTAACATTATACTCGGCGATATCAGTTACAGTAACATCCCCACCATACAATGCACCCGTAAAACTATGTATGCCATCACCACAGCACATATCTAGTATTTTAACACCCTTCGATACTTTCAAAGCTATTGTTTCGTGATAGTACTTATATGGAGCTTGTAAATGAAGTGGCAAAGACTCATAGCCCAATAAAAGCGACTTTTCAGGATTAAGCTTACTGAGGTTTGCTTTGGCTCTTGCATTGTAACGATCTTTTTCTACTTCCTTGTATTCTAACATTGTGAAACTTCAAACAAGTTGGGTTTTAAATTAGGTAAAAATACGAAAATTTGGAACTAAAAAAAAATTTGATTCACCCATCGTTGCTTCGTAGATTATTGACTTCAAATTTCCCCTTCAACTGGGATTTATTCATTGAATTCTAAAATATTATCTACAAAGAATGTCGTCTAACATCATTTTTGAACTGGCGCAATCCCAGCCAACAGCAACAAGCATCCTTTCAGCACACCTAGCCCATGTATGAAATGGAATCCGAAAAAACATAAGGGAAGAGTGGCGAGCAACCGGACGTCTTTATACCTCCTTGCTTGTTGAAAAGCCGATAATACAGCTAATATTCCGTAAAGGAAAAGTGACCCAAGATAAGCATAAAGGAAAAAATTGTGGAGGAATAACAATAAAAATCCAAGAATAATTCCCGCTGTAAAAATAGCCGTTATTGCATGTCGAACTGTAAATGTGTAGGGCGCCAGATACCACATATAGGCATTATAAGGTGCTTCTTTAAAATATTGTTTACAATAAAACTTTGCTAAGGAAGCCTGGTTAAAATACTTAATTTTAATCGATGTATCGATATAAATTTTCCCGCCATCCTTTTTTATTCGACGGTTGAATTCATAGTCCTGTGCCCGGATTAGTTTTTCATTCAAAAGGCCCACTTTATTGAAAATTGTTCTTCGAAAAAAACCGTATGGAACAGTATCAACCTCTCCTTTATAATCACCAGTTCTAAATGTACTGTCTCCAACACCAAACGGGTGGGTGGTAAGAGACTGTACAAGTTTTGCTGTAAAATTTTCCGCCCCCCTAAGAGTAAGTACCGCACCTCCAACATTATCAGCACCGGTTTCAATAATAAGTGTCAGACATCTTTTCAGGTAGTCTTTTGGATAGATAGCATGTGCATCCAGACGCATAATAAAATCACCTTTTGAAAGTTGAATCGCTTTATTAATTCCATTAGCCTGGTAAACAGCTTCATTGTCAATGATACTTACCTGATCATCTGCAAAATTAGTTGTAATCAGTTCCCTGGTATTATCTTTTGACATCCCGTCTGCTACAATAATTTCTATTTCATACCCGTCCGGAATATCAAAATTCAAAACAGACCGGATACAATCTACTATATAATTTTTTTCGTTAAGCGTAGGAATTAAAATACTTACTATTGTATTCATTTATAGTTTTTTAAAAAATAAATAACTGTTTTCCTTTTTTGATCAACAACAAATTTCGATGAAACTGCTCCGGTTGAAACGTGTTCTGCATGGAGAACGCGCATTTCGGGTTTATAATATACATTTAAGTTGTTCTTCTTGCACTCTTCTGCAACGAAGATTTCTTCTCCAAAAAGATTCAAGCCGAAATCAATACTGCCCCCCGACTTAAAGTATAACTGTGTGAATATTATAAACGCCCCATGCGGTGCGTAAATTTCACCCGGTGATTCATTCACTTTGACAATGGCAGCCTTTCTCCTTCTCACATAATCTGTAAGTTTTTCGTGTACCATCGTAATCAACACATGTTGTCTGATAATATAGTAATAATAAAAAAGCATCCTTTTAAAACGGAACTTCATGTAGGGATTTTGATCAACCCCTTGAGCTGTCGAAAAAACCGAAGGTGCAATTATACCAGCATTCTTTAAATTGAGTGAAAGCAGTTTATCAATGAACAAAACATCATTGAATAAAATATCGACGTTACTTATAATAAAATAATCATAATTGATTGGATTAAGTCCAAGACAACTTAATCCATAATTCACAGAACCGAAATAATACAAATTCGAAGGAGTTTCAACCAATATTACATCATTTAGATATTTCCTGCAATTCTCAGCCAGATTACTATTTCGCTGATCTTTACCTGAATTTTCGACAATTACAACTTGTAATGATTTACAATTATCCAACTTGCTTAATGAACTTGCAAAGTCAATAGTTTCCTTAGGGCTATTGTAATTAACAGCTACTAATAATATACGCTTATCCAAGATGTTTCTTTATTTGATGATTCCAGTTAATAAATGTCAATAAACCTAACAATATAAAGGGAACGATAACAGATAAGTGATAAAGAACTAATTTTTTACATGGTGGAGCGATATTAACTGTGATCAACAATAAAATCAATTGCAATAAAAAACAGGCACTCAAATTATAAGTATTAAATGGTTTTAATGATAATGCATCTTGTGGGTTTCTAATAATCAGATAAACAATGTAAAAAGGAATACAAAATATAATAATTCTCGCATATTCGATATGATCAATAAACTTATTTCTATCTAATAGTCCTAATAAATACTCCAAATTAAAATAAATGATTAAGGATACGAGGCATGCCACCAAAAAAGAATACAAACTCAGTTTTCGAACTAAATGATTTAATTCTTCATACCGTCCATCAGATATCAACTGAGCTGATTTTGGAAGCATAAGAGTTCCTATAAATTCGAATAACGAAGCTACAAATTGCACTAATGTAAATCCAATAGCTACATAACCTGCCATTTCAAGTGAATCGTACTTTGAAATTATAAAAAGTGGAGATGACATTAAACCGAATAAAGCGAATTCACCGGGCATGCGTGGGAGTCCAAATTTTAAAAATTTTTCACTTAGAACCCTAAGTTCTTCTTTACTTGTTCGTGAAAGTAACTTTCTTTTGTAGAGGTCTATTAACACCAGCACATTAGCACTAAACATTAATGCAGCATAAATGTATAAATATCTTTCTACAATACCACTCGACATATAGAGTGCTATCAGAGGTATAATACCAGCAGAGAATACCTGAAAAACGTTAGCCCGACCAAAATTCTGCTCTCCTCTGTAAGATGCATATAAAATTGTATACAAATACAAACAACTAAATCCAAATAAAATAGGCCAGGTCAAATACTCATAGCCTTCACCGAGAAGCCATTTAGTAATTACATCTGGAATCAGCAGGTTTAATACTGTTAGAAGTATCGTCAAAAATATCCACCAAAGAAATCCGGTTGTTACCAGATGTGCTTGCGCAATTCTCGACATGTAAGCCTTAGCGACATATATGGGAATACTGATACCCAACCCAAATAATAAAGGGTAATTTAAGATTGTAATATATCTTCTGACCACATTATAGAGTCCAAAATTGGCAGCATCAAATAATACAGCAGCTAGTTTAATTGCAGCAACTGCTAATAGCAATGAGAGCAATTGGGCAGTTAAAGTGAAAATATATCTTTTCGATAATACTAGTTTCAGCATGTCCGATTTAACTTTAGTCTAAAAAAAACCAGTACCGTCATTATGCAAGATAAAAGTGTGGTATTAAAGATGAATATTGAATAAAAAATTGAGACAAATATAATCAGGTATATAATTGACAGAAACCCTACATATCTTTGCTTTCCCTTTACTGCTCCAAGAAAAAAGAATGAACCGATTACACCGAAAACAAAATATACTATTAAAGACCCTATCACAGAAAAATCGAGCAACAATCCCTTGTGGATAGTATACAAATTAGTCATTGCCCCGTTTGACATCTGATAATTGTCTGTATATATTCCACTTTCCCGCTTTGATATACCGAAGAAGTCAAATACACCGGAGAAGGTATATCTGCCTCCTTCCATTGTAAAGGTAAAGAAATCGAAAGATGCCAGCCAGTTAGAAAAAGCTGCTATATGTCCGAATAAGGTTGAATACAATTTCTCAACTACTACTTCGAATTCCCCCATATCTACAGCTCCTAGACGTGCAAATGCAGATATTACCAGTATCAGTAAAAGGATGACGGCTGAAACAAAAAGTTTAACAACACTTTCATAGTTGAAAATTTTAAACTTTTTTAAAAACACTGTTACAGATAATAAAGATGCAAGCCATGCCGACAAACAAAAAAAAATTCCCGCCTTTTCAGTAAAAAGAAGGGCTATTAATACAGGTGGAATCAAACAATACAAATATTTTTTTTCCTGCCAAATGGCGAATAAAGCCCCTCCCAAAGCATTTGAGAAAAAAACAAATGGCAATTGAAGCTTAATGTACAATGGTAGAATAACATTTTCTTCATACCTGTCTTTTGAAAATTTTACCGCCAGCGTAAGTAATCCTTCGAAAGATTTTAAATCATTAATGGATACCTCATTATATAATAAAAAGGAAATAATATAAGAAAAGGAAACAAAAGTGGAAAAAAAATAAATTACCCGAAGAAAATAACTGTATTTATACAAAGCAGTATAATCATTTGATTGTGTACTGTAAGTTCCTAATCTAGGAGGTATAAAAACCAAGCTTCCTATACCTACAATACTACAGGAAATCAAAAGCCATACTAATCCAACTGCAGGTAATACTTCATTGCTTCCAACTAGCAATGAAACGAGGGTAGTGATTGCCCACCAAAGCGAATAAAGGGCCGACGGTGCTAGCCAACTACCATGTATAACTCTTAAGATAACGGCAATCAGCACCATTAAACTTACCAAAAACAGAGATAAAAAATAATCTAACAAGTTAGAATTTTATAGATACATATCACCCTGAGCAGAAAACTTATATTGTATTTTTTCAATTAGGGGCTTCAGTTCAGAATGAGATGTTTTACAGTATTTATTATTCCTAGAACGGAATTGCAATATTCCCGGGCAACTTTTCAAACAAATTCCTGCATAATCAGTTATTGAGATGGCTACATACTGTGAGAAAATATTCTTTTGTCTGGAAATCTCGACATGATCTTTAAATTCCTTTACAGGGTGTTTATAAGGTAAAGCGCTATCTCTTCTTATTCCTGAATCATCAGGATTATCAACAACTTCGTGGTATGTAAATGTACAAACTTTCATTTTCCACTTTTCATTTATAGTCTTGCATCAATTTCATGCCTATTGAGTACTGCTTTTAAATCATAGATTACAGCACGCGATGAGGATTTTAAAGACCCAAGATTTAAAGAAAAAAATTCATTATGTGCAACGGCCAGTACAATTCCATCATACTTACTTAGACTGTCTACCATTTTTATTTGATACTCCCGCCACACATCTTGTTTATCTGCGTGCGGATCGAAAACATCTACATCCAGACCAAATTGTGCTAATTCATTGTATATATCAACTACTTTAGAATTTCTTATATCTGGACAATTCTCTTTAAATGTCACTCCAAGAATCAACACCTTACCGCCCTTAATTCTGGACCCCTTTCCGATCATCATTTTCACAAGTTTATTCGCGACGAACATACCCATCGTATCATTAACACGACGACCACTTAAAATCACTTGCGGATGATACCCCAAACTCTCTGCTTTGTGTGCGAGGTAATAAGGATCAACGCCAATACAATGCCCCCCCACTAAGCCCGGTCGATATTTCAGGAAATTCCATTTGGTTCCTGCTGCTTCGATCACGTCAGTGGTATCAATCCCCATACGTTCAAAGATCAACGCGAGTTCATTCACAAAAGATATGTTTAAATCACGTTGTGCATTTTCAATTGCTTTAGACGCTTCGGCCACTTTTAAACTTGGCGCTTTATATGTTCCAGCAGTGATAATTGATTTATACAATTGATCAACTAACTCTGCAATTTCTGGAGTTGACCCTGAAGTCACCTTCTTAATTTTAGTTAATGTGTTTACTTTATCGCCAGGATTTATCCGTTCCGGAGAATAACCACAGTAAAAATCGTGATTAAACTTCAAGACAGAATGTTTTTCGAGTACTGGAACACAGTCTTCTTCAGTACAACCTGGATAGACAGTAGACTCGTAAATTACAATATCTCCTTTCTTCAAAATCTTACCCAACATTTCCGATGCTTTGAGCAAAGGAGTTAAATCCGGTGCCTTAAATTGGTCAATTGGAGTTGGAACCGTAACTATAAAAACATTACAAGACTTTAGTACTTCAATATTTGAGGAGAAAGTTACACCTACTTCATCTGATTCAATGGCCAAATTCATTGCGCACTTTAGTCCTTCAAGATCAGCTTCATTAGTTCGATCTTTACCAGACTTTAGTTCTTCAATCCGATTTTGATCAATATCAAAACCAAGGACTTTGTATTTTTTGCCAAACTCAATCGCTAATGGAAGTCCAACATACCCCAAGCCAATAATGGCAATTTTAGATTTTTCTAACGTCATAATTTATAATTTTGCGCACCAAACTTTACACCAAATACCTTAATTCTGCTTGACTTTAGTTAAACTCGCGCTAAAAAAGTGTTGATTACCAACTTTTTAAAAATTTACGGTGATTAGCAAATACCCCCTGGTCGGTCTTGGCCAAACTAATCAGAACAGCTTTAAGTTCGGACGAAAAAGCCCGTCCAAATCTTCACTAATTAACGAATATTTTATCTTCCGATTAATGCGACTTTCTACGCGTTGAACGAGATCATCAATTACATCGGTATAAACGTCTCCGACGAGGACTAATTCAATCGTTCCGGAATCGACACCGGAAGCATAGTCTCCGACTACATAAGCGGCCTCAAGGTCTCCAACCTTTTCGAGCACGCTCTCAATGAGCTGATCAAAGCCGAGGTACTTCGATACCATTGAAACCAGATCCGTATAAAACGGATTGGTCTTATTCACATGGTAGACCACCTTTTGGCCTTCACTGGCACTTGTTAACAGACCGGCCTTCTCTAATTTGTTAAGCTCGATACGCACGGCATTAGTGGAATCGCCGAATTCTTCGGCCAAACCACGCAAATGACCCCGTGCATCGGGGTGCGTGAAGAACTTGAGCAAGAGCTTAAGGCGGGTCTTGCTGGTGATTAACGATGCTAGTATGGCTGTTGATTTGTAGCTAGTTACTGGTAACTGGTTGCTGTTTGGAACGGCTTCGCCCCGTAACCCACAGGTGCAGAAGCTCGGTTCCGCAAGTGAGTAACAAACTTGAACGCAAAGTACGGCGACCCACATCAACCCTACACTATGAATTAAGTTCAAAGCACCTCAATATATCCACATTTTAAGCAGGTGACCCAATTAGCCTGATCTACCCTGCTTGCCTTCAGGCAGAAGCCGTAATTTTGCCCCTATGAATGAAGCCAACCAGCCCCAAATCGACCCCAGCGACGAAATCAGCCTTGCCGAGTTATGGATCAAGGTACAGTCTGTTGTTGCCTACCTGTGGCGGTTTAAGTTCTTGATCGCCGCCGTGGGACTCGCCTTTGCGGTGGGTGGCTACTTTAAGGTGAAGCTGGCCAAACCCAGCTACACGGCCTCGCTGACCTTTGCCTTGGAGCAAGGTGGCGGCGGTGGAGGTTTGAGCGGATTGGCGTCGCAGTTTGGATTTGCCTTGGGAAATTCCGGAGGTGATGGTCTTGGGGGAGACAACTTATTGACCTTAATGAAGAGTCGTCGAATTGTTGAAGAGGTTTTGCTCAGCCCGATTTCAGTGGATGGCGACTCAGTGCTGCTATTGAACCAATACGTGGCCTCCGACAAGAAGCTCAAGGCCAAGTGGGATTCGCTGGGGCTGTACCCCATTGATCCGCTGAAGTGCTGCAGTCCGAGTCAAGACTCCGCCATTGGAACGGTGGTTAAAAGTGTGACCGAGAAGTCACTAGCCGTGGCCAAAGTGGACAAAAAGCAGAGCTTTGTTACCGTCACCTACGAGGGCCACGACGAGGTGTTTACCGGCGCCTTCGTCGAGCTCCTGACCGCCAAGTCAACCGATTTTTATGTGCAGACCAAGATGGCCAACGCCCACGCCAATATTTCGAAGTTGGAGCAGCGGGTGGATTCGGTTTCGGCCGAGCTGCAGGCGGCGATGGTTGGTTATTCCGCGGCCCAAGACCAGAATTCGTTCACGGTGCAGACCACGGCCAAGGTACCCACGATGCAAAAGCAGATGAAGGTGACGATGCTGACGACGCTGTACGGTGAGTTGGTGAAGAACCTTGAACTCAGCAAGACGATGTCAGCCCGTGAGGAGCCCCTGATCACGATTATTGACCGCCCCCACTACCCGCTGCGCGTGCGGGAGTCCAAGCTTAAGTCTGCCGCGATCGGCGGGGTGCTGGGCGTGTTTTTGACGCTGCTGTTTTTGGGCGGCCGGGCGTTTTTAAGCGATTTGAATAAGCAGGCGGCGGCGCTGAAGCCGAAGGCTTGAGCGAGGTAACTAGCAGCTGGTTGCTGCAAGCTCGTTGCTAGCTACTGGTTGCTAGTTCTGTTTTGCTCAGGTCCACGCTGACCTTGACCTGCAGGTCTTCGAGGTAGAGTTCGAGTTTGGTTCCGCGCTGCTCGAGGACGGTGGCCTCGCGACCCTGCAGCGGCCCGCTTTTGACCGTCACATGCGAACCAGAAGCGAGTGAATGGATGCTAATCGCCTCGTGGTCAAAGTCGTTGAGCCAACGCTTGAGGGTTTCAATTTCGGTTTCGCGCACCTCGGCGGGGCGTTTGTTCCAGAAGAGGAAGCGCACGAACCCCGGCGTGAAGTAGACCGCGTCGCGGCGCTCGGACTCGATGTGGATGAAGATGTGGCTGCTGAACAGGGGCTGGTCGATCCACTTGGTGCGGTCGCTCCAGCGGCGCTTGACGCGCTGCGTGGGGCAGTAGACGGTGAATCCCTTAGCGGTGAGCTGGTCGGCGAGCTTTTTTTCCCAGCGGGGCTTGGTGTAAATCACTAACCACGCACGCGGCGAGGCCGCGGCGGGTTGCTTCTTGCTGCTGGTTTCTTGTTCTGTGGGATCCACGTGAACGAAACTAGTAACAAGTGGCTAGTAGCCGATTAACGCGTCAGCAGAACGTAGATCGTCGCGAAGCTCGTGAGGGCTGCGGTCACCGTGCCGATGGCCTGGTTGACGTCAAACTTCACCTCTTTCTTGGTGGTTTTAACCTTTTCGGGTTTCATGGCC
>Ga0194116_10003459_pt1 | contig 18987 bp, 33 predicted proteins | sample TA2MahsurfametaG_4_FD_148617 | JGI IMG/M metagenome (GOLD analysis project Ga0194116, IMG submission 148617) | Freshwater microbial communities from Lake Tanganyika, Tanzania - TA2015008 Mahale S9 surface | ecosystem: Environmental > Aquatic > Freshwater > Lake | place: Tanzania: Lake...
GTGAGATACATGCCGCGGTTTACGGTGTGGTCAAGAAAAGGTCAGCTAAGCCCAAGGATGATGCCATACCTACATCATCAAGGAAGGTCGCTGCCCCTGTCATAGAGGAAGAGGGTGACAGGACAATCCCAGCGGTCGTTGGCAAACTCGATAGCCCTGCCGATGGTGGTAGCAGATAATTCCTCATACTCGAAAGATCCATTGCCCCATGTGAACTTTGTCGACCCATCTCTGTTATTATCTTTTTGGCTGGGTTTGAAGACCGCATCTACGTTGACATCATATTTGTTTGTGCGGTGATCAACTATGTTGCATATCATTGCTTGCTCCTTGGATGGCGATCTCACGTAGACCCACCCTACTGCTCTGGCGCTTAGAAGGCGGCTGCTTTATCCTGTCAAGCTATGGGATCAATCCTATTTACAGCCCCATCTCCTTGCGGATCTTGGTGGCCGATATGGCATGCGTCTCATCATCAAACACTTCCTGCTCGATGGTGTAACCAACTGACCGACCATATGTGATGTTGACGATGTTAGGTACCAACAACACCATGAAGTCTCTCTGATGCGTGTATCCAGCTGCGGTCAACCCATCGATGATCCTGTTCTTGACGTCGATGAAGTCGAATGGATTGTCCTTGCTACCGCCCACGTCACGCACCATGACCGCGACCTGACCGGTCTTGGCGTGCGCCCTCTTGAACAGCGCCAGATGGCCATCATGCCATGGTTGCCAGCGACCCAGCATCTGCACCGTTGGTCTCTTGTTGTCCCATCGTGGCATCATATAGCGTTGCCCTCCCCTAGCAATAGCGCTTTCCAGAACGTGGGCTTCTTTTGGAAGTCCAAGCGTTCGAACAGATACTTGGCATAGAACTCAGCGTTCATCTCGTCTATGCGATAGTCATATTGGCCAGGCTCAGGCGGCAAGAATATCTTGTTGGTGTCCTCGAACCTGCCTTCCTTGATCGTGTTCATCCAGATGGTGATAGCAGGTCCGAACGCAGCGCGGGTCTGAGGCGTGGGGCAGATGAAATCAGCGATGGCCCAATGGCCCGCTTCAACCACCCTGTCGCAGAGCCAGCCCATCCTGCGGGCTTGTTCGATCCTATCAGCTTCGCTGAACTTGAGATCCTTGTTGATGTTGGCCCGCACATCATCCGCGTTCCAATGCACCGCCCTCAGCCTGTCTCTGAGTGCTTTAGCTAACGTGGTTTTACCGCTGCCAGGCAATCCGAATATCAATACTTTCATTTTTCCATCTCCAGCATGTTATATTATGATTTGTGATGAATTAGGTCAATATGTTTGGCGCTCCCAAGGGGACTCGAACCCCTGTCTTCGCCGTGAGAGGGCGACATCCTAGGCCGCTAGACGATGGGAGCGGATTATTGGAGCGGGAGAAGGGAATCGAACCCTCGACCAACAGTTTGGAAGACTGTGACTCTACCACTGAGTTACTCCCGCGATAATGGAGCGGACGATGGGATTCGAACCCACGACCTTCTCGTTGGCAACGAGAAGCTCTACCACTGAGCTACATCCGCGTAACTGTATATATTGGCGGTGAGGGTGGGATTCGAACCCACGATACCTATTACTAGGTATGACGATTTAGCAAACCGTTGCCTTCAGCCTCTCGGCCACCTCACCATTGGCGGAAGGGGTGGGATTCCAAGCCAAGGTGGGCTTGCACCCACTTCGGTTTTCAAGACCGACGCAATCAACCTCACTGCCACCCTTCCATATCATTATTATATTAGCTTTTAAGATTAGTCAATTTTCTTTATATAATTTGTAGTAAACAGTAAACAGTAAACAGTAAGGAGAAACTATGTATGTAGCACATGATTATGGTCTAGTTCGTATCGTACATGATGGTAGCCCATTTGTTGTAAGATATGATATACGAGTGGAAGTTTTCCAAGACGGTGAGTGGAGATTCTACGATGGTTATAACAGTCTCAACGACGACTATGCCTTCTCACAGGCCAATGACAGTGCAGGTCGTGCAATCAAAGAGCAAGCAGCACTGGCCTCCCTGGAACCTAAACAATATATGCAAGACTTTTTGATACATTTTGATTGTGGAGCAAGAGGTGATTTCTTGTATTCTTTCCTTGTAGATAAAACAAGTAAAAAATTCCTCAGTCCAAGCTCAAGACACAAGATACATACCTTGTATCTGTGGAAACATCTCCAACCAGATGAATTTGAATTAGAAAATTTGAAAAAAGTCTTATCCAGCATTGATAAGATAAAGATAAGGATCAGCAGCCTAGCCAACCTAGCTCAGGTGGTATATAATCATATCCTTAAAATTCCTCAATATCCTGTCAATAATGTGTTCAACGCGGGTATCGAACTTTATAACTATAATATGGCAATAGTTGAAATATACAAATATTACGATTATATTATACCTTTTAATATGTTACAAGATATCTATACTTTACATCATATCTATGAAACAATCAACGGAAGACAATCAGAGCAGATAGATGCGGCAAAGTCTAGCCTATCATTGCAAAAAAAATGGTCATCTTGTGATGACGAAATCATGCTTAGAGATTTTCAAAAATTAAATAATATAAGTCAAAGCATAGATGGTGACATATCATCTGTGTTTATTAAAAACTTTATCAAATAAATGGTGCATAGGTGGGGACTTGCGATCAGTGCTCTGCTGATCAAGCTACAGGTCCTTCTTAAATATGCTTATGTTAAAAAATCTAATGGTAATAGGTGACAGTTATACATTTGCCACAGACGGCAGAGAAAATTTTGGTTGGCATCTTGCCCAAAGATTTAATCTAAATCTATTACATATGGGTAAGACAGGATGCAGCAATTCTGAGATATTTAGGAGAATAATATCAAACACTGGAAATACTAAAAACGATACACTTGTTATTATCGGTTGGAGTTTTCCAGATAGGATAGATTATTATCAGCATGGTAAGTTCAATACCTTGAATGAGAAAGCAGAAAACATCCATGCCAGGGAAGCATATAAGAATTTACTTTTGTTAGATAATTCAAATGAGCCTGGTATTATAAACACTTTGACTTATATTATAGCATCAATCTGTTATCTTAAATTTAGACAGATTCCTTTCTTGTCTATGAGTGCGAGAATTTGGAACATGAATTGTGATAGGACCAATGATCATATAACGGAGTTAAATAAATCCCTTGCTTACTACACTGAACATAAAAATTCCAATAACTTTGGTTATGTTGATGATGCTATAGCTAGTGGCTGCGACTATTCTGTTACCCATCATTTAGATAGCAAGGGCCATAAGTTTGTCTCTGAAACTATTATCAAGAACTTGAATACACTAGGACATCAACTAAATAACCCAACATTATGGGGGACCACATGAGAACATTCATCACCGCAGCTTTCATCGCGCTGCTCGCTACCACTGCATTGGCATGGGATCAAAAGCCTAGCTTGCCGCTTGACGCTTGCAAGGATGAGATGCCACTGGGGATACCGAAGTTGGCTAAGCCTGGCAACAAATTGATCTGCAGGACGGGCTATGCGCTACAGCATGACCAGGATGCAAAGATACCAGCTTGGGTGTCATGGACCATCACTCCTCAAGAAACCATAGGTTGCGTCAAGCGCACCAACGCTTTCGTGGCTGATGATAGCCTGCCCAAAGGCGCCCGCGCTGAGGTCAAGGACTATGAAAAGAGCGGCTTTGACAAGGGTCATTTGGTGCCAAACGGAGATCAGAGCTGGGATCAACAGGTCGAGTATGAATCATTCCTCATGAGCAACATGAGCCCCCAATATCCAGCCACCAATCGCGGCATATGGAAGCAGCTAGAGACCGCTACCAGGGCATGGTCATTCGAAAGCAAGCACGATTTCTTGATCTATGCTGGCAATATATGGGGCCCAGCAGACAGGACCATAGGTGACAGCAAGGTCAAGGTCCCACATGCCCTTTTCAAGATCGTGATCGATCTCACCACCAAGCAGGTTTTCGCTTTCCGTTTCCTCAACACCCAAGCTGACAGCGGCAGCGATCTCACGCCATTCCTGACTTCAGTGTCAGCGCTGGAGAAAGAGACTGGCATAGAGTTCCCGTTGCCACAGGGCGCACAGAAAGATTTCAAACCCATAACGGTGTGGCCTATAAACTTCAAGCTGCAGGCGGATGCCAAAGCTGTCACTTGCAAGTGATGTATATAATGAATAAATAGTTTCATGAAATGCGTAATAGCTTCATGTAGTTTGAAAGCCAATGCCCAAGGCAGCAACACCCAGATTCTAGTAGATCATATCATTGATTTATTAGAAGGACAAGATGTTGACTGTGATGTATTCTATATCGCGAAATACCACAAAAAATTCGATCCTGGTGTTGATATTGTCAACAACAGCAAAAAGCCAGACTACATGACTAGGCTATTGAAAGCTGTGCTAGATGCTGATATGTTCATCATCGCTACCCCTATTTGGTGGGGCGGTCACAGCAGCCTGGCGCAATCTGTGGTTGAACGCATGACATATTTCGATGACTGGGCCATCAAAAACGACGTGAACGCACTCTATGGAAAAAGCTTTGGCGTAATCATCACTGGATCCAACGATGGATTCCAGCACATCATGGGTAATCTCTATAATTTCGCTAATAATCTTGGATTCACTATACCACCGGACAGCTATGTCAGCTATTCGGGAGATGGTGGTAAGGATATCCTCAAAGATAAAGATACTTTGGAAAGTGCGAAGAGATTCACGCGCAATATAACCCTATGGACTAAGCTGATGAAAGATAACAATATATCGCGTGAAGCACAGAAGGAAATGATCGGACGCTCGGGGACAGTGGCAGCCGATAGCCTTAAATGATCATTCACATAAGACCTTATTTGGAGGGGTTGAGTTTCTAACTAATATTGTGAGGATTTGCAGTCCTTTGAGTTATAGTTATAAAAAAATATATTAAATATTTTGATTCCCACCAGGGATCTCGGAGGAAAGAAAAATGGAAATCCTAGGAACCATCAAGAAATGGACAGGTGCTCTCGCTGATACTTTGATCAGCGTCCTTGCGCTAATGATAGTAGCTGGCGTGATGTTCAAAGGCGTTAGCATACCATTCTTGCCAAATGTAGATGTTATCGCTAACATTACTGCTATCGTCAAAAACCTCGGATCAGAGGGTTTAGTCGGCCTCATCGCGATCTGGGTATTGTATACCATCTGGCAGAAGCGCTGAACGCTGCCAAATTGGATACATCATCTGTCAACCAATGGTTTTAGCTAGTTGACAGATGATTTTCCCTTTGAATATATTCACATCAGTCCTTGTTGGCTGATGTATCAACACCCATCTTGTTCTGTAGATATCTTAACAATATTCCATATGCAGGAAGGAAAACGATCATACCCACTATCATCTTGGTTATGGTCTGATTGAAAGCTATAGTGGACCAGTTTGCCGCCATGAATTCATCTGCTCCACCTGCGAATCCAACGTAGAAGAACGCATATGTATCGATGAAATTAGCAGCGATCGTGCTGAGCGCGGGCGCCCAATACCAAGCGGTGAGTTTTTCGCGCACCCATTGGAAAACGTAAACGTCTAGCATGGTACCTACAAGATAAGCTGTGGCACTAGCAAAACCAATACGCATGGCCACTGAACTTGGAGCGCCTTCTGCGAGTATGACCAGTATCGATACGATGATGGCTGGAATGTAGCTAAGCGCAACCACTGCACGGCCTGCTGCCTTGCCAACCAATCTCACGGTTAGGTCAGTAGCGACGATCACCAGCGGAAATGTGAAAGCCGCCCAAGTAAGTGGATGACCCAAGAGATCGAACTTGTAGGTCACTAGATAATTGCTGGCAGCTATCACCAAGGTATGGAACAAAACCAGCTTTAGGACGAGAGCACGATCAGTGCCCTCCATAAGTTTGCTTAACATGTTTACTCCTTTGCAAAGTATCCTCCTTAAAGAGGATCATTAATTGTAGTACCAAGAGCTAGATTGACCTATCTATTATTTGGCTAGAAGTATCAGTGCAAAGTAGAACTAATACCAGATTCTTCTTGCATGATCGTAGCGCTCTGTGACAACAGGTTGGTGCAAGTAAATTTATCTAATCCTTCCGCGCCTATCGTAATCTCGCCATCTTTTGACAGCATCACTATGACTATGCCCTTGACTTCGTGAGATCTCAACGCTTTCTTGATTATCTTGATTCCAGATAGTTCATCCAAATTTTCCTTTTTACTCTTTTTCTTAGCCATTGGTAATCTCCTCGTGATCAAGCCTTGTAAGTGAATTCCATGCCGCTCTTGTTTCCCACATATATAGGCCTATTTTTTTGTTTCGTCAGTGTTATGCTAGCAACACCGTTACCTATTATCACGTCGATCTTATCCTTGCTGATCTTGTGTAAAACAGCTTCAGATGATTTCCCTGTATCGGTGCAATCTATCTTTAGCTTATCGCCTATCCTCATGCCTTTGCCCCAAAATTTGTCTGATCAATCCTTGTTTCATCATATATCCTACTTATATCCTTTTTATTCATGATTTTTCATTGCATATCATTCCATATTCTCTCATGAATGTAATATAAAATGGTATTACAGATCATCTGCAGGATTCCAATACTGCCTGCGATAGCAAAATCACCCGTCATGAGATATGCTATCGTCATAGTGACAGTGCTGCCAGTTATACGCCAGGTCAAGGTTTTGAGGAAAATTCTTTTATGTGTTGATTTAAGCATTCATTTCGTCTAGGTCGATCTTGTAATCAGCCTTCGGCATGCGCGAGACCTTTCTTCAGCGCCTCTTGCATGGCCCGTACGCCATCCTTATCAAGTATGACCTCACCTTGCATTGTTGCATAGCCAGTGAACAAGACTTTAGCAGCTAATTTGACGCGCTCGACCTTGTCATCGAACCATGCGCCAATTCCCTCATCCCACTTGGGATAGAAGCCAACCTGCATGCTGAGATTGAGAGTCACGCTCATTATATCACGATCAGCTTCAAACCAAAGCGAGACATCGTGATCAGATTCACCGCAATTGCAGGACACGCGCCACATGCTGTCGCCGTCCTCATAGCTGTTCACCTCCATCAATCTTTTTGTCATGCTTATCTCCAAAAAATGGTGCGCCAAGAGGGACTCGAACCCCCAACATTCGGAACCTAAATCCGACGCCTCTACCAATTGGACTACTGGCGCATGGCGATCACGGCAGGAGTCGAACCTGCGACCCCAGGTTTAGGAAACCTGTGCTCTATCCTGCTGAGCTACGTGATCATGGTAAGGGCGGGGCCAAAGCCCCGCCCAATATTACCTTCAAGCCGCGACCGCGACTTTATCAGAATTTGGAAACTTAGTCCCTGCCAAGCTAGCTTCGATGAAAGCTTTAGCTTGATCTTTGTCCATGGCCTTGGGCAGCTCGAACAGCTTGATGTCCGTGTGGCCATTGCGAGCCAACACCTTGATGCGGCCAGCCAGCGAGCCGTTGGCGAAACGTTGCTTGGTGATCTTACCAAGCGTGGAAACGCCAGCGATAGTGAATGTCTTACTCATAGTATGGTCCTTTCTTGCGCCATAATGTTTGCCTAACCGTCGTATATCAGAGCAACGGCACTCCTTACACCAACATACTAGCATCTTTAGCCAATATGTCAACCACCAAAGTTGGACCGTCCAACTTTGCCCTGCTCTCCGTTCGATCCAGATCCACCACATGAAACCACGGCTTCATCATCCTGGATCGAACGGAGTTGTCGCATCGCCAGCGCCGGTTTGGTAGGACCGGAACCACCCTTGGTTGTCACACCACTTCCCATCATGCGGGTCACACTAGATGCTGACAGCATCACGTCCTTATCAATCCAAACGGCTATCAGCGTAGGCCTTGAAGCCATGTCGCTTGAGCACCTGGGCCGCCGCTTCAGCGCCAGCTTCTAGTGTGTCTACGTTCTGGCAAGCATAGCGGCTGGGGTTCCAAAGCTGATAGGCCCGGCCCGTCCAATCCTTCTTGAGTCCCAATAGCTCGAGGATCTTGCGCTCGGCTTTGCCCAACTTGGTGTTGCCCTTGTGCTCTGGAAATACCGTTACCCAGGCGAAGCCGCAGGCATATTGATCCTGGCCGCCCAGCCGGTCCTTGAAGAAACGATCTGCGGCCTGGAAAGCCTCGGTCTCGATCTCGCGCTTGATTGCTTGGAAGTCCATGTTGATCTCCTATCAACGATTGAGTGAATGGAAACAGGTGTCGAAGCTGTGTTGTACCTGGCACTTGGCCATGGCGTCTTGGTAATCTGCTTTCATCAACAAGACGAGCATGATGATCATACCAAATATCCAACTCATGAATACTATCTTGACCTTGTCTGACATACCGCGTTCCTCAGCAGTTGCCTAAGATCTCGCTGGCGCGGGCCTGTCCTACGATGTTTGCGAGATCATCCAAGATGCCATCCCAGCTGAAGTAGCCGCCACCACAATGGTTCTTGTCTACGATGCTGGCAACCACTACCGCGTTGAGGTCCTGCTGTGTATCCTGGCTCAGGATGCTGTCAACGAAATCCAAAACATGATTATCCATGATCAAGCTGCCTTCTTCTTAGCCATCTTGGCTGTTGGATGTTCCGCGAGGATAAACTTCGCGATGTTAATGAACTTACGGGCCCGATCATTCTGACCGATCTCCATGAGGTGCTGGACGTCTGAGAGGATGCTGATCACCTGCATCTCTACAGATAGTATATCATCTGCTAAGACTATGCGGATCTGCTCTGTGCTCATACCAAACATTACCTCTTCTTGCTCTGTCATATCGTGCTCTCCCTCGCTCTATATCTTAATAATATAGCCAAACGCTCTAGAGTCAACCAAAAAAATTCCGCAATGATTTCAAAGGTTTAGCTGGGGCAAAAAAGGGGATCAGCGCGCCAAACTCCGCTAAACCGCGCGGAAATCCTTCAATTATCCCAATGGGTTAGCGGGCAGGAAAAAAGTCAATGTTTCCAAAAAGTTAGCTAGCGTCGCCCCGCATGCGTAATCGTATGCCAAATCGGGCGAATTTGTCCCTCCAAGCCCAGAACGTGGGCCCGTGATCCATGCGATTCTGGAATTCAGCTTGATATTGATGCACCATCTCGTGGGCTAAGACTTCGATGAAATGCTTCTTAGATTCAAATCTAGGAGTCAATACTATCCTCTGACAATAGGATTTGATCTTAGGTTCCTTACCATCGCAGAGTATTGCATAACACATACCATAGGCACTAGGCAGGTATCTTATCTTCAGCACAGGACGATCGAGTATGCCGTCAAAAACGAACTGGTTTATCATGCTCCAGACCCTTGTCATCTGCATAGGGGTTGGTTTGAATGGCTCTATGGTATCGGCTTTGGATATGTAACGCTTGAAATAGGCTTTCTTGTCCATAGCTGCCTCTTAATCACTTAATCTGGAATATATGTATGGATTACAATGCATTCCTTAAAGCTATATCCTTTGGAGTTAAAATCACTGCTGGTGTGCAAGAGCAAACTATCCCAAAATATTAAGTCACCTTTGTGCCATGTGGCGCTTAGCTTGACTGATAATACTTCAGCAGTTTCTCTAGGTATATGAGACAGATCTTGGTTCCAATCTTTTACAGCTGATAGATGCAAAGGCAACTCTGATAATCGATCTTTGCGCGGATTAACTGGCATCATTGCATGTTCATCAATTTGATCAAATATGATAGTTTTGGCATCAGTTAAATTATTAGATTTGCCATCTAAATTTACAGGTATCAAAAAGCTCTTATATTGTTGTCCTGCAACAGATAGCTTGAAATGATCGGAGTGAACACCAAATGGATATGTGCTATGCAAAAGCATACCGAATATTAGATCTAATTTAGGATGAAACTTATTTCTAATTGGCTGTAAGACGGTTTTTTCAAACCAAGGATAAGCCTTATTTTTCTTGTCAATACCATGACACCATCCCCCTGCCTTGGGCTGGGTGGTATCTAAATTCTTCATTATATTGACTATATTATCGAGGATTACATCAGAGAAAAATCCATCTATTTGTCCAGCTGCTAGAATATCCATTTAATAATACCTATCATGGTTACTGTTGAAGAAATCTAGTGCATAATTATAATCATCGGGAACATCATCCACAGACCATATACGCTTTAAATCAGGATTGTTCTTTTGTTTATCATGATTAGAGGGAGGATCGCTGTGATCCTCCCTCGAGATTTACCACATCTATCAGATGAAGGTATTGGCGCGGCTGCCGTCGACATCGCGCGAAGAAACAGCGTAGGCAGCGCGGCCTTCGGTGTTCTTGTTGCGGCGGACGACGAGGCCGGCCGAGCGGAACTCGCTCATACGAGCACGGAGGTTCTTAATGCCGTAGGTAGCGACTGCTTGTGCTTCAGAGATGGTCTTGCCAGTGCCGCGGAGGTAACCCTCGAGGAACTGGTTCTGCGTTACGGTGAGAGTAGTGAAAGGCTTTTTAGCCATGTGTATATCCTCATTTAGTGTTGCGGTGCTCTATAGCACCATGTCCCTACTATAACGCAGGGTAGGAGTATATATCAATATAAAAGTTGGCTGTATCAAAAAAAAAAATGGGAGGACATATCCTCCCATCCAATCTAGCCAATCTGGCTGATCACTTGAGGCTGCTGAGAACCTTCTGTGTCTCTGCCTTTTGGGCAGCGTTCAGGGGAACATAATCTAGCGCCTCCGCTTCAGCGTCATTTGCGAGACCGTAGTTGAAGAATTCGATAGCTATCTTAGCTCCTTTTGAATCTGCTGATTGCTTAGCCATCACTATGTAGCTGGTTGCCACCATCGGCCATGTGCTTTTGAAGGCCTTGAGGCTTGGTGCTACGATCTCGCCGTCTGTGCCCACCATCTTTGCTGCGCTGAGGCCGTTGGTCTTGGCGAACGCATATTCGACATAACCGATGCTGCCATTGGTCTGGTTCACGTTGTTAGCTACACCATCGTTGCCTTTTCCACCTATGGTGTTACCTGCCCATTCTACCACTGATCCGAAGCCGTAGTTCTTCTTCCAATCTGCGTTGGCTTCACTGAGGAACTTGGTGAAATTCCATGTGGTGCCTGAACCGTCGCTGCGTCGTATCTTAATGATGCTTAGATCCGGTAGCTTGATCTTGGGATTGAGCTCCACGATCTCTTTATCATTCCATTTGGTAATCTTGCCTGAGTAGATCTTGGCTATTATGTCTGTTGTCAATGTCAGTTCAGCATCACCCACTTCTTTTAGATTAATGATAGGCACTATGCCGCCCACGATCATGGGGAACTGCACTTGGTTTTTCTTTTCGAGATCCTCTGGCTTCACTGGTATGTCAGTGGCCCCGAAAGTGACCGTACCTGCGTCGATCTGCTTGATACCAGCGCTTGAACCAACACCTTGGTAGTTGACCTTGTTGCCCGAGGCCTTGAAATAGCTATCGGCCCACTTCACATAGATTGGTTGTGGGAAAGTAGCACCTGCGCCAGTAACTTCTCCTGCGTATGCTTGTGAACCCAACGCGGTCGCTAGGACTGCTATGATCAATGACTTGAACATCTTGTGCTCCTCCTTCTTGCTTGCACGTCAAATATTTAAGGCTTATAATATGACAGTTTAATGACATTATGATGAAAATGCCGTCATAATCCAAAAAAGATTATACCATCATATTTCTTTTGGAAATACAACATTAAGTATTGCTATAAAAAAATTGTCTAGGAGACCATCTTGATACCTACCGATCCCAAGGAAGCAGCTAACTTCGGAATGTTTATGGGAATGATCTGACATGGGTGAATTCCTCCAGTTGGTAGGTGAGGTTGGTTTCCCCATAGCTGGAGCGTTGGCTGCAGGTTATTTCGTGTTCCTCACGCTTAAATTCATCCTAGAGGGCGTCACTGGTTCAGTCAATGGGCTAGCTGGAATAATCAAAGCCTTGGACAACAGGGTGCAGACCATGAATAACGATCTCGTCAAGATTGACGCGTTACTCAGCTATGCCCTCAGGGTAAAACCTAACATTGATCGCCTCGCTGCCAATGAAGGCAAGGAGGATGCTCGCCGTGATTGAGGAAGTAGTAGAAAGCATCAACAAATATGGATTTCCTGTCATCGCGGCCTGTGGCATGGGATATTTCATATTCTTCACTTGGAAGTGGGCTACTGAAGAGATAGATCCTGTCTTAGGATCAGCACGCACCACTCTCATAGGGTTGGTTGATAGGATACGAATGTTAGACAACGACATGATACGCCTTAACACCAAGCTAAGCATCGCGCTGGAATTGCATCCAGAGCTGAGGAATAGGTACGACGAAGCAAAGATTAACCAATACATCACACAATCAAAAGTTTTCGATCAGAGCAAGGTCGCTTATAGCAGTAAGCAATCCATCGACGACGAAAAAAAAACCAAAAACCAGGAGGAAAAATAATGGCTGAACAAAAAACACTGCAAAAAGGATCAAAGTATAACGACGTTGATCTAGATGGAGACGGTATAGTCACTGATGAAGAAATCGCACGCACACAGGCATTGATCGATCTTGAGAACAAAGACAAGAAAGAAGATCAGCTGCGCATGATGGCATGGGTATCGATGTTAAGCATGGTGATATTCACAGCGGCTCTTTACCTGCCAATCATAGCATTAGATAGGCTTGCAGCAATCGACAACATCCTGCAGATGTTCTATATTGCCCAAGCTGGTGTGGTCGCCACGTTCTTTGGTGCTAATGCTTACATGAGCAAGTGAGGATACTTAGATGGCAGGTAATTCCACGGTCGATACTGTAAAATATCTACCTTGCCTCTACCATTATGCGGAGGTGCTGTTATTTGGCATCTCTGCATTTTGCATTGGGGTTATCGTAGGTTTCTTACTAGGACAAGCTATCGGAATCTGATCATTTGGTGTTGGCTCGATACACGCAGTCCCAATCCTTGCCTGGTGGCGACTTGGCCATCTCAATGCAACGCTCGATCCACATATCGTAAAAGCCATCCATCTGGCCTTTGAACTTGCCTTTTAGTTTTTTGCAATAAGATGCCGCATTATTAAATCTCTGTGCAAAGTAGTCCTGCATCATGTGTGTGTGCATGGCTTTATCAACACTCCACATTTTTGCTTCTTCATCGGATGCAATGATTACTGTGTGGATGTTTACACCTTGTTTCTTGCCTTTCACAGCTATCAGATCCAAAAGCAGAGTCAGATATGCATCTTTGACCTGTTCATTTGTCTTATCACCTATCACCATTGCCACATGATATGGCTTGCTCTGTCCTTCTAAGCGTGACGCAAGATTAACACTATCGCCAAGGCAAGTGTAATCGAAACGCTGGCTGCTACCCATGTTACCAACCACAACCTCGCCAGTATTGATTCCGAGTCCCATACCAAACGGAGGAACTCCCTCGTTCGCAATCTCTCCATTGAATCTCTCCAGATCTCCCAACATCTCCAATGCCGTGGCCACTGCGTGCTTGGCATGATTATCATCATCGGTCGGCGCGTTCCAAAATGCCATTTGCGCGTCACCTATGTATTTGTCCAGCGTGCCTTGGTTGGCCAGTATCTTAGCGGTCATAGCCGTCATGTAACGGTTCATGATCTTGGTCAGGCCCTGGACATCCTTGCCATAGTGCTCAGAGATCGTGGTGAATCCTCGGACGTCTGTGAACATTATGCTAAGCTCGCGAGTCTCACCTCCCAGCACCAGAAGCTCAGGATTCTTCTGTAGTTTCTCTACCATGGCTGGGCTGAGATAAGTGCCGAACTGTTTCTTTATCTGCTGCTTCTGGAAGTATTCGCTGAGGAACTTGACCATGTAGGCATGCAGAGCGACGAGGACAAGTCCAGCTCCAATAGCAGTCGCGTCGAATAATAGGGCATGGCCCATATAACCATGACGGCTAGCGAAAACGCTGCCGACAACGATGACTATAGCCGATGCCATACCAACATATAACCATCTCGACATGAATATGAGAGCTAGTCCAGCTAGCATGATCACACCAAGCTCGGCTTGATCAGCCCAGCCCGGCCTTGTGATGTTGACTTTGTTAAGCAGCGTGCCTAGCACTGCTGCCTGCACATCCTGTGGCCACAAGGCGCCCTTGGCTGTAGCTACTGGATTGCCTATGCCTGCTGCGCTGACGCCCACTATCACAACCGCTCCATGCAGATCAGCAGGTAAGTTGGTCACGCTATAATGCTCGCTGGTTTGGCTCCAATCGATCCATATGCGTCCTAGACCGTCAGTGGTGATGGGACCAAACTTGGGTATGCGCATCTTGTCCACACCCAGCTCGTTGAGCTTGACCTGCACCGTGCTGTCTTTGGCCAGCACCCTCAAGGTCTCCATGGCCAAGCTGGGATATATCTTTCCATCCTTGGCTGCCACCAGCGGCATGCGCCTGTTCACACCATCTATCTCTGGCAAGGTCATGACGCTGCCCACACCCGCGGCTTCAGCTTCCAGATCTGGTACGTTGGCTATGATGCCAGGTAGCGTCACTATGCGATCGCTGAACTGTGAATTGACCACCGCGCTGCCGGGCTTGCGCGCCGTGTTCTTGTCCTTGGCTCCAGGTATGTTGCCCAGTATCACGGGCTTGATGCTCATGAGTTCAGCCAGGATCTTGTCCTCGCCTGCCCTGTCCTCCTCGGGCATCAGCACGTTCCATACCACGAGCCCAGCGTTCCTCGCATAGAGATCGGCTATGAGGTTTGCATATTTGGCCCTAGGCCAAGGCCATTGCCCTTCAGCATCCAGCGCGGCTTCGTCTATGTTGACCACTACCACATTGTTGGTCGTGGGCGCCTTGCTGGTGATCAGCGTGTCGAAATATCTCAGCCTAACGCTCTCCACGAACGTGGGATCAATGAATCTTACGGCTGCGACCAAAGCCAAAGTGATGATTGCGGTCCAAGGAGATAACAGGAGCTTTTTCATAATCCTACTTATCAATGTTTGGTATAGGTGTATCCCTGGCAGGTCCCCGTGTAACACTGTATGCTCATGCTGCCGCTGTCAGCTGTGGTGGGATTGTCTTGGATCACAGTGACCCCGATGTTGCTGCCGCTGAGATTGAGGGTGAATTGCTTGATAGCCGCGCCCTCTTGATCTATGACCGCGCTGTTGTTGCTGTTCACCACGCTATGATCTAGGTTTATCGCAGCGGTGTGATCGCCTGAATCTTTTTGGTATATGGTGAAGTCATTGCCGTGATTGCCCTGCCCGGGTGTGGTCACATATGATCCGTTCGCTATGCCTAGGGGAGGCGTGCCTATGAAAGCTGTGTGATCTCCTGAATCCTGCTGTATGATGCTGAGATCATTGTTATTGCCCTCATTCAGCATTATGGATCGATGATCGCCCATGCCATATTGACTGATGTAGAGATCGTTGCCATTGCCCACTTGATCTATATAGACGCTGCCGGCTTGGGCTGAGGTTATCGATAAAATCAAAGCTAACAATGTCTTCATTGGTTTTGGCTGATCCTTATGATAGTGCCACCAGTCATGTTTATGTTTTGCTTGAGCTCGATGCCTGATTGGTTGAGCAGCAGTGTGGTGGCGCTGTCTTTGTCTATGTTTATTTGGCTGAATGCGCTAGGACTGCTTCTATAGAGATAAAGCCTGTCATAGTCCAGGAAATACAGCAGGCCCGCGGCCTTGTTGATCTTGTAACCAGGCAGCATCTGATTCTCTGCGCTGAGCATGCTTTCTAATAGCTGGCTGTTGAGCAGTTCCAACAAGTTAGCCAAGAACTCCTGATCTAGATAGTTGACGTCTAGCCTGTTACCAGTGATCGCTAACAGATCCGTGCTGAGCTCATCGAACTTGAGGAAGTCCCTATCTAGGAAGTTGATATCCAGTGCGGTCTTTTGCCTGTCATCTACTATCCTCAATATCTTGGGCGGGACCAGGATCAACAAGTTGCTGATCTGATTGATGTCCAGCTTTAGTATGACGCTCTTGCTAGGGGATGATTCCTTGGCCTTGGTCACAGTGGCTTGGAATGGTTGATCTAATATCTCTTCGCCCATGTCAGTGGTTACAACGATCTTGCCTATCTTGCAGTCCTTTTGGATGTTCTTCCATCCTACAGGGCAGCTGGGCAGCAAAACTATTAGGCTGCGTCCTAACTCATCCACGGTCATGCTGAAGTCGGTGCCTCGCACGCCGATGGTAGCGGTCGGTGTTTCTATCTTGACGCTGGTTGGATTATCTTTGGCTATCTGCCCGCTGGCATATTTTGCGGTGCCCATGGCTACCTTGATGGCCAGCTTGCCAGCATCAGACTGGGCGGGATCAAACACGAATTCGTCGATGATCAGCTTGCTCTGTTCGGTGATCTCTACTTTGGTGTCATCTGTGAACGTTATACCAGCCCTGGCATTAGCGGTCACCACCGCATCATTCATCTCTATACCAAAATCTATCTTGCTGTCGATCACGTCTTTGTCGCGCTGGATCTCAGTTGGTCCTGTCTGTTCGGTGATCTTACCTACAGCTGCCAGCGCATCAGTTGCCGCTGTTGACAGTAATGCTATTGTTAGAACCGCCGCTATTGATTTGTACATCGCTATCTGTTGTCCCTGTTTGCGTCACGCCGACCGTGTTGCTGTCTCCTGTCACCGTCATCTCAGCATTGAATCCAGCAACACCAGCTGGACCGCTTTGATTGACGCTCATCGTGTTACTGTTACCAGTGGCATAGATGTTCACCCTAGCGCCCAGCAAGTGTGTTGTATTGCTGTTTATGGTCGCTGTGTTATTGTTACCTATCACTGTTGTGCTGATCGTGCTCTTGGCAGTAGCTGTGGTTGTCAGCGTGTTGCTGTTGCCAGTGGCATTAGCAGTGATTGTGGTATCAGTGCAACTGGTGGTGGGAACCGAACCGCAGTTGAGTGTTACCGTGTTATTGCTACCTGTTGCGATGGTTGTCAGCGCTGTGCTGCTGCCTTGAACGTTCACAGCGGCTATATTATTGCTGCCGACCTGCTGTATGCTGATGTTTTGTCCTGTCCCGCTGATAATCATCGAGGTGGTTCCGTCACCAGCTTTGTTACCAGAGCCATCCTGCGTCACAGCGATTGTGCTGTTGCTGCCCACCTGATCTATATAGACGCTGTTTTGGTTAGCAGAACTAGTTTGCGACAACAATAGCAGCATCATTGCTACCATAGCTATCTTTGTAGAGCGTTCCATTACTTTCTCCTAGCAGGGAAGCCTGCTTATTGTTTTGTCGTTTGGTTACCGGCAGCTGAATCTTCTTTTTTCTTATACTGCCACAGTCCCTTTCCTAATCCCTGTTTTATCATGTCCACCACAGCTGCCTCAGAGGCCATCTTGACAGATGTTGTGCCTGATTCGTTGATGCTAGTGCCCGCTTCTAGCTGCACAGCCATGGTTCCTTGATCCACGAACTTCAACATGTTTCCGTTTATGTTAGTGCTCAGCACGGTCTTGGTAGCACCAGCGCTTATCAAGACCTCACCCGTATGCACCGATACGAGCCTTATGGCCACTGTCACCACATCTGTGCGATATTGTGTGGTAGCACCAATACCTAAGATTGCGGCACCAACCCCACCAGTGCCCACATTGGTATCATAACCTACGATACCTCCTTGTATCAGGACGCCAGCTATCAGCATAGGCGACAGTTGTTTAGCATCCTTGCCCTCGTACGTCTCGCGTTGATTCCGGATCAGTTGCCTCTCTTTTATTAGATCATCTAATCCTACCCTTTCTACGACTTGGAACCAAGTACCTCGTCCTGCATCCTGCAGCGCTTTGATAAGAAAGACTTCACCACCTTGTGTCACTGCGGAGCTCAGCACACTAAACTTATCATTCTCTTTGCGCTGGCCAGTCTTGTCAGTGAAACCATACATGGCCACAGTGATGGGAGGACCATCTAACGGTGGCATATATAACAACTCTTTAGATATGCTCCTGGTTGCGACAGCTGAATTGCTTGGACGTGTTTCGATCGGAGATGATGGGATGCTGGCACAACCTGCAAGAGCCAGCATGATCAACAGTGTTAATTTGTTGCGCATCAGAACTTAAAATCTCCTATGGGGACGGTGATTTCAGTCCTGTTTCCTGTGGAATCGATCACCGTGAGGGTTATGGTTCCTGCCACCGCGTCTTTAATCCAGCTGATAGTGCTGCCTTCGAAGCTCATTGTCCCGCTATCATTCCCGTCAGCGAACATTGCATTGCTTAATTGAAGGCTAAGTTGTGCATAAATCCTCGATTCTAAGTTGTTGAGGAACTTTGCTAGATTTGTGTTGTTCTTAGCTGATTCTTCGGCCGTTTGTTTGGCTTTCTTTTCGGCTTCTATGCTGGCTTTTCTAGAGGCTTCTAGGTTCTCGATGGTAAGCACATGCTGACCATATCCATCTCCGCTGAACTGTGGGTTGCTGAAGCCATAGGTCATCTGGCTAGCCAACGCCGGTGCGCTAACCATAAAAAAACCTAACAAAAATGCTTTTTTTAACATGATGGCTCCTGGATACCAGAGGTATTTACCAGGAATCAAGTGGTCTTAATAAGGATATACCATTCATAGATCTCATCACCACGGAATGCGGGATCTTCCTTGTTATGTATCTCCAAATTTATCTCACCATGATCCTTGACCGAAAAGCCAGCCCGCTGCATCAAGCACGTCCATTGCCTCGGACCCATGATGCTGTAATGATTATCATAGCTCTCCAACAATCTAGTGCATTTAGGGCTGGGCATCTCTATGTAGGCTTGTCCGCCTTGTGACAATATCCTATGGAATTCCAGCAACGTTAGCAGCGGGAAAGGACTGTGTTCCAACGCATGCCTTACCCATAACCATCTAAAGCTGCCGTCAGCGAAGTCAGTGAAGCTCATATCCTGCTCGACCACTAC
>Ga0194116_10003460_pt1 | contig 18987 bp, 9 predicted proteins | sample TA2MahsurfametaG_4_FD_148617 | JGI IMG/M metagenome (GOLD analysis project Ga0194116, IMG submission 148617) | Freshwater microbial communities from Lake Tanganyika, Tanzania - TA2015008 Mahale S9 surface | ecosystem: Environmental > Aquatic > Freshwater > Lake | place: Tanzania: Lake Tanganyika...
GCTGCTGCTTTTTTAGCTGCTGGTTTAGCTTCAGCTTTTTTAGCTGCTGGCTTAGCTGCTGCTTTTTTAACTACTGGCTTAGCTGCTGCCTTTTTAACTGCTGGCTTAGCTGCTGCTTTTTTAGCTGCTGGTTTAGCTTCAGCTTTTTTAGCTGCTGGTTTAGCTTCAGCTTTTTTAGCTGCTGGCTTAGCTTCAGCTTTTTTAGCTGCTGGCTTAGCTGCTGCTTTTTTAGCTGCTGGTTTAGCTTCAGCTTTGTGTGCTTCTTCTTTTTTAGCTGCTGGTTTTGCAACTGCTTTTTTCAAAGCAGGTTTTGCACTTGACATAAGACGCGCCATTGCATGCGCAGCAGCATGTCCAGCGCCTGCTGCTGCAGGTTCTGCTGCATTTACAGGCTCTTGGTTTTGAACTTCATTTGGTTCTAGATTTAATTGAGACATTTCGAAACTCCCTATTTGTCATGTCGCTAACATTACTGATCTCTAAGATAACGATAGCATATAAACAAAAAGTCACTGTTATTTCTCAATAAAAATTTGAAAAATCTAAACGCTCAAATGAGATTCTAAAAAGGTCTTAAAGCTTTCGAAGTCCGAAGATCCTAGGCGTTCTGCGATAATATCACCATCTCGAATAATGCAGATTTTTGGGATTGAACGGATCTTAAATTTGACAGCTAAATCTTCATGATCTTCGACATTAATTTTACCGAAAATCACATCAGGATATAGCTCTGAGCAGCGTTGATATACTGGAGCAAAATGCAAGCAAGGACCACACCAAGGAGCCCAGAAATCCAGAATGATTGGTTTATTTGACTGCAAAGCTTGATTGAGCTGCTCGCTATCCATTTCAATAACTGCCATAGTATTCTCCTAACTAATGTTTAATATATTTTTAAGTAAAAAGTTTCTTTAATCTTTACATAACTTTAAAAATCATCCAATTTTCTGGAAATTTAAAGAGCTTTACCATTTATTTTCTTTTTTCAATGAGGCTGCTATAGCAACTATAAAAAAATTAAGCTCATAGAAAATAATTGGTTATATTGCCCCTCGCAGGATGCTGGAGTGGAGTATCGTGCAATACACAAGCGCTTGTCAAGAAGCACTTTTAAGCATGAAACAATCCACTCCTTGTTTTTAGTTATAGATTAAACCAACTGAGGCATGCGGCCTCGACATCTTGAAAAACAACCTCTAATGCGCGTGATGCATCATATCTTACGAAAGCCACTTGAGGCGAACGGTTAAGTTGATTTGCGCGATTGCAGTATTCTTGAATGAGAGGTTCGGTTTGGGCATGATAGCTCACTAAGCGTTTTCGAATAACCTCTGGGGTATCATCTATACGTTGTGTGAGGGGCTCTCCAGTAACATCGTCAATCCCCGGTTGTTTTGGAGGATGCGTGATTGCATGGTAAATTCTGCCAGATGCTGCATGAACCCAGCGCTGAGAAAGTCGAGATACAACCTCTTCATCGCTCAAATCGAGGCAAATAACAGCCTCAATATTTAAACCTCGCTTATCCAACTCTTCGACCTGAGAGAGGTTGCGAGGGACTCCATCGAGTATTAATACAGGAACGCCTTGCGCACTGATTGTTTTAAGCTCTTTTTCTAAAATTTCGAACAAAATATTATCTGGCACCAAATCACCACGAGCAATAATATCTTGTAGCATGGAGCCATATTCTGATTTGGCAGCAATTTCATTACGAATAAGTTGTCCGGTAGAGATACTATGGAAGCCATATTTTTCTACAAGAAACTGAGCTTGTGTTCCTTTTCCTGCCCCAGGAGGGCCAATAAACATCATAATTTTCATTTTCGATCCATTTTATACTTATACGGAATTTTGTAATCCTAGGCCAATCAAGAAAGCGCTTTCCTCAATAAATTGGGTATATTTTTGACTATTAAGCCCATCTAAGCGAGCTCTTCTCAAAAATTCAATTTGTAAGCAATGCAGCAATCGCAGCTGTCGGTTACGATGACGGATATCATCTCCGAAGTTCTTAACATACGCATCTTCCTGATGAAAATCAACGGATTTTTGAAAGAGATTTAAGACTTTTTGATATCTTTCTTGAAGAAATTCTCCCATTTCCCTGAGATGAGGGCTTAGCAATTCCTTTTCATATAATCTTAAAATTCCTAAATCAACGCGATTAATCGAGATGAGTGTAACAATGAACAAAGATTGTGTAAACAAATCATCTTTTAGAGTCAACCTATGGTCAGAGGAATCATAGCCCCATTGAGTAAGAATTGAAGCAATGCCTAACCAAAGGGGCAACAGAAGTCGACATTGAGACCACGATCCGAACCATAAAGTAACATCTATATCTTCAATTCTATATTGTTTCATTAGGCTGTCAGGCCGTTGCTTTTGCAAAAAATCTGCAGGTGTGACGGCATAGAAGTAATCAATCAAGTCTGGTTGTTCGGTTGAATAATACTCTACTTCAGGCAAAGAATGAGCGGCTAAGCTTTTTTGAAGGGTTCGAATAAGCGCGCCTTTCTGAATATCCATTCTACAGACCGCTTGTGTTTTTTTTGCAGCGACGCCGATCAGTTCTTCGAGGTAACGCATGATGGTCATAGCGCTAATTTGAGGCGTATTGAGTCTTTGGCGCAATCCATCATATTGGACCAGAAAGGCAAGATGGTAGGACTGATCGTGAAATGTCGTCGTATTCATTAAGCAACGAGTAGGTAACGATCCTCTTGCGAGGGACCCTCCTCGAGATTGAATAATCGTAATTTTACGACCACGCATGCTTGCCCAATCAATTAAATCATTTTGAGCATGATAAAGTTGTGTTTGCACCCACCAAAAGCTCTTATCTTTTAAGTGATGTTGGTAGCCTATAAGAACTTTATCGAATTGTGTTTCGTGAAAAGAAAATCCAATACGGCGCAATATAACCTGTGTCTGATCGAGAATATTGCAAACATTCGCAATAGCAGATGGGTGTTCCATTGCAGGAATAATGGCGAGTGGTTTTTCGAACAATAAAGCACTCATCCATGTTAATATGCTCAATTCATAAGCTTCTCTTAAATCACCAGCAAGTAGGCCTATAACACAATTTTGGTCAAGAGTTCTAAAAATATCGAGTAACTCAAAAAAATACTGACTTCCAAGCGACGATGTTTTTCTTAGTGTTTTGATATTTTCTAGAAAAGGTTCTCGCTTGATGCTTACTAAATCTGATGGGCTTTGTTCTACAATTTTTCGGAGTTTTTTCTGATAGACTTTCTGAAAAATGATTTCTAGAAAATGCACGATAAGTTTTGCTGAAATTTTCAAATAAAAAGATATATTGTTCTGATTAATCTGCTGAATCTCATATTTTATTTTATCGCATTCTGGGCTGTGTGCTTGCAGATTTTTTATTTTTAGATCTAATGTTTCAAGGCGTGTTTGTTTGATCGCATGCATTCGTTGAGGCAAATTCTGCATAACAGTGATACATTCTTTTAAATCATGTATACCTGGATCGAGAATCATTGAAATAGTAAATTGAGCGCCTGATTGATGGATATTCTTCAAATCAAGCATAGACCAACTCGGATAAAAAGAAGCGGATATTTGATGACGGACTCTCTCAACCATTTGAGCGAAGCTCAGTTTCTGAGGGCTAAGGTCAGATTTTAATAAAGCCTTCATTCTCGAAGAAATCACATGACGAATTTCACGAGAAAGTGGTTTATCAATATGCGTAGTACGATAGTGAAACAAATCGTGAAAAGATTGTTGCATTAAATCTTCGATATAAATATTAGTCACTTGACCATTACCAATTCCGATCCAAAAATCGAGGGTGCAGTCACGTTTTTCTTTTATTTTCCAGCTGAGTGTTGGAGAAATACTTGTGTTTTCCTGTCTTTCAAAGAAGAATTTTTTCGACTTATGGGTTTGTTGCAATAGAGAAAATAATTCAAGCTGAAGCCCTTGAACCCTCATAAGTTTCTGCATGGACAGATTTGTCCAGTTTTCAAGCTTTTCAAAAAGCCAATCTGCAGACATTGGTTGAGCCTCGAGCCGAAACTCTGATTCTGCTGCTAATTGACTGTATTCTAATCCGAAACATTCGGTGACTATTTGTAAAAAATCAGAAGAGAGTATTGTCCAATCATCTTGAAATAATTTCTGATCCATACGAGCGCTCAACAAAAGAAAAACATGCTATATGCGAGGATAGTCAACTTCGGCCTGAGATTCCATAAATATGACACAATAAGCCAAAGCCCAAAGTTTTTCGTCCGTTAAGCTTAAGTGGATGGTAAAATTTTGATTTGAATTTGTTTGAGACAAAGAGCCATGATACTGGGCAATTGGCTGTCCTAAAGGTGTTTTAGAAATTTCGATATCTTTAAAATAGCATTGAGCTCCGATCCCAACTCCCAAAGCTTTAGCAACGGCTTCTTTAGCAGCCCAGCGTTTTGCAAGCCAACGAGCTGGATATGGGGCTTTTGAAAAAGCAATCTGCTCTTTTGGGGTAAGTATTTTTTCTATGAATCGTTTGGGATGCCGCATTAAAAGCTGCTCGATTCGATTGATTTCAACTAAATCCGTACCAATTCCATAACATTTTATATTCATCATGTCAGGGCGAGTTTCCAGTAATTAAGAGATGATTCGAACAGATTATAAAACAATCCAGAATTTTTTAATAAATTAAGAACGGTATCACAAGCTGCAGAAAAATCTTGAAGTGTTGCATGACCTTGAGTTGCGCGATATAGACATCCGTCGTAATCAGAATGATGTGCACGTATTAATTTATAAAGTTCAATAAAATCTGCACAGCCTGTAAAAGATACGCCATGAAATAACAGTTGATTACTATTGAAATAAACCAACGTATCTTGATCTGGAGCTATCAATGAAACGTAGCATTTTTTATATAGCTCAAAAAACTCAGGAGCATATTGTGTATCGTGTTGAGTTGTTAAGGTGTATGCGGATAGGAGTGCCCATAGTAAGGCATATTGGCCAGAAAAGATCTGTTTCTCCAGGATGGTTATATCATTGATATAAATTTTATCGATACGTCTGTAAAAATGTATTTGAAGGAAAGAGTCCTTGAAAAATGGATAGTCCGATCTTTTAAAGAATTTTCGATCGAATCCTGCATTGACACCATCAGGTGTTAAATATCGAATATGAGCCGCATCTTCGTGAAATGGCTCATATGTCAATAAAAACCCAATGCATGATTGCATCATATAATTTAAGAGTCCCAGCCTAAAGAGGTAGAGCGTTTTTGCTCTAATATTCCCATATTTTGAGAGGTATCGCACTTGATCCAAAGTTTTAAATAAACTTTTTTCTTCAAGAGACCCTCAAGAGAGCGTCGAGCAGCCTGACCAATTTTTTTAATTTGTTGACCACCTGCGCCAAGAAGGATTGGGCGATATCTTTCGCTTGGAATATCAATACGAACAGAACACACGACCAACTCAGGTGAGCGCTCGATAAAAGATTCGCAGACTGGATAGCAGAAATATGGCACTTCTTGACCGATATATCGCATGATTTTTTCTCGAATAATCTCTTCAATCATAAAAGAACGGCTACATGTATGAGTCTGCTCAACAGGGTAGAAATAATCATTTTCTGGAAGAAACGGTACAGATTCACTGAGCAGTGGCTCTAATGTTTCTCGTTTATGAGCGCAGCAAGGGACCTGCTTATGAAAGCCCATGGCCTGCAATTCAGCGATTGCGGGAAGAAGTTGGGTTTTAGATTTTACGGTATCACTTTTATTCCAGACGATGATGGTCTTATCTGCTTGCGGCTGCATGATTTGAGCAAGGGCTTTATCGCGCTCTGAAAGTTTTGGGGCCTCAAGGAGCCACCAACGAATATCGAGGTGAGAGATTGCGCTCATTGCCTCTTGATACATTCGTTGAGTGAAGTGTTTATCATAATCACTTAATAGTAGTCCTGGGGTATCAACGAGTAAAAATTGAGCTTCGCGTTCACGATCGGTATAAACGAATGTTGCCGCGTAACGTGTTGTTTGAGCACGTTTTGATGTAATGGCGCACTTTTTCCCGAAAATTTCATTAACGAGAGTTGATTTCCCAACGTTGGGGCGGCCGACGACGGCAACGTATCCGCAGCGTTTTGTCATGATTGGATCCTTTTTAACAATAATTGAGCGGCCTCTTGTGCGGCGATGCGCTTTGAGTCGCCGCAGCCACGGGCCTTAAGATTTAATTGAGGTATATAGCACTCGATTTCGAAAACGAGGGCATGATCGGGGCCTGTTTGTGAAATGATTTTGTATTCAGGGAGAGTTTTCCACTGTTTTTGAGTAAATTCTTGAAGTTGTGATTTCCAGTCTTTCACAGGCTGATTTTGACTAATGTCTTCCCATTTTTTTTGGAAATGGTCAAGAAGCCACTTTTCCAAGACATAAAAATCAGAGTCGCAAAAAATTGCACCACACACAGATTCGAATGTGTCGGCGAGAAGGGCTTCAGAATCTTTAATATTGGGTGCGGCGAAAATCATTTCACGCAAACCGATAATATTCGCATAGAGGCATAAACTTTTCTGACAAACAAGAAGAGCTCTGATTTGACTGAGTGTACCTTCATCTTTATTGGGAAATTTCTTATATATCCAGTGAGAAACACATCCGGTTAAAAGTGCATCTCCGAGGTATTCTAATCGTTCATGATCGGTTTCTTGAGAGCGATGTGATTTATGAGTCAGGGCTTCAAGTAAGAGTTTTTTATTCTTAAAAACATAATTCAATGATGATTCAAATAAAGACAGTTGCAAAAAATACCTCGAAGATTCAATAGTAAAATCGGTTAGATTGTATCACAATCTAACCGATTCTCCCAATACGGCTGAAATCATAATGGCCATTACGTGTGCCAAAAGACATGACAACATATTCAGCTCGACCACATATGAAACGAGAAGGAACAAAACCCATATAACGTGAGTCTTGAGAGTTTGAGCGATTATCACCCATAACAAAATAATGATCGGCAGGAACCGTGAAGTCTAAATCACCAGTAGTAGAAATCATTTGAGGCATTTGAGCGATAACTGGATTATGGGTGCCAATTTCTTGCTCAAAGTATTGAACGTCAAGGCGATAAGATTTTCCATTTTGCTCAATATAATCAACATCCTGATAAAGATATTTCGTCGACAAAGGCATGCCATTTATTACAATTTGACTCCCTGTAATTGAGACATGGTCTCCAGGACATCCTATCACACGCTTGATCATTTTGCGCACTGTTGGTGCTTTTGGATCGAGAAACACAACAGTTTCCCCTGCTTGAGGCTTGCCAACGTCCAGGAATGTTGTATTGAGTCCTGGCCATTTAAAGCCATAAGGGTACTTACTAACTAAAATTACATCCCCAGGGTAGACTGTTGGTTGCATAGACGATGATGGGATCATGTATAGCTCAAGAAAAAAAGCACGGAGGATAAAAACCAGAGCCACCTCCCACCAAGAATCTTTGAGGAATTCGCAAAACTGCTTAACACCAGCCCACTTTGGCACCAATCGCGGCTGCAGTCTGAATACAGCTGCAAGAAGAGTTAACACCCCAAGAAAGAGTGCGATATCTCTATTGATAATCCATATTGAAGAATCATTTAATGCAAGATCGGTCATAAATTCACCTTTATAAATCCATTCTAATTTTGGTCAATCTTTAAAACGGCAAGAAATGCTTCTTGAGGCACTTCGACATGCCCAACATTCTTCATCCGCTTTTTCCCAGCTTTTTGCTTTTCAAGCAATTTACGTTTACGAGACACATCACCGCCATAGCATTTTGCGGTAACATTTTTACGATACGCTTTCACAGTAGAGCGTGCAACAATTTGCCCACCGATAGCTGCCTGAATAGCGACATCGTACATTTGACGAGGAATGAGCTCTTGCATTTTTTCTACGAGAACGCGTCCCTTTTTGTGCGCATGTTCACGATGCACGATCAGAGCCAAAGCATCAACAATTTCGCCATTAATTAAAACATCCAGCTTAACGAGAGGTGCGCTATGAAAAGAATCGAATTCGTAATCAAAAGAAGCATATCCTCGAGAAACGGATTTTAATCGATCGAAGAAATCGATAACAACCTCTCCTAATGGGAGTAAATACTCTAATGTTGCCTGTTGTCCTTTATAGCTCAATTGTGTTTGGACACCACGTTTTTGATTACATAATGTCATGACATCTCCCAAATGATTTTGGGGGCACAAGATCGTTGCACGAACAATTGGCTCAGCAATAAAATCAATCTGGTTAATAGGAGGCAGTTCACAAGGATTTTGAACCAGAACAATCTCACCATTTGTTTTATGAACTTCATAAACAACAGTTGGAGCTGTTGTAATCAAATCCATATCAAACTCACGCTCTAAGCGCTCTTGAACAATTTCCATATGTAATAAGCCAAGGAATCCGCAGCGGAAACCAAAGCCGAGAGCCTGAGAAGATTCGGGTTCAAAAATTAAAGCTGAGTCATTAAGCTGCAACTTCATTAAAGCCTCACGAAAGTCTTCAAAATCATCTGAAGAGATTGGAAACATTCCTGCAAAAACCTTTGGTTGGATTTTCATAAATCCTTCTACAGGCTCTGTGCATGGATTTTTGGTCAAGGTTATTGTATCTCCAACAGGAGCTCCATGGATGTTTTTAATACCAGCGACAACATACCCAACCTGCCCCGCATATAACGCATTACGCTTTTGCTTTTTAGGAGTAAATACACCAAGCTCATCAACGCGATATGTATTACCTGTGGAATAAATTTGAAATGTATCACCAGTTGTGAGAACACCCTCAAATACCCGCACTAAGGAAACAACACCTAAGTAATTATCGAACCATGAGTCGATAATTAGGGCTTTCAAAGAAGATTCACCCTTGATATTTGGTGCGGGAATTTTTTGAATTAAATCTTCGATTAAATCTGTAACGCCCAGTCCAGTTTTTGCAGAAATTCGCACAGCATCAATTGCAGAGAGGCCAATTAAGTCTTCAATTTCTTCAATAACACGGTCTGGTTCAGCCTGGGGAAGATCGATTTTATTCAAAACAGGTACAACTTCTAGATCAAAATTAATTGCTGTGTAGCAGTTGGCCATTGTTTGAGCTTCGACACCTTGCGCCGCATCGACAACAAGCAATGCGCCCTCACAGGCCCGCAAAGAACGCGAAACCTCGTATGTAAAATCGACGTGCCCAGGAGTATCGATAAAATTCAGTTCATAGGTATTCCCATCCTTAGATTGATAATTTAGGGAGACTGATTGAGCTTTAATTGTAATACCACGCTCTCGCTCAATATCCATACTATCGAGCACTTGTGCCTTCATTTCTCGGTCATCAAGGCCTTGGCATATTTGAATTAATCTATCAGATAGGGTGGATTTACCATGATCGATATGAGCAATAATTGAAAAATTTCTAATAAAACGAGGATCTACCATAAGGAAATTCTAGAAACAGCAAATAACAGACAGGCTTTCAGCATACCACAGTCCTCCAAATACGTCCTAATAGTGCTAGAAAATAGTTTTTAGAAAGATTCGCAGGCAATGCAAAGTACAACAACGGTGGTGCGTAATAATCAATAAAAAACAATAAGATATGGGTCGTATTTATTGATATTTAATTTAAATGATGCGATGATATCCGTATAGATGTAAGAGTTGTATATAAGGCTATTTATTAATGAATCGACAAATTTTATCAAACCTATCGGCAAAATACGAAGAAAATTATCGAAATAGTTATAATCTGGCAGATGAAGAATCCTATGCAGCTCGCTTTTATGCTGCATTTACTGAGGCTATTAATAGTGTCATGCATCAATCAGAGGATTCCTTAGAAATAGGCTCCGACCAAGCAAAAATTGATGTTGCCATCTTACTTGCCGCTCAATTTGATAGCAAAGCTTATCAAGCTCGCACTGTACAACAACATAATCATTTTCATGAGCAATTTATATCTTTCTTTAATGCCGTCATCGATCCAATTCTTGGTTTGGGCTTGAATATTACTGAGCCTAACAAAATTCTTACAACAAACGCAGCTTTACAAAATTATATTACATCTTTTGGATTTTCTGAGAATTTCTCTTTAAGCACAAAAGACGCGATGATTTCAAATCTCCAGCAAAACATTCATACCCATCGCAGAGTCCACGATCTAGCTATATACAATCGTTTTATATACAACCTTAATACCCCACCTTCAGCCATTGAGACTATTGGGCTGCATTTAATGACCCGCAGAAACGTCATCACCCCCATTCAAGCTGTTGAATTAGAATTCAATCTTGATAATCTTGCTGAGCGTGCATTCAATATTGAGTTGAGTACATTCCTCCTGACGCTTAAAGCGGCATTAACAAATCGCCCTCTAGAGCAAGTACTATTCAATATTCCATCAGAATTCTTTAACGATGAAAAATATGCAGAACAAAGGGCAATATTTTTAGAAGAGTTTTTACCTCTTGTTGCAGAGCTAGGTCCAAATATAAGATTTGTATTTGCAGGCGCTCAACCATCCCTTCTTAAAGAAATTGAAGAAAAACTTGCACCGCTATTAGAGAGCAAGAAGATCGACTCAGCTTTGTCATTTTCGAACAGCATTCAATCTGCTTCGGGTGCTTATACAACGACAACTGAACAAATTTGCCTGACAGCAAATCCGAAGATAAATAATAACTTTACCGATGTTACAGAGGCCGTTAGCTTTCTTGATGAAAATCTCATTAAAACAATGATAGATGATACGGTGATCCAGTCCTTGAATAAATCACTTTCGTCCGGAATGAATCATATTGTTGCAAGAAATGTGTTATCGCAATCTCCAAAAACCCCATTAACAATGTATCAATGGGTTACCGATTTGATTGGCTCACCAGCACTCATGCAAATCTGTGAGAAATGGACTCCAGCCCGTTGGAATCCAATGTGGTCGAGCTTTTCTGTATTAAACAAACGGACAGAGTCCACCACACAAACCAAGCTGAATGGACGGTTCGCAAACCCAGGACAAATGCCGAATGAAGAATCTCAGACAGCGGTATTACATATTGCCGATATAGAAACAGATCTTATCAAGAAGCCATATCCGATTTGCATCGAAATGACTCAAGATCAATGGGTACAAGGCCATAAAGTTGTAATCGATGAGCTCAAGAAAAAACACCAAGATCCAAACAACAAGATCGTTTTAACAAAAACGGGCTCCATGTCTAAAGAAATTAGAATTACGGATTCTGATGGAAACGACATTGCTTTTCCAGAACAAAATAACAATATCAAAAAAACGATCGCACACCCCCTTTATGTTCCAGAGGTCAAAAAAATTGTGCTTCCAGAATCAAGCTTAGCTAACAAGCTTGGAAAATGCTCGCCCTTGAATGAGGATGCCGATAATCGTATTAGCCGAGCAAATGCCGATAAAACCGAAATAATACAGCATATTGATACAAATATTGAGAAATTAAGAACGCTTGTTGATGCTCGTAATGCGGTTTTTAATCAAAACCATATCTCTACGATCTGCACTTCACTTGAGACACGTATAGTAGAAAATCACGCACACAGACAGGCCTTAAAAACAATAAAAGAACAATCATCCTCAATTCTTAAACCATCATCCACGTCATTACTATCACGCGCATTATCTGACTTAGAGAGTGCATACACTGCGCATTATGATGACAAAGCATATGATTTGGCTATTAAAAATGCGGTAGAAAACTGTACTAAATATGAAAAACAATTAGTTAGCTTGCGAGATGATATCCAGAAAAACAAATTACTAGAAAATGAGCCTGATTTTCAAAGCGTTATTACCACACTCTCCGATAACATAACCTCCTTTCAAGAAGTGAATAGATCACTCTCTGCATTCTCTTCTACTGATTCTGAAAAGATTGTAAATAAATCACTTTTCTTTAAAAAAGAAATATCTGCAACACAAACAATGATCGAGAGTTGTTATGAACTCCTGAATGATACTCAACCCATTGATATCGCACGAAATACCATCTTAAAAATGGTAAAAAATATTGACGATCGAATGGAGATCGAAACCAATAGGTTGCTTGACATTACCGTATTGCTTGAACAATACCCACGGCAAACAGCCAAAAACATTTCAACAGAAAATAAAAATCTTACGACTTTTGAGCAAAATTGGAAAACGTTCCGAGAGAATCCGATAAATGACAGCACTGGCGTAATGGCTTATATTAACTCCACATTCACAACGCTTCGGAACTCCTTAGTTGATTTAACTCGATCACTAAAAATCGCGACAGGTGGCGCAGTTTTTTTCCATCAAAATTCTGAATATAGTCAATTCAGTAACGCAATAAAAGACGTGAAAACTCTATTGAATTCAAACAAGATTCTGAACACTCCGGACATACAATTAGCCATCGAAAGCCTTGAAAAACTTGATGTTGCATCACGAGAGTACTGCGATATTAACCCTGCTATTGAACCAAAAACGCTAACTCAACTTTGTGACGCCCATCAAGATGCAATCGCAAAATATACCGACTACACACCCATTGTAGTGAAAGAGGCCGAAGGCGTACCTACATTGAACGTCCCTGAATACCAAGAATATTTGGTTAAAAATGGTGACTTAGATATCACTATTTTTCAAGATTTTTCAATAGAAGCCTTTCAAAAACTCTCCCAAGCATCAATTGAAAAAGTATGTGATAAAAATTCCTCTGATTTCAAACAAGACAATCCGGAATTTAAAAATCTATTAACTAGAGAAATTACATACAGAAATATTGTAAACAATGCAATGGCCTTTGAAATTCAAATACCAAAAGACAAAAATGATTTCCTTCCTCATTTAACCTCTTGTCTTGCATCTTCACAGAAACTGCTAAGCAATCTCGATATCGTACGAAATTCCAATACAACAACCAAAGAATCCCTAGATGCTATTCTAGCTGCTAAATCAGAATGCCTCGCATATTGTGAAGCACTCAATGCGTTCACTGCGGCAATACCAGGACTACCAAAATCCTTCGAACAACATATTGCAGATATGAAATCATTTGCAACTGAACTTGATAGTCTAGAGGATGGCTATGACACATCCGATCTTTTTCTATCACTCGTCCAAGCTAATACCTCATTAAGTATTAGCAATATATTCGATAAAATTACTGCATTCGAAGAAATACTCAAGAGTCCTATCACACTCACCGATGGAGTATCCATTACTGCGAAATCTGCTGGTGAGAATACGGGTTATGCAATTACTGTTTTAGAATATGCAAAAGTATATACAACACTCCTCGAAGAATTTAAGAAAAATTCAGCCAAAAAAATCAATGACTCCTTACATGTGCTCTTAAACCATGGAAATGAAATCATCAGAAGTATTCGCATTCAAGAAGCTCAAACTTGGGACGGATTTTCCAAAATGCTACGCGGACTATCCGGATATCCAACACAGTCTCCACTCTCTGTTATTCAAAAAATTATTGGGATTATTACAAACGAAAGTCCTTTTAGATTTGATTTTGGTTTAATTGATTGGGAAAGAAAAGCGTCCCCAGATCAAAACACTATTACTGCGATTGGAACACAGATTTTCTCGCAAGTCCTAAATAATGTTCGATCGCACCCAGTGATGGAGGCCTCCGCTCGTAAGTTATCCATTCGTGGCGTAACAAAGAACTACGGCGCACCTCTGCCATATAATCATACAGTTGAATATATCGATCTTTCTGCTTTCAATAATATTGAAGGACTAACATCAGCAGCAACTGAGTCATTAACAGATTTAGCGATGCAACAATGTGAGATGTTAACAAATGATGCATTAACAGAGTTTTTCTATCGTATGAAACAACTTGGTGTGCATACAATTATTGTACAGAAAAATCTACACGATCCGTTATTGGCCCTTCTTAAAAAATCCGGTATTCATTTAAATATCCTCAAGGAAGCTGTGCCAGTTGTTCCTGTGAAAAGTATCTGCACAGATATGTCAGTTTTGGTACTTGATGCAAATGCGCTATCTCATGAATTAGATATTCCTTCCTTTGAAAATGCTTACTGCATCTCAAAAATCAATTTACAAAATGAATACACATTTAGTATTAATTCAACGCTAGCAGAGATTACCAAAATTTATACTAGTAAAAAAAATGAGATTGACGCGCAATACTTAACATATAGCCAAGAATATCAAACAACTATCACACAAACTATCGAGACAATTATCGAAGAAATCACGGCATACTATGCAACAACCGTGCAACTCTCAGCAGTACAAAATTCAGCTCTTTTATGTGCGATGATTCAAGAAAAAATTGAAACTCTTGTATTAAAGCAAAGCGATAAACTTCCTTCAGCTTTTGGCAAACACTTCGCAAAGGCGCTTGAACAAATCATCTTCCCAAAAATTGAAGCAACTCGTGTAACATCACAATACTCTCTTGCAAATTGGATGAATGATATCACTCATGCAACGAAAGAGTCTGTATCGGCATATGAAACTCATTATCGCAATGCCTCAATAAATTTTGCGAATGCACAAATGGCAATCATGAACTCCGAAAACAATCTTTTTAATGCAGAAGCAATCCCTGAATTAGAAATTTCACAAGAAGCCAATGAAGAAGAGGAAGATGAGGAAGAAAGCGAAGCTATCAACGAAACCAATCATAATCAAGATGAAGATGCCGATCAGGATGAAAACCTCAACACACAACTAGACTCATTACGTGGCCCTACAATATGGAAATTAAAAGCCCCAACAGCTTTCATTAACGATCGCGCCATTAAACCATTAAGATTATTTTCATGGAGCACATGGCTAAAAGAAAGTTTGGCATTTTTAATAAATATGCAATCTATAGCATCCCCCTCATGCTGGAATAATAAGTATGCTATTTTTGATGCAACATCATTTGCACAAAATCTTGGAATCAGCCATACGCTTTTAACATATTTGAGCACGACAAGTCGCTGCCTATTCAACGGGACAGATAAAGACTTGTTATTATATCAATCAAATTCACTTTCAGCAGAAACCTATGGCCGACATTCAGCAAACAACAGCATTTTCAATGAATCCAACCTAATCGATCTGGCGCTTATTCAACAAAATACAATCTATCTCCCCATAGCCGGAGACGAAATACTTGCAACCATGCAAGGCATGCCAACAAATTTTTCAATAGATGAGAGCTTGCTAGCAACGAAAGCTGATTATTTAAAAACAGTACAAGCAGGTCAAATTACCAAAGACTTCCATACAACAAAAAGCAACGAAAATGCTCTTCAGAAAATTTGGGATAATGCATTAATCGATCATGTACCCTATCTTTTTCTTTCTAATCTGTTTAGTGCAACGGCTCAAAATAACCCAACAAATGTTGTGGAAAAGCAAATCGCCGATCTTATTAATACTAACAATTCATTAAAACATAGATCAAAATTAATGTATGACCTGACCCTTATGATCGGAGCACATGCAGACAAAAATTCTAACCTCAACCTTGTGCATCGATTAGAACTATCCTGGGAGACCTTGAGCAAAAATAATGAACTTTTATTAAAAGAATTTTTCTCTATACCGAATAACAATACGCTTCCAGGCTCACGCATACCGGAAAAATATTTCACCGAATTTCTACATTACTATAATCAATATTTATTGAACCAAGTAACAACCTCAGGCATTCTTCCGTGCCCGACTCCAGAAAATCTTTCTATCGCAATTACTGCATTCTTATCCAGTACAGAGAAATTCTTATTGCAAGAAGCACAAAAAAATTATAGCCAAAAGATACAAAACGGAGCCCAAATAGATTTAAAAGGCATTACTCAGCTACTAGGCAACGCAAATAAAAAAGCAGTTTCCATGTTTATCAAAAAGTATGTCTTCAACATGGCAGGAAAGTCTCTATCACTTATAGAGAGTGGAAGTTTGACGCAAAAATTGCATGCATTTTATACTACAAATAAATCCCTTGAAACAAAACGACACATTATTGCGTCTCAACATGTCAGTGCAACTGATTTAAAACTTCAAAGACTCGTTAATGATTGCCGCAAAATTCGTCCTTCGCTAAATGAATCATCATTTCTTATATACCTAGAACATCTTGATGGTAAAAACTTTCTAGCACAAGACAGCATTCCATCTGAAATGTTACTTTATCCTTATGAAAATATGTTTTTGGATGAGTTTCAAGAAAAACAAGCAACTCTTAATAGCACCAATCCTGGTAGCACCGTGAAGGTGGAAAACCTTGATTGTGCAAAAACCATACGCGAATTTTGGGAAAGATATCAAGTACTTGCCACCCAAAGTTCTATAGGAAAAAAATCCCCTATCTGTGACCTAGCTGAAAATTTTCAAAAGCTACTCAATTATTACTGCGATTCTAAATATTGCGATCTTGCAACATTTGAAAATTATTTCAATCGATTACTCACCCCCATTCGATACCCTTTTCTTATGGATGCATGTGTTCGTTTAGGATTTGTTATGAATGATTTCAAATCTCACAACAAAGATTCGATTAAAAATACTCTCAAAAACAATTTGGACAACTTATCAAAATTATTCGGTATTTTTAACGAAGAAGAGCGCACTGAGAAGCAACACGTGGGTCAACTTAGTATCATTTTTGAATTGATTGAAAAATGTCAGAAACGAATCTTTGATGCGACTGATAAAAAACACACTGAAGAATATCTATCCTTAGCGCATGATATTACAAACACTTTAAAAATTATCGATGATTTTACTAAACAAGAGATCAACGATTTTGAAGATAACACCCCAACCTCATTTTGGGAAAATCTCCTTATCAGTATTTTTGGAAAAAACCATCCATTTCAAAATTCCAAAAAATACAACATGATTCAGAAAAATTACTCCCAAAAATTCACATCATTGATTATTGCACTTTTAGCGCAATGTGAAAAAGTCGGTTCAACTAATTCTTCTACAATTAATATTAAAGATATTAATTCATTAGTCTCTAGTATTGCAAAACTTGCAAACAGCACCACTGACAAGAGTCATGCTGCATTAAAAAATTTGCTTGATAATGTCCGATATTTACAATCCTTCTCTAAAGACGATCTGAATACAGTACGAAATACTGCAATTCTCGCTACTCAAGAAAACTTGGCGATGGACGATCTGCTCTCAAATCTGATCGCAACACAAAATAATAAAAAAACTGCAGCACAAGATGCGTCTGAAAAAGCTGCACGTCGAGTGATAGAAAACGATCGAGTTATCGACCCAGAAGATACTAAAAAACGACCAAGATATGAGCAGCTTGTTGATGACATTGAATTTGTGAATCTTCCAAAAGAGCTCAATGAGTCAGAGGATGATATTCGAGCACTCTTCAAAAAATCGATTAAAGAAATTCACGATCTGATCAACCCAACATCCGGCGCAATTTTGCTGAGTGGTCCTCAATGGCCTAATTCTCTTAAAGAATTTAATTCCCGCTCTATCCATTCTCTTTCACATGATGAAAAACGTTCATTTATAGATAAAGCACGCCATTATCTCATGACTCAACAACATCATCAGGGTAAAAATATCGGCGAATTAATGCCGTTGTATTTAACACTGATTGCCGTTATTGGAACAATGATGGCCCAATCCTCAGCGAAAGGATTACAATTCTATCCTAATGCCGCGCAATTAATCGTTATCTTGATGCAAGTTATTTCTCCACGCTCTTATCTACAAGTCGGAACTGGAGAAGGGAAAACAGCGATTTCTATTATTACGAAACTTATGCATTACAGTATGGGATATCGACCAAATTATCTCTCTACAACACCAATTCTTACAAACCAATCATATTATGAATTTAGCCCATTACTCTCAGAGCTAAACCTTTCCACATCACTATATAATGGTACAGCTCCAACAGAAGATATGGAGCGTGCAGACACATTAACGCAATCACTTGATGCTATCCTAGATAATTTATCTAAAGATCGTGACATGGATGCATGGGCTGATAATCATAGCTTGATTGTTGATGAAGCAGATGTTCCATTATTTCGACTCAATATTAGCTTTAAAATCGCAATTAATCATTTAGAAATTAAAAAATCAAAAGATTTTAGTCATAAAGATTTAGCAATATTCTATGAAATTGTTAACCGCTTTGCAGCAACCGAGCTCAGTAAAGAGAATAATCTGTTTAGTCCGCAAAACATGCCTCATCCTAGCACATCGAGCGCAGAGTCATGTGAAGAGCATCACAAAAAGATTGCAAGAAAACTCAAAAACTTCAGCACTCACTTAATTGAAAAATTGCGCAAAAAACATGAAGCAAATACTGAAGATGCTTCAGTTAACAACGATCCTGCCATTGAATCTCACTTAAGTACACTACCAGAGTTAACAAGATTTCAGAACAAAATTGAAAAATTTAGCGATGCTGTATATTTTGAGCTCGTTGATGCGATTCAACAGGTTCAAATGTTTGTAGGACATACTCATAGTAACTCTTCAGGAAGCTCAGATCATCCGTTACTTCCTGGTGAAAACAAGCATTATACATTGTCTGAAATTAACGTTGGTGGACAAAAATACATTCGAGCCATTCCACTAGTCCGTGGTGTACCTTATGAAAAGCTAACCTTTTCTTATCAAGCACAACAATTATTGCATGCATACTTAAACAATTACATCAAAGAGAATCAAGCACTCTTTGCAAAGCGTGCGCTGACACCAAGTGCTTTTATCGACTTTCCTAAAATGGTGCAAGTCATGGACACATTTGCGACACATTTCCAAAAACCTTTAAAAGAAGGTCGGTCTACGATGATTACAGGGACCATTGGAGATGATGATGAAATTAACCAACTCTTAGAGTTTGTTAATGATGATATCTGTATTGCAAAAGTTCCTCGCTATCAGCAAAGACACGTTGCGCACAAAAG
>Ga0194116_10003463_pt1 | contig 18973 bp, 10 predicted proteins | sample TA2MahsurfametaG_4_FD_148617 | JGI IMG/M metagenome (GOLD analysis project Ga0194116, IMG submission 148617) | Freshwater microbial communities from Lake Tanganyika, Tanzania - TA2015008 Mahale S9 surface | ecosystem: Environmental > Aquatic > Freshwater > Lake | place: Tanzania: Lake...
AAAACCCTTTTTAATTATTTTAACAAAAAAACAAAATTTTATCATAATTATTAAAATTTATTGGCTTATATATAAGCGCAAAGCAATTAATAATTTAATATTTTATTAAATAAAATTAAAATTATTATTATAATAAATATTTTACTATTTAAGGACAAATTTGTTATAGTTTATTTTTTTTATTTCAATTTTTATTGTTTTAATTAGAATAAGAATATAAATTTATATATTGGAATTTATATTTTTACTCCTCAATATTCTATTTCAATAAAAATTAATCGAAATTTATAAAAATAAAAATGGGAAATGCGTCAACACAAGAATTAAGTCCTGATTCTCTTAAAGAAATAGAGAAACTAGAAGCAGAATATTATGAAAATCATTCTTTAGATAATTATCAGGTGACAAGAAAGCAAATTGAGGACTTTTTTTTTAGTTTTATTATAAATCCCAAAACACAATCAGAAGAATTTTGGAAATTCTGTAATATTTCATCTGAAATTCATAGAAAGGGATTTCCAACCAAAGAATGTTATTTATTTCCTATAGAAAGGAAAACTGAATATGAATTAGATATAAAAGATGAAAATATTATTCTTTCAAGAAGAATTTTTGAAAATAAAAAAGGATATGATGAGTTTGAATTAAAAGGATTAAAAAGCTTATATAGACAAATAGCACAATATAATTATTTTAATCAAGAAAATAAAATAATTTTTCCTTTTTATTGGAAAATATCTGATACTTTAAAATTTTTACAAGCTAGTAAGTTTGATAATAAAGTTACAATTGAAAATTTGAAAAATCACCTAGAATTTCGAAAAAGCTATTTTCCTATGAATGTTTCTTCTAAGATTATTGAAATTTTAACAAAGACAGGCTTTTTATATGTACACGGAAGAGACCGATTTTGTAGACCTTTAATTATTTGTAGAGCTCAAGGATATATTTCAAATATTAATAAATATTCATATGAAGATTTTCTTGGGGCTATTGTATTCTTCATGGAATATTTAATTAATTTTTTAATGATACCAGGACAAGTTGAGTGTTGGAATATTATTAATGATTTAAATGGAGCATCAATATTGACATTGCCTTCTGATTTTCATAGATTTTTAAAATTTCTACAGGTAAATTATAGATGCAGATTAAATATCTCTTATGTTTTTGGAATGAACAAAATTTTTGAATATTTATGGAGCATAATTAAAACTTTCTTAGATAAAAATGTTGAGAAAAAAATTGTATTTATAAATAATTCTAATAAAGAAAAAATTTTGGATTTTATACTTCCAGAGCAAATAGAAGAAAGATATGGTGGAACAGCTCCTAATTTAATTAATGAAAATTCCGATGTTGATACCAATGATTTTTTAATTTTCCCTCCGAATATGCCAAATGCAAAAATTTTGACTGAAGAGGATTCAAAAAAGCTCATTGAAGAAATAACTTATCTCGAGCTTGTGAAAGAAAGAAAGATAACTGCAATCTCACCTTTTATAGATGTTTAATATCCTCTTTAATTTAAAAATAAATATTTATAAAATTCAAAATATATAATTATACCTGAATTATATAGAAGGAATTAAATTTTAATTTTAATAATATTAAAAAAAATTCCTTTTTAATATTTAATCAAAATAAAGATTTTTAATTGAATTAATTGTTTTGAAATTTATACAAATAACTATATTTTTGCCAAGTCAATTCTTCTATTTATTTTAAAATAAATTTTTAAATAGAGAGTTTTAAGTGATTTTTAATTTATTTGAAAAAAGAAATTTTCTCACTATAAAAAGTTGAAAAATGGATCTTGAATCGAAAATTTTTTAAAGATATATTTAATTTTTAATTTAAAATTATTAATTGTTAAAAGAAATAAATTTATTAAAAATAATTAATTGATAATCGTAAAATTATTCATGTAATATATGAATATATATATAAACTTCATGTATTAACAAAGAAAATTGTAAAATTTTTTTATTTTTTAATAAATAAATCTTTGATAATATAGATGATTAAAAATTATTTAAATTAAATCTGATTTAAAAATTTGAATTTTTTTATTTTAATAACTAAACTTAACTAAACTAAACTATATTATTATCTACTTTTTTAAGCCTTTCATCAGAATTTTCTTCTATAATATTATTATTATTTGTTGTCAAATCTTTCTTTATTGAATTCATCTCAATATTTTTATTCAAGTTTACATTGTTTTCAAACTCAAGTTTACTTACATCATTTTTAGTAAGAGTGATAATTCTATTTGATTGATAATCATTAGAATTCAAATTATTAGTAATGTTTAGTTTTGTATTTTGAATTTTAATATTTATATTATTTTCTTCAGATTTTAATTTCTTTTTTTTTAAACAAATAATTGTAACTACAATAACAATAATCAAAATTACAAATAATGGAATGCAAATTGAAAGAATTAAAATAAGATTTCTTTTCCCTGTATCCTCAATAATATTTACATGTCCATTATTATTATTAACATCTGTTTGATTTTTCGAAGTTCCGTTATTATAATTAATAGGAATATTATTACTTGGTTGAGTTATATTTATAGATCCGCTAGGATTATTTGTGTTGTTCAACGGAGTTTGAGTAGAATTTGAGATAGAAGTAGAATTATTATTTACAGTATTATTATTATTATTAGAAGGAACATTATTATTCGAATTTGTACCAGAATTTGTTGCAGTAACTACATTATATTTTATATCTAAAACTGGTGCAGGAAGATTTAAACTTCCTGTTTGAATCGAACTTATTAAAGTATCTAAAGCTCTAGATAAATTTAATTTTCCATCTACCAAAAGATTATTTGTGCCAGTATTAGAATTAGTTGTTGAAGATGATGAAGAACTAGTAGAATCATTCAAAGTTGGTACTTTCTCTAAGATTTGAGTCTGGACTATGGTTGATCCTTTTAAAATTCCTGTTATCCTAATTTGTTCAGGTGGAATATTTAAAACAGCTGCAATATTAAAAATGAGTTGATTTCTAGATCCCTTTGAATAAAAGTCTTCAACCGATATATTTAGCCTTAAAGAAAGCTGGATTGAATTAACAGCTTTAAAAGTCAGAATACAATTTACATCATTTGTTATAAAAAAATCAAGGGTATTTGCAACTGATGTCCACTTCGAATCTCCACATTTTAATGAAGTATCAGTTATTGAAATATTTTCTGATTCTTTCCATTCTCTAGATTTAATTTCTTTTCCTAAATTGTCAAATATAACAACAGTTTGAGGTGAACCATATTTTATAGTAAATATTCCGTTTTTTAAAGGACCATTTGGGTAATTAACATCAAACATTTTTATTCTCATATTCGAAGGATTTGATCCTGTAAATGTTATATTGTATCTTTTATTCATTGTCATAATACCTGCATGAATTGGAGTTCGAAGATGAGAAGGATAGCCTTGTTCACATTTATGATCCATAAAACTGTTAATTTTATTTATAAACGATTCTTCAAGGCTTTGAATAAAAATTGGAGCAACTGTTCTTGTTTCTGCCTCATTTTCAGTATTCTGAATAAGAAGTAAGCCTAGATCTCTTAAAGAGCAAATCTGTGCATTCCATGAAGATATTATTTGGCAATCTGGTAATGTATATTTATTTGGAATTAGAGTTACTCCTTCTTTAATAAAATCACTAATTGAATTTCCGTCAATAGATTTATTTGGTAGAACATATTTCTTTACTGCTGATGTGCTCCATTTTCCATTTAGAATTAATTTCCCAATATCTTGTTGTCCAACTGGGTCTTTGAAATTAATGAATTTAATTATCACATTATTAGGACCACTACAAGGAAAACTTCCACAAGGATCACCAACCCATTCAGGCTTTGGATTCTCAAAGTAAATTAAATTTTCATCAAGAACTCTATCGAAAATAACATTTTTAAAATTAGTTATTGAACTCATATCAGATGCATGAATATTTGTTTTAATAGCTGTTGATGTATAAATACATTGATCTTCCCATTTTGTAAAAGTAAAAAAATTTCCATCAAAGAAAGATCCAAAAGAAGCATCACCTCTAGGATTTTCTAATGGTAAACTCATATCATTTAACGGTAAATTCATTTCACTTATTGAACTAACCGAAATAACAAATCCTTGTTGAGTACAAACAGGAGAATTATTTGGATTACAAAAATTAATGGGTATACACATTGGATTTTTCAGACTTTGTCCTAAAATCATAATTTTATCAGCATTTTTTCTTGTTCCAATAACTTTAGAATCTGCAGCAGATAAAATAGAAATTCCAGTCTTATCACCTATAGAGATAATATTTTCATGATAAGAACTTTCTGCTAAAGGATTTGTTGCATATCCATTACCCCAGTTTCTCATTGAAACAACGTTTCCTCCTTTGATACATTTTTTTTTTAATAAGTTGGTTATCATAAAACCAATTTCACAAGAATAAGCAGTATTAAACCCATTTAATTTAAGGTCAACTGTACAATCTAAAGATTCCATAATAAATCCAACAAATTCGGATCCTGCACACACATTATCAAATAAATTTACATTATTGCATGATAATCCTTCTTGACATACATGGAAACAAGCATTCATATCTATAATCTTATTTTTTTTTAACTGTTCAGGAAAAACTCTGTTATTCAATTGAGAAACTGTATTGTTATAAATCTTAATATTTGAAGAATCCTTTATATTAAATCCAAATTTTTTCGCACCATAGATTAAGTTATTTTCAAATATAATGTTAGAAGATTTGATTACAGCAACTGCAGCATAATTATTATAATTAAAGCTAACATCAGTTACTATAGAAGGAATCAATGAATTAGTATTTAAAAATTGCAATGCATAAAATTCAGTATCAGTTTGTCCGCAATAATTTATTTCAACATTAGAAATATTCATTTTTCCATTATAGACGAAATTTGGAGTTTTACTCGAGATAGAAATAATATTACAACCCCAATCTTGAGAACCTTTTATCTTTATATTTCTTGTTAACATAAAAACTTCTGTTCTTTCATCTGGATTAATCAAAGGGAAAGTAGGATTATTAGGCAAAGGAAGTGAATCTATAGATCCATAATGGTTATATAATAAAGGTTTAGAAAGAATTAATTCACCAGTAGATGAATCATAATTAGAAATTGTAAATTTTTCAGTTTCATTATGAGCGTAACTACTTGTAGAAACAATTATTTCATCTCCAATGAGCCATTTCAAATTTTTTTCTACATATATTTTCTTATCTCCTGGTTTCACTGAAGACAAAAGTCTTGTTTTATATGGTCCTCTATTTTCTCCAAAAATTAAAAGTTCATTTAAATTTGCTAAAATTTTATTTGTTAATTGTTGAGTGTTGTCAATTAGCAAATTTTTCGAAAATTTATCTCCTAGTAAATTAATAGTTGCTTTTTTCTTATAAGGATTATCTTTATTACCAATCTCTAATCTCCCATCTTTTATAAGGATAATGTTTGCATTTAAAGATAAATCATCAACTGTATTATTAAAAACCAAATAACCATTTATTGTCAATTGATTCAAATTTTTTGTTGAAACATCCAAAACCATCTGCCATCCTGACTTAATTTCCACATCATCTCCATCATTTGGAATCTTATTATTTGGCCAGTTAGTTGGATCAGACCATTTTCTTATGAAGTTTTCTTGTACATTATTTGTTGGAGGCTGAGAACCACAATCATTATTTTTACACTGGATAGCAGTAACACTTAATTTTAAATTAGAATAAAATTTGGGATTTAATGAATTTATTCTTAAAGCCAAATAATTTTTTTCTATATAATTTTTAAATGCACCATAAGATAAATTATCTGAAATACTCTGTTTTAATCCAGGATTTTCAAAAATCGAAATATCATTAATCTGATCAATTTTATAAGAGTTTGTGGAATTATCATATCCTAGAATAGAAAAATCATCTCTTCTGTAAGAATAATTAAATAAAAGATTTATTGGTTTATCTAATGATTCCCACATATTAGAACGAATAATAGAGAGAGAATCAAAATTCAATCCTAATCCAAACGTCAAAACGTAATTATAACCAGTTATGAAAGCAGTTGTCCAAGCATTACTTGGATCTTTCTTCTCTTTATATTTTATATTAGAATATTTTGTTAAATCAGTTAAAAGTAAAGGATCTAAAGGAACCAATTTAGGAATATTTAAAATTTTCAAATCTTGTCCATTAATAGTAGATGGATTTAATTCGTAAAGAGAAACTCTTCTAATTTGAACAGTATTATCACAAATTATAGCATCATCCCATGTTGCATCTCTTTTGCACTCTTTAGTAAGTAAATGAGGATAATAAGGAGTAACCCAACCTCCAGAATTTCCAATTCCAGTTAGTGTTCCATCTAGATCTCTAAAAATTGCTCTTCTTGGTTGAGCCCAACGAATTTTTTTAACAACAGAAGAATCATATTTAATATTTTTAAAAAATATAGTTCTTGCATCAGAATCTGTACTAGCGCTTGATACCTCACATCTAGAACAACTTGAAAAAGGGGCCATATTTGTATTGGAAAAATTATAAAATCTGATTGTATCTACTAATAAATTATCATTTCTTGGTGTAATTAAACCTAAAGTCTCAAAATTTAAACCACTTTGTGAAACAGGGTTTTTAGTACTTCCTAAAATTGCAGCATTTATTATACTGGCAGAACCACTATTAAATCTTATTAAATCTGAAATTTCTAAACAGCTCGACGGATTTTCAGCAGATTTAAAGCCTTTAAACATGCAATTTCCTATTCTTTCTGTGATAAATCCTTTTTCTCGATTTCTATATGTTAAAAGATTTTCAAAGATAGCAGGAGAAGTTAAAACATTGATATCGTCAACTGTACCACAAGGCTTATTTTTAGGATTAAATTCAGGAAAAACTCTCATTCCATATTTACCATTTGAATGAGAAACATTATCTTTAAAAGATCCTAATGGCATTCCTCTTGGACAGAAATTTGATAAACCAGCATTAAGTCCAGTGGCACTTACTGGAAAATCCATCCAGAATCCATATGCTTCTGATCCTGCAGCACGATTTTTCTCAATAAAATTACTAGGATTTGTTATCCAAAAAGTTGCTGGAGTACAATCTGTATTTAAAAGTGAAAAAGAAGCTCTCGTTAATATTCCAACATTATTTCTTATAATGTTATTTGTTTCAACTGCATCTTCAATAAAAAAAGTGTGTCCCATTACATTAAAAGCAACATTATTTTCAACAACAAATTCATTAACTGCATGTATTGTCAAACCTCTATTAAATGTATCATGTATAGCACAATTTTTAACATATGATCCTGGAACGTCTCCAATCATATGAAAATGAATTGGATATCTCCCAAGTTGAAATGCTTGACCTGCTCTTCTTACTTCAAGATTAGAAATTTTACCCATTGTTGATTTTAGTCCCATTTTCATAGATGCAAGCATGATATGAACACCATATAAATTTTGAGTACTTGATTCATCTCCCTGTATAACAACATTTCTAGTTAAATTGATTATTTCTGCTCTCATATCGAAAACATCATTAATTTCATTTAAGGTATAAGTTTCTATTTCACCATAATGATCAAAATTTAATGAAGTATCAATTGTAATGATTGGCTCATTTGAATTTGTTCTATCAATACTAATAATTTTTCTTCTCTCAGCTTCATTTGCTATATGGCTTGAAGAGGCAATAACTATTTCATCATTAATTTCCCAATTAATTGCAGTATTTAATTTAATTTGATTTTCTCCTTTTTTAACTGTTTTGTTAAGCAAAGCATAAGAAGGTGTTTTTTCTTTACCGAAAATTTGCAAAGTTCCTTCCATTACTGCAAGAACTTTATTACCAAATATCGGTAAAGCCGGATCTTTGTTGTCTCCTTTTAAAGTTAAAGTAAATTGCTTTTGGAAAGGTGCATTTTCTTTTCCAATATTAAACTCTCCATTTTTAACTAAAATATTTTTCGCACTCAAATTATAATCGCGAATCCCATCCTCAAAAACTATAGATCCATTTTCAATAACTAAAGTATTAAGATCAAAATTAATATCCACTAAAACATCAGCATTTGTAACATATGCAGTCTCTCCATTTATAGGAATGAATTCTCCTCCCCAAGTATCAGTTGAAGACCATCTATCTAAATATTGGAAATATAAATTTAAACAATCTACATTCCCTAATCTTTCAATATAAATTTCAAGCTTTTTAGATCTATCATAAATATTCAAGTCTTTTGGAATCATTTTTATCGTCAGTGTACTTGGAGTGGTTATAGAAATCCGATCTTTTGAAATTTGATTAGAATAAATTTTTATTATAATTTTATCTAAATCACTTTGGATGAAATTAACATTATTAGAAAAAGTAAAAACAACATTTTCTTCTCCTTTAGAGCTAGTAAAATAAGGTATTATTGATGATAACGTTACTGTATTTGAGTTATTATAAATTACTTCTAAATTATCAACCACTCTTTCATTAAAATTGTCAACGACTTTAACATCACATTTATAACTAGAAGAGGCCCCGGAATCTAATATTACATGTCCTAAAAATCTCAATTCTGAAATATAGCTAATTACATTGGGCTTCAATCTTATATATTTAAATAAATTTGTAGTAATGTTTTGAGGATAAGTAATATTTATTGTGTACCACATAAAAGGTAAAGATTTTGGTAAATCCATAATTTTAGTCCAACTTATTCCATCCATAGAACCTTCAATAACTCCATTATCAAAATCTCCAGCAATTGCTAAATCTCCGATAAATATCTGTATTTGTCCTAAGTAAATTTTAAAATTTGTATTTTTATAAGCTTCTTTTATTTTAATTCCAACATATCCATTAAGAGTAGTTTTTATATAGCTATATGAATTATCATCAGATATTAATGGTAAATTACTTGTTGTAAGGTCTACATTGCTATATTCAATCATATAAGAATGAAAATTATTATTTACAAAATCATTAAAAGTAGGCAATTTCGAAATAAAATCGGGATCATTATTATTAAATATTTGAGGGACACTAAATTTTATATAATTAGATTTGGAATCCACGATTTTCGAAGGAAATCCACAAACTATAACTTTCTGAAAACTATTGGAACTTGCAATATCAAGTGATGTATCAATATCAGTAATTAATGAATTAAAATTCTTACCTGTTATTTGATTAATTAATCCTCCATTAAAAGAGGCATTTAAAGATAATAAATTTTGAATTGGATCCAAAATTAGAGGAATACTTATTTTGAAATCTACTGTTAAAATTCCATTTAAATCTTTAATTCCTAAAATTGAAGAAGGAAGTAAATATCCAATAGTATCTTCATAAATAGAAGCAGAATATTGTCCAGCTGGTAAACCGTTTGGGAAATTCACTAAATATTCAGCTTGATTTGACGAATTTAAAGATCCTGGAGATGTAGCGATAAATTCATATCTATTATCAATTAAAATTTTTAGATTTTGAAAATCAGTTTTTCCACTTGCTAATATAATCTTAAGTGAGAAATTATCAGGAGTCATTATTTTAAAATTAACATTTATTATATCTATATTATTAGTATTACGGATATTTACAAAAGAATAATTTTTATCAGTATTTGCTATAAATGTAAAATTATCAAAATCTTTATTTATACCATAATAAATAACACTTAGCTTTTTACACTCTGAAAAAATAAGGGCTTTTTTAATCATACATTGAAAATGATTTTCACTCTCACTATCAGTTATTAAATTATTTTTCATAATTTCACAAATTTGATCACAAACTTTAACAGAATTTAAATTATTGCTTTTAAAATCAGTTACAGGTGTGTAAATTCTTAAGATTGTGCCATATTGACCTGAAATTAAAGGCAAAATTTTTGTTATTGAAATTTCTGGTTTTCTTAAAAAAATCATAATATTGCTATATGATTCATAGGGAAATTCAGGGGCTTGGGTGCACAAACCATGAGAATTATACATAAAAAAATTATTAATTCCATAATTATCATTATTTATTTTAGAAATTTTTCCATTTATTGAATTTAAGGTTTTAGAATCTATTGTAACCTCTCCCCAAATGAAAATTAATTTGGTAATTGAATTATCCAAAATAAAATTAGAACCAGTAATAATTATTGCATCGTTAAGTCCAAAAATTAATTGGTTATTAGATTGTGCTGTTTCTAATCTTGTTATTTTACATGTTTTACTTGAATCATAAATAAATTGACATTTGTCTGCTAATGTGGTTGGAATACATATACTTGAATATTGAATCATTTGATCAATTACCACAGGAAGATTTTGATCAATACTAGTGCTTTGATTAGGCTTTTGTGTGATACATTTTATAGTTGTATCAGTAATTGTTTCTCCTTTTTTATATAAACATTGTGTTCTTCCAAAGAAAATATTTTGATTTACTTGTGTTAATAAGAAATTTTTTCCAGTTATAGTTATTTCTGTTCCTCCTTCTGAAGATCCAAATAAAGGGGAGACGCTGTTAATTTCAATTCCAGTTTTTAATGTTAAATTACTTGTGGATTTACTTAGACCAAAACCGTTAAAAACTACATTTACATTATATTCTCCTATTTTTGCTCCACCGAATCGAACAAGTAAAGAATTCCCATTTATAGAGAGAACATTCATTTTTATGGAATAGCCTAAATCTGTTTTGTGATCCAAACTAACAATAACTTGATTTTTATCTATATTTGTTAAAGAATCAAAATCAAGTTTTAGAGTTTTTTTATCTCCTGGAGCTAGATATGCTTGCGATATTGATTGCAAAATTGGTATTGTTGTTCCTTGAGTGTATGTAAAAGCATTTACTTTTTCTGTTGAAAAAGTTTTATAAATTATTTTAATTGTTTTATCTGAAAAATCGCTTCCAGATTTTAATCCAGTAATACAAGTTATTTTTGTATTTGTAATGTTGGTTACTGAGCAAGGAATTGATGAAATTAAAACTGAAAGATCCGAAGTTATATTAATAGGAAAATAGCTTCCTTCTATAATTACATTTGTTCCTCCATTTGAAGACCCCTGAAATGAAACAAAAATTAAATTTAAATAAATTTTTTTAAAAATGAAATTAATTCTTAAAAAAAAATTTTACATTCATTGGTGAAATAGATGATATTGACATATTTACAGTAATATTATCTCCAGAAATGTTTAAATTTCCTAATTCAGTTTTAACAATAGGAGGATAATTTCCAACTATAATTTTATCTAATTGGCATGATAAATTAATTTTATCTATATTTGTTACAATACAGTAATTATCTCCTAAATAAATTCTGACAATTTTTATTTCAGGGACTAAAACTTTATCTAATGTTACGTTTATTAAGTTATTATTCAAAACAGCATTAATAACTGTAGAATATGTGGTTGAATCAATATAATTAAATGAACATATTTCGGTAAAACAAACAGCTTCATTACCATTAGATACTATTCTTACTTGAGGCTTGATGTCTAATCAAATAAGAAAAGTTAAAAAAATTAAAAAGATTTATTAATTAAATTAATAAATTTATTACTTTTAGTGTAAAGAAAATCTGGTGTGATCGGGAAAAAGAATAAGTTTTTACTATCTTGAGCTATTATGTTATTAATTACAGTTTCATAAGTATTATCGTAACCTCCAGTTAATTTACTTGTATCAAAAGAGAGATTTAAATTCAGCTTTAAATTACAGTAATTAAATAAATTAATAACAAAATTAAAAAATATAGTTTATAAACAGCTTATTTACATTTTTAAAAGGATACACAACATTTTCAATATTAACCCTATTTGGATATCTAATAAAAAAGCTAATAAATTCACCTGTTGATTTCCAAATTAATTGAAAATTGTTCATTAAAAAAGGGAAATTATTGATTTCACTAGGGAGTTTATATATTTCTGTGTTAATATCAAGAAAATTAGTTTTATATTCTTTATTATTGAGATTGTCTTTCAAAATAAGAGCTAAAGTTCCAGTAACTTCATTGGACACATATTGTTTAATGATTATACTTTTTTTAGTTGTTGTTCCAGGAGTTATATAATAACAACTATTTTCCCATCTAAATGTTCTATCAGATTTCTTCCTATCTATGAAAAATAAAAAAGAATATCCATTTTTAGTTCCTGTTGATTTTATATTTAGATCTTGCTTTGCTTTAGATGGATCTGAATTTAAATTTATATACATTTTATCGAAGCTTAATAACCCTGAATATGAATAATCAGAAGAAGTCTCAGAAGCATTGACTAGATATTCTTTATTTTCATTTACAGCATATTTCCTAATAATAAAAGGGAAAGAAGAAGCTCCTTCTTCTAATGTTTTTATTTTATTTAAAAATTGAATTGGAGAATCAGAAATTTTTATATCTACAGGTGTTCCACTCATGCATCCAACTTTTATAACTGCATTTGGATCTAATGTCTCGATAGGAATTTCATATAAATCTCTTTGATATTTAACATTAAAAGATATATTTTGTATAGGATTCGCTTGATTAGGAATAACTTCTAAATTGGAATCTTTATTATATTCAGAAATTTCAACTCCAACTCTAAAATGGTCTGCACCTCTACCTTGTAAATGATAAATTTCTAAAGGATAAAATTGACCAGCATTTAAACTTATCCAATTGCTTCTTGTTTGATCATTTCTTGATATAAAATCATCAAAATAATTCCAATCAGAGAAATCAATAATTTTAGTCCTTGTCATCACTTTTGATTCATTCAAGAAAGTTAGATAAATTTGATTTTCATCATCTGAAGTACTCCAAAATCGATATTTAGCATCAAAAGGAGCCTTGAAAAACCCATTAATAAACTGTCCATAATTAATTCCAATATTTGGTTTCGTGGAAGCTTCTAAAATAATATCATCGTAGATTGGCTTTGCAGTTCCTGCAGTGATAATGGAATTCAAACTATTAAAAGAAACATTTCCTGATAAATCGAATCTTTTTACCCTAAGACCATTTGATCCAAAAAATAATGTTTTTTGAGAATTTAAAGTTAAATTTTCAGTAGTACAAGTTACTGAAATTGATGAAATATTTTTCAAATTTTTACATTCTGAATCATCTATAAAAACTTTTACATCATCAATTTTAAAGCCCTTTCCTGCAATAATTAATTCGGTCCCTCCAGTTAAAAAACCATTGTTAATGTTGATTGAATCTATTTTAGGAAATATTTTAAAATAATATGGAATCTCTTGATTTAAATCAGTGCTTGAAAAAACAAATTTTCTCAAATTGAAGGGTGCTGTTGCTAAACCATACATGTAATTTAACTGGAATTGATTAGTAATATCAGTTTGAAAATCTCCTGTATCACAAGAAATTATTATATCTGAATTATTATCTGCAAAGTTTTCTCCTAAGTTTGGTAAACAATTATAACGGGCAATCTAAATTAGTAAATGATAAATATATTTTTAATAAATTTTTTTAAATTTTATAAAAAATATAAATTTTTCAATACTTTTTTTAAGTTTAATGGATTAAGCAGAATTTATTACGAATAAAAAGCTTAATTACAACTAAAATTAAAATTAACATGATTCCTAAATTTGGAATCTTCTCTGAAAGAATTATTTTATAAAATGTTTGATTTTTTTCATAAATTTAAAATTATTTTTGATTAAAAATATCAAATAAAATTAAATTTTTCCTTTTTTTAAAAATTATTAAACAAATGATGATTACCTTAATATTTATAAGTTGATCTATTTTATTAATATTTGGTTTGAGTCTGAATGTAATTGGAAAACCTGCATAAAAGTTACTAGAATCAATAAAATTTATGATGGGAGTATTGTAAATTCCAAACCTGACTTTACATTTATTTATATCAGAACAAGAAATTTTAATATTTTCTCCAAATACCAATGAAACATAATAGTCAATAGTATTTGCAAATAATAATCTATCTACTTCAGGTATTCTAGGAGTATAGCATCCAATTTGTTGATTAGTAAATTGATAACTTGTGGTCCAATAAATACAATTATAATCATTTACAGGGCATGAAGTTTTATCCTTTAGGATAATTGATTTATAAGACTTTAAAGAATTTGCATTTGCCAAATTTGGAAAAGGTTGAAAAAAGCAACTTAATTCATAATCTTTTAAATTCTATATTAATAATTTTATTAAATAAAAAGTAAAAAATTTGAAAAATAAATTTGTAAGATTTAAATTTAAAGTTTTAGCTTCTTTGAATTTTACCATTAAATTATTTCCTGAAATCAAAATCAATGCATGTCCTTCCAAAGAAGAATAAACATTAAGAGTAAATTCTCCTTTATTATTCATCATAGAAATCCGTTTTACTATTATTGGGCCTAGAAATTAATTTAAATTAATACCTGGTGAATTTTGTGCATCTACAAAATACTTTAAAACAAAAAAAAAAAAAATATAATTTGAATATTAAAAATTTTTTCAAAAATTTTTATATTAAATTTATTTGAAGATTATATTTTAAAGATAATTAATTATCTTTAAGAAAATAATTATTATTTAAAATTAAATAAATTTAGAATATCTAAAACCCAAAAAAGTTTTTAATTCTTTAAAATTTGTTTTGATTTGATAAAAACAGTATTTTTAATCATTTTCTTGATAATAATTTTAGAAATTTATTAAGTCATTTTTAAAAATGACATTATTAGTAAATTATTTTTAAAACAATAAATTTTCTGAAATTTAATAAGATTCTAATCAACATTTAATGAAATTTTTTATATTTAAAATCAAAATCTGTATTTGAAGAACAGTTTAATAAATTGCCATTATTTTATTTTATTATTTATAAATTTTCAACTTCATTACATTAATTCTTTTTTTAAAGAAAATCAAAAAAGCTAATAATAATAAAAAATTAAAGTTTTTTATTAATAAAAAAAGAAATGAGTGAATCAGTTATCGTCGTAAGTAGGTTCAGACAAGAGTTTAATAAAGCAGTAAGTCTTATTTTACGAAGTTTGATACAATTATATATTTTTTGAGATATAAATTTATAAATAAAAGTTTATGAATTTTTAAGATGATTCTCAACTTATTTAAACCAACTAAAAAAATTTCATTTGATTTAATTTTAGCCTGAAGAATATGAACCATGGGAATTTCAACCAGAACAAGGTTATATAAAACATATCGGAAAACAAAAGGAATATAATTTTGATTATGCATTAACTACGGAAGTTGATCAAGAATTTATGTATGAAAAAGCCGCTAAAGCTCAAATTGGTGATTTTGTAAGTGGGATAAATGTAACAATTTTTGCATATGGAAAAACTGGTTCAGGAAAAACTTTTTCAATGACTGGACCAGAAACAGTCACAGAATCTTTAAAAAATAGTTTTAGTGACATTTCTGAAAGTACTCAAAAACTATTTGGAATTATACCAAGAGCCTGTATTCAAATATTTGAAGGAATAAACGAATATCTTAAAGAAGGAACTCAATGCAAATTAACATCCTCATATTGTGAAGTTTATATGGAAAAAATTTATGATTTGCTTACTAAAGATAGAAAAGAAATCACCCTTAAATATTTAGGAGGAATGTATATAATGGACAAATTAACTAAGAGAGAATGTATGACCCCTGAAGAAATTTTTATGGTTATTTCTGAAGGAACTGCTAATAAAAGTACTGCGTTTACTGCTCAAAATGCAAGATCTTCTAGATCCCATACAATCTTGACTATTGAATTAGAAAAAACTGAGATTTCTGGCACGAAAACTACTTCAAAATTATTTTTGGTCGATTTAGCAGGTTCTGAAAGAGTAAAAATTATATTTTTTTAAAAATAATATTCAAATAAAAATTTTCTACTAAAATTTTTTTACTTATTTTTAAGCAATCTAAAACACAAGCAGAAGGAACCACAAAAGAAGAAGGTATTAAAATTAACTTATCCTTAACATGTCTTGGATGTGTTATTATGGAAATATCAAAAGGGAAAGGAGAAGTTCCAATAAGGCTGAAAGATTCGAAATTGACAATGATTTTAAAAGAATCTTTTCTAGGAAATTGTAGGCTTACTCTCTTGGTTACGTAAAATTGATTTCAAAATTTATTTAAAATCTTTTAAAATATAAATTAATAAAATTTTTTAGGGCTTCAATATTAAAAGATAATGCTGATGAAGCTGTAAATTCTTTGGATTTTGCCAAGAGAGCTAAGATGATAAAAAAGAAAGTTACAAAAAATGTAGTCTTATCTGCAGCCGAATTAGAATATTTATCAAATGCGTTAAAAGAAGAAATTATGAATTTAAGAGGCCAGCTTGTAAAAGCAGGAATGACTTATGGATTAGTTAGCAACAAAAAAATTTTAAGTTTTATTAAAAATGAAGAATATACTATTGATGGTAAAGATATGGAAACTGGAGCTCAATCCAATATGCTTGAAAAAGCCGAATCCTCAAAAACTACAGAAGCATCAGACTCTCAAAGCGAAGGAGAAAAAAATATAGGTTTAATTTCTGCAGGACCTTCAACTAGGGGAAATATAAATCTAAGAAAAAGAAATTCAATCTTACATTTAGATGAAGAAGGATTGATTTTAAAATATTGTGAATTACGTGCTAAATTTGAAAACTTAGAACAAGCTTCTCGAAATAAATTGATTTATGAACATTCTAAAGAAAGCCAAGCTGAAGAATTAATCGATGATGTTAAAAATGAAGCTTCTAAAAAAATCAATGAAATTGATGAAAAGAGAATGGAGGAATTGAATGAAATAAAAATTAAATTGGAAAAAGAAAAAGAAGAATATCAGAAATCCCAAATTGAATTAGAAAAAAAACTTGCAATTTTAGAGAATGAAAAATTTAAACTTGAAGAAGATATTATCTCAGCAAAGAAAGAAACTGAAGGAGTTCAAGAATTCGCAAATCTTCTTGAAAATGATAATAATACAACGCAAGAAAAATTAGAAAAAAAGAGTATTTAATTTTAGCTTTTTTTTAAGATTATTCTTTAAATTAATTTTTACAGGGAAAAAGTACAAAAATCTTAAAGAAAAATTTTCATCATTAACTACTGACAAGGAAGATAAAAACAAAGAATTGAATGAAATTCTAAATGAATTAAATCAAATAAAATTAGAAAAGATACAACAAGAGCAAGAATTACAGAATTTAAAAACCCAAAACGATTTATTAAACAATGAAATTAAAAATATAAATGAGAGCTTAACCAAACAAAGTTCCTCAAATGAAAATAATTCAAATAACATTGAAAGTTTACTTCAAAAGGATGCGCTAAATGAAGCTAAATTAAAAAATGAAGAACAGAAGGCCAAGATATTTGAAGAAAGAAATGCTCAATTAATCGAAGAAAATAATAATTTGCATAAAGATATTTTAGATGCTCAACAAAAAGAAAGAAGTTTTAATGATCAAATTACTAGTTTAAATGAATCGTTAAATGATAAAAATAAAGAAGTTGCAGAATTGCAAGCTACATTAAAAGAAAAAGAAGAAAAAATTGATTCTTTAAAATCCAATACAGAGTCGAAGCAAGAAGTCGAAAGATATAAATCTGAAAATGAGTAATTTAAAATTAATTTTTGAATTATATTTTATAGTATTAAAATTTAAATCTATTATTCTTCTTTTTCTTTTGAATAATAATAGAAACCAACAAAGATATTTTTATTTATCATTTAAAACAAAAAAAAAATCTGTTTTTAATAATTATTATTATTGAAATTCTAAATAAAATTGTAGTGAAATAAGAGAGGAGTATAATAAACTCAAACTAGAAATAGACTTTAAAAATAAAGAAATTAATGATACTCAAATTAAGCTTAAAGAGACCAAAGCTGAATATTCAATTCTTCAAAATTCACATCAAAGATTATCAAGAGTAATTTTATTAAATTAAAAACTTTATTTTAATTTTTAATATTTTTTAAATTTATAATAATCATCTTAGAAAATTGCTGACCTTGAACTTGAGCTTGATTCAGTTAAAAAGAAGAGTATGCTTAATAGAAATAGCACAATAAAAGAGAAAGTCAACATGGATAAATCTAAAAATATTTTCGGATTTATCCTCAAGAAAACTGATAATAAATTTTTGAAGGAAGAAATAGAGCGACAGAAAGTGTAATTATTAAATTGATATAAAATATAGAAATCAAAATGTTTTTGACCTTATGAATAAAGACAAAATTGATCAATTGAAAAATCTTAGAGCAAATATCATTTCTCTTAGCCCAAAAACTGTTTCTTCTAGATGTAAATAAATCTCTTATTATATCAAATTAATAATTTAGCTTCTATCACTGATCTGCCAGAAATAGACTTTAATGATGAAGAAGGATTTGAAAAGATTCAGAAAGAAAGAGAAGAATATGAAAAAATTAGAGAAGCCAAAAAGAAATTAGCAAATTTAGAAAAAATTTAAAAAATAATTTTATTTAAAATATAAATTTTGATTAATAGAGTTCAAATAAAACGAAATAAAATATTTAAAATAATTTAAGAAAATAATATATTAAAACAAAAGGATAGATATTCAAATTTTGAGAAATTAAAAACACTAATATAAAATTTATTTTCATATTTTAAAATTCATAAATAAGAATTTAGAGTTTCTGTCTCAAATAAATTTAGTTTAGAATTTTTGAAATTAATTCTATATGTATATAAGTCATTGATAAATATTCATCGAATTATTCATAATTTAATAAAACATTTTGAAAATTGATCTCAAAAGTAAAAATAAATAATTATAGATTGAAGACTTTTTAAATTTAATTAAATCTTTATTGTCAGCTTTTGTTATGAATATAATAAAATAATATTTATTAGATTAATAACTTTTCAAATTTCAAGAAATTTCAAAAAAATTTTTATGTTTTAAA
>Ga0194116_10003471_pt1 | contig 18943 bp, 21 predicted proteins | sample TA2MahsurfametaG_4_FD_148617 | JGI IMG/M metagenome (GOLD analysis project Ga0194116, IMG submission 148617) | Freshwater microbial communities from Lake Tanganyika, Tanzania - TA2015008 Mahale S9 surface | ecosystem: Environmental > Aquatic > Freshwater > Lake | place: Tanzania: Lake...
GCCGCGCGGGCGTTCGTGAGCGGGCCATCGCTCACTTTCGGCAGGTAAGGTTCGACGAATGTGCGCACGGCGCCCAAGGGTTGCGCGCCCACGAATTCATCGACCACCTGGCCATCGCGAAAAAGTTTGACCGCGGGGATGCTGCGAATTGCGTAGGCACCCGCGACTTCGGGCTCCTCGTCGGTGTTGAGTTTGACCACCTTGAGCCCAGGCGTTTCGGCGGCGAGCTGATCGAGTACGGGTCCGAGCATGCGACAGGGGCCGCACCAGGGCGCCCAAAAGTCGACCAATACCGGTTGCGTGGCCGAGGCTTCGATGACTTCGCGGCGAAAGTCCGCGGTGGTGACGGTTTGCGCTGCACTCATGAACGCATCAATGGGTGTCGGCGTTGGCGATTTCAAGTCGCGGGCTGCGGATAGGGCAGGGATAATGCAGCGATGACACGCCCCGCCCCGAAGCTGCTCGCGCTCGTACCGCCTATGACGCAGCTCAATACGCCGTACCCCTCGACGGCGTACCTCACGGGGTTTTTGCGCTCACGCGGTTTCGACGCCCAGCAGGAAGACCTCGCGATCGAGCTCGCGCTCGGCTTGCTTTCGGCCGAGGGGCTTGCCGAGTTACGCAGCGCGATCGCAGCCGTTCCTGCGCGAGCCCGGGGCCCACGATCGAAAGCTTTTTTGGCGTCGTATGCCGAGTACCACGCGGCGATCGACGGTACGGTCGCTTTTTTGCAGGGTCGCGATTCCACCTTGGCGCATCGGATCGTCTCGCGGCAGTTCTTGCCCGAGGGGCCGCGCTTTCAATCACTCGAAGCCTATGCCGACGAGGCGGACCCGCTCGCCTGGGCCTTTGGTGCGCTTGGCAATCATGATCGGGCTCGACATCTGGCGACGCTCTTCATCAATGATTTGGCCGATGTGCTGCGCGAAGCGGTGGATCCGCGCTTCGAGTTCGTCCGCTATGCTGAGCGACTGGCGGCGAGCGAGCCCTCTTTCGATCCGCTGGCGACAGCGCTTGCGGCGCCGCGCAATCTGATTGACCAGCGCCTGCATGCCCTCACGCTTGCTGCACTGCAGCGGCATCGTCCCGATATCGTCTTGTTGTCGGTGCCGTTTCCGGGGGCGGTGTATGGCGCGTTTCGAATTGCGCAAACCATTCGTGCAGCAGAACCAAAGATCATGCTGGTACTCGGCGGGGGTTACGTCAACACCGAGTTGCGTGATCTCGCCGAGCCACGAGTATTCGATTACTTTAATCGAGTGACGCTCGATGATGGCGAGCGGCCGTTGCTGGCGCTGATCGAGCACTGGCAGGGTCTGCGACCCACTGATCGTTTGGTGCGAACGTTTCTGCGCGAAGATGCCGTGGCAGTCAAAGCCACCGGCGCAGTCAAAGCCACCGGCGCAGTCCGCTACGTCGATCACCGCGAGCCCGACGTACCTTTTGCCGAAGTGGGTACGCCGACCTGGGACGGCCTGCCGCTCGGGCGCTATCTGTCGGTGCTTGATCTGCTCAATCCAGTCCATCGCCTTTGGTCGGATGGCCGCTGGAACAAACTCACGGTCGCGCATGGCTGTTACTGGAAGAAATGCAGCTTCTGCGACATCTCGCTCGATTACATCTCGCGTTACGAAGCGGCGAATGCTGCGCTACTCGTGGATCGGATCGAGACCGTGGTGGCCGAAACGGGGGAGAGCGGTTTTCATTTCGTGGATGAGGCCGCACCACCCAAAGCTTTGAAGGCGATGGCCGAAGAGTTGTTGCGGCGCGGTCGGGTGATTTCCTGGTGGGGAAACATCCGCTTCGAGAAAACCTTTTCGCCTGAGGTGTGTCGCTTGCTCGCGCAGAGTGGCTGCATCGCGATCACCGGGGGTCTCGAGGTGGCCTCGGATCGTCTGCTGCAGCTGATGAAAAAAGGCGTGTCGGTGGCGCAGGTGGCGCAGGTCACGCGCGCGTTCAGCGACGCCGAAATTTTGGTGCATGCCTATCTCATGTACGGATTTCCGACGCAGACTGTCGCCGAGACCATAGACTCGCTCGAATACGTTCGGCAGCTCTTCGAAGAGGGCTGCATTCAGTCAGGCTTCTTCCATCGCTTTGCGTGTACGGTGCATTCGCCCGTAGGGCGCGATCCCGCAGCCTATGGCGTGACCCTCGCGCCTCAGCCCTTTGGCGGATTCGCGCGTAACGATGTCGCATTCATTGATCCGAGCGGTGTCGATCACGATGCACTCGGTGAGGCCTTGAACGCCGCGCTCTACAACTACATGCACGGCGTGTCGCTCGAGCGGGACGTGCGCGAATGGTTTGCGCCTTTCATGCGGCGCGTGCCGCGCACCACGGTGCGCCGTGATTTCGTCAGAGCGGCGCTGACGAAAAAAAGGCCTCGATCGGTACGCTGAGGCCGGAGAGGTCGGCTGCGACTGCAGCGGTGGCTGCGGTGGCTGCGGCGGCGAAGGTCGCTGAGCACCAACCCGCGGTGCCGAATCCCTGAAAATCCGCATATTCCGGGAAGTGGCGCGACCAGCGCAGTGCGAGCTCCGAAATTCCCGGGTTGTGACCGACGAGTAGCAGGTGAGGCGTGGCGCCATCACTCGCCTGCAGCACTTCGAGCAAGTGCGACCAGTCCGCGTGGTAAAGACTGCGTTTGAAGAGCAGCGGCAGCGTGTGTTCGGAGCCACTCAGCTGATCGCGCAGGATCGTGGCGGTTTCCGTGGTGCGCACGGCAGCGCTTGCCAAAATCATCGAGGGCGCACCGACGCGGGCAAGAATGGCTGCGGCAGTTTGCGCCACCTCGCGCCAACCACGGCTGTCGAGCGGCCGCATGAAGTCGCCACCCTCGGCATGCGCTGCGGCATGACCGTGACGCACCAGGGTGATGCGTCTCACGGCGACTCGATCTCGACACGACCCTCGCGGATACGTGCCGCGAATACTTTGAGCGGTTCGTACGCGGGCGGAGTGAGCGCAGCGCCGGTGCGCAAACAGAAACGCGCGCCGTGTCGTGGGCAGATGACCACGCCACAGGGTGTGCCGGGGTCATTCTCGACTTCCGCGCCGGTCAGCGACTCGCCATCGTGGGTGCAACGATCCTCGAACGCATGCAATTCGCCCTCGAGCAGCACAGCGGCGACATAAAAGCCGTCGACTTCGCCATCGAGCCGACCGCCCGACTGCAACACTGCGGCCTCGCCGAGGTCGATCCAGGATGCCGCCATGATTTACATCATGCCGGTCTGCAAGCGTGCGGCTTCGGACATCATTGACTGATTCCAGGGCGGGTCGAACACGAGCTCGACATCGGCCTTGGCCACGGTCGGAATGATCTCGAGCTTTTCTTTGACATCCTGCACGAGGACATCGCCCATGCCGCAGCCCGGCGCGGTCAGGGTCATCTTGACGGCGAGAGTGCGCGTGCCATCCTCGTTCGCCGAGACGTCGCATTCATAGACGAGACCAAGCTCAACAATATCGATCGGGATCTCGGGGTCGTAACAGCTGCGCATCTGTTGCCAGGCGAGCGATTTGATGTCGTCTTCGGTGGCGCCGGGCGGCAGCGCAGGTGGCGTGAGCGCCTGCTTGCCGATGGCATCTGCGTTCTCGCCCGAAAGACGATAAAGATTGCCTTCGATATAAAGCGTGAAACTGCCACCGAGTGCCTGAGTGATGAAACCCGAAAGGCCCGCCTGCAACTCGATCGCATCACCCGAGGGCACCATCACCGCCTGGGTGTTGCGGCTCAGCGTGAAGGCTTCGTTTTCGTGACTGCGCACCTTTTCAATCCTTATTCGGTCGACACGGTGGCGGGACCGTTGTCGGCATGGCGTTGTGCGTGGTGTTCGAGCGCGGCGCCGAGCGTATGCCAGCAGAGGCTCGCGCACTTCACGCGGGCAGGGTAGTCACGGACGCCGGCGAGTGCAGCGAGCTTGCCGAGCTCGGCAGGCGGCAGAGTCGCTTCGCCGTGCGCGGTCAGTGTCTCGTGTATAAGATCGCGCAGTCGCGTGATGGTCGCTTCGTCCTTGCCTTTGACAGCCTCGGTCATCAGTGAAGCCGAGGCGGTCGAGATGGCGCAGCCCTTGCCTTCGAAGCGAATATCCGTGACGCGATCGCCCTCGAGTCGCAGCGTCAGAGTCAGCCGATCGCCGCAGAGCGGATTATTGCCGTCGGCCGAGGTGTCGCAGGGCTCTAGCCGCCCGAAGTTTCGCGGTTGTTTGTTGTGATCGAGGATCACGTCGCGATAGAGATCTTTGAGGTCCATCAGCCGAATACCTCGCGCGCCCTGCCGAGCGCCCGTACGAGTTGGTCGATGTCGGCCTCGTCGGTGTAGCAACCAAAGGAGGCCCGCGCCGTCGCCGGTACATCGAAGAATTCCATCACCGGCATGGCACAATGATGTCCGGTGCGCACGGCGACGCCCTCGTCATCGAGGATGGTGCCAAGATCATGCGGGTGCACGCCCTCGAGCGTGAACGAAATGACGCTGGTTTTTTCTTTAGCTTCACCGATGATGCGCAGCCCGGGAATGGCAAGCAGGGCGCTCGTGCCGCGCATCAGCAGCGCCTGTTCATGCGCATGCACGCGGTCGATCCCGAGCGCCTCGAGATAATCGATCGCCGCCGCGAGACCCACTGCCCCCGAAATATGCGGGGTGCCGGCTTCGAAGCGATAGGGCAATTCGTTATAGGTGGTTTTGGCAAAGCTCACGGTGAGGATCATGTCGCCGCCGCCTTGCCAGGACGGCATATCGCGTAGCACCGCCTCGCGCGCCCACAGCACGCCGAGACCGGTCGGTCCGTAGAGCTTGTGGCTGGAGAACACATAGAAGTCGCAGCCGAGTGCACGCACGTCGATTCGCTCGTGCGCGACTGCCTGTGCCCCATCGACCAGCGTCAGCGCGCCGACCGCGCGGGCGGCATCGATCATGGCGCGGATGGGCAGCACAGTGCCGAGTGCGTTCGATACCTGCGTGAAGGCTGCGAGTTTGGTGCGGGGTGAGAGCAGGGCGCGAAAAGCGTCGAGATCGAGTTCGCCGCGCTCATCAATCGGCGCAACCTTGAGCACCGCTCCGGTGCGCTCGCAGAGCATCTGCCAGGGCACGATGTTCGCGTGATGTTCCATCCAGGTGATGAGTATTTCGTCGCCCGGCCCGAGTCGTCGCCCCCAGGATTGCGCAACGAGATTGATGGACTCGGTCGTGCCTCGGGTGAACACGATTTCTTTGATACTGGCCGCATTGAGAAAACGGCGAACTCGCTCACGCGCACCCTCGAAGGCGTCCGTGGCTTTTTGACTGAGTTCGTACACGCCGCGGTGCACGTTGGCATGGCTGCTGCGCTCATAACGATTGACCGCCTCGATGACGGCGAGCGGTCGCTGCGCCGACGCGGCCGTATCGAGAAAAGCCAGTCGCTTGCCGCGCACGGTGGTGGCGAGGATCGGAAAATCAGCGCGGACCCGCGCCACGTCGTAGGCGAGCGGAGTGATGGCGGCGTTCACGACAGGGTCCTCGTGGCGGCGCCCGGCAGCTGTCGCTCGAGCGCTGCGGCGACTTGCGAGCGCAAGTCGGACGAAGGGAGTTTCGCGAGTACATCGCTGACGAAGGCCCATTTGAGTAGCGACTCTGCCGTCGCGGGCGGAATGCCGCGCGACAGCAAATAAAACAGCATGTCCGCATCAAGCTTGCCGACCGTCGCGCCGTGACTTGCCTTCACGGCATCGGTGTAGATCTCGAGTTGGGGTCTGACGTTGGCCTCGGCCTCGGAACCGGCCAGCAAAGATTTGAGCGACTGGTCGGTCTGCGTGCCGACGGCCGCGACCTCGATGCGCATGTGGCCATTGAAGGCGACGCGCGAGCGACCCGTGGCAATGCCGCGAAAACATTGCAGCGTACGCGCGCCGGGAGCCGCGTGGGTCACATGCACGAAAGCGTCGTGTTGCTGTATCCCTTCGCCGAGCGCCGCGACGTGCCACTCGAGCGAGGCGTCGCGACCGACGTGTTCGATGAACGCCGTGGATCGGCTGGCGAGCGCACCCTCGATGATTTGAACGCATTTCATGGCCGCCCCGGCGCCGAGCTGCAGCTCGAGTGTATCGAGGGCTTGCGCCTTGGCACCGTGCTGACCGATGCGGGCGAGCTCGAACTCTGCGTGTTCGCCCACGCGCGCGGCAAGGTGCAGGTTGACGAGCGTGGCCTGATCGCTGCGCGCCGATAACTGCCGCTCGATCAACTGCAGTTTTGCGCCGTGACCCAAGCTGATCTCGAGTGCTGGGTGCGAGCTCGCCGTCGCCACACAAATAACTTCGAGAGCGAGCTGGGCATTGGCGGGCACCGCGATACGACAGGTGCCCTGACGAAAGCGGCGATTGAGATTGGCGAAGAGCTGATCGGCGCCTGGTTGATCGGCGCCGGGTTTTTCGTCCGCGTCGACTTCTTGGGTGATGCTGATGCCCGCCGCAGCCGTCGACAGCGCAGCGACATGTTGGCCATCGACCAACACCAGCCGGGCGTAGCCCGGCAAGGCCGCGGGTAACATGGCGGCGATTTCTTTGACTTGCGCAGCCGCGGGAGCGGGCGCAGGTTCGAAGCGCGCACGCGCCAGCGCCCGCAGATTGGCGTACTTCCAGTTCTCGTCGCGATTCGACGGCAGAACGATCGGCATCGCGCTCATCTCAGGCGGCCTCGTTCAGTACCCAGTCATAGCCGCGCGCCTCAAGCTCGCGCGCGAGCTCGGGACCGCCGCTGCGGATGATGCGACCGCGCGCGAGCACATGAACACGACCGGGCTGAATGTGATCGAGCAGGCGCTGGTAGTGCGTGACCAGCACGATGGCCCGATTCGGCGAGCGCAGCGTGTTGACGCCATGGGCGACCACCTTGAGCGCATCGATATCGAGACCCGAGTCGGTCTCATCGAGCACGGCGAGTGAGGGCTCGAGCACGAGCATTTGCAAGATCTCGTTGCGTTTCTTTTCGCCACCCGAGAACCCCTCGTTCACACCGCGCGACAGAAACGTTTCATCCATTTGCATGACTTTCATTTTTTCGCGCACGAGCGTCAAAAACTCGAAGGCGTCGACCTCGGCTTCGCCGCGATGTTTGCGGGCGGCGTTGAGCGCGGCTTTGAGCAAATAGACGTTGTTCACGCCCGGGATCTCGACCGGATACTGAAAGCCCAGAAAAAGCCCGACCTGCGCGCGCGCTTCAGGCGCGAGCGAGAGCAGATCGCGGCCTTGGTAACTGACGCTGCCCGCGGTCACCTCGTAACCCGGGCGACCGGCGAGCGTATAGGCGAGGGTGCTTTTGCCCGAACCGTTCGGGCCCATGATGGCGTGCACTTCGCCTGCCGGGACCTCGAGGTTCAGGCCATCGAGTACCTTTCGATCGCCAACCTTGGCGTGCAAATCTTTGATCACGAGCATGGGTCTCTCCGTGATGAGCGTGCTGCGGTGGTCTCAGCCGACCGAGCCTTCGAGGCTGACCGCGAGCAGGTTCTGGGCTTCGACGGCAAACTCCATCGGCAACTCCTTGAACACGCTTTTGCAGAAGCCGTTGACGATCATGTTGACGGCATCTTCTTCGCTGATGCCGCGCTGCAGGCAATAAAACAACTGGTCTTCGCTGATCCGCGAGGTCGAGGCTTCATGCTCGATCGTGGCGCTCGGGTTTTTGACCTCGACATAAGGGAAGGTGTGGGCGCCGCACTGCGCGCCCATCAGCAAAGAATCGCATTGGGTGAAATTGCGTGCACCCGTGGCAGTCGGCAGGATTTTGACGAGTCCGCGATAGGTGTTTTGACCGCGACCCGCCGAGATGCCCTTCGAGACGATGGTGCTGCGAGTGTTGGCGCCGATGTGGATCATCTTGGTGCCGGTGTCTGCCTGCTGGCAGTGGTTGGCAAGGGCGACCGAATAGAACTCGCCGACCGAGTTGTCACCGCGCAGCACGCAGCTCGGATATTTCCAGGTAATCGCCGAGCCGGTCTCGACCTGCGTCCACGAGATCCGTGAATTGCGCCCGCGGCACTCGCCGCGCTTGGTCACGAAGTTGTAGATGCCACCGACGCCGTTCTCATCACCGGGATACCAGTTCTGTACGGTTGAATATTTGATCTGCGCATCGGCCATGGCGACAAGTTCCACCACCGCGGCATGCAGCTGGTTCTCATCGCGCATGGGGGCCGTGCAGCCTTCGAGATAACTCACGTGGCTGCCTTCGTCGGCCACGATCAGCGTGCGTTCAAACTGCCCGGTCTTTGCGGCATTGATGCGGAAGTAGGTCGACAGTTCCATCGGGCAGCGCACGCCCTTCGGGATATAGACGAACGAGCCGTCCGAGAACACCGCCGAATTGAGGCAGGCGTAGAAGTTGTCGGTGTAGGGGACAACGCTGCCGAGATGCTGTTCGAGAAGCTCCGGGTGCTTTTGCACCGCATCGGAGAACGAGCAGAAAATGACGCCGGCTTTCTCGAGTCTATCTTTGAAGGTGGTGGCCACCGAGACGCTGTCGAAGACGGCATCGACCGCCACACCGGCGAGGCGCGCGCGCTCGTGCAGCGGTACACCGAGCTTTTCATAGGTCTCGAGCAGCTTCGGGTCGACTTCATCGAGGCTCTTCGGCCCGTCTTTCTTTGCCTTGGGCGCCGAGTAGTAGGAGATATCCTGATAATCGATCGGGTTGACCCGCACGTGCGCCCATTGCGGCTCGGTCATGGTCCTCCAGTGACGGAAGGCGCGCAGTCGCCACTCGGTGAGAAAAGCGGGTTCGCGTTTGATGCGCGAGATGGCGCGCACCACGTCTTCGTCGAGACCGGGCGGCAGGCTCTCGGACTCGATGTCGGTGACGAAACCGTGCTGATAGCCACGGCCGATGACATCGTGAATTTCCGCGTTCTGGATTTCAGCGTTCTGGCTCATGTTTGCTCGTGGGGGAGGGTGGCAGAGTCGGCGACGCTGCGTCGTCGCAGCGCTGCCGCGGCACGACCGCCCGCGATGGGGTTGAGTTCATGCTCGAAGCCGCGCAGTTCGAAGTTTCGGGCATCAAGGCCGGCGAGTTGGGCGAGACTGACGTGGTAGAGCGAGCGACGGATGGCGAGATTCACTCGCTGCCAAGCCTGACCCACGCCGCAGGTGGTCTCGATCTCGCAATGCCCGCTGCCGGCGGAGCAATCGGTGACCGCAACCGGCCCCTCGAGCGCATCGAGGATGGCCGCTGCCGAAATGGCGGCGGCCGGACGGGCGAGCGAGTAGCCGCCATGCAGACCGCGGGTCGATCGAACCAGACCGCCGCGATGCAAAATCTTCAGCACTTTGCTGACCGTGGGCAGGCCGATATGCGTGCGCTCGGCCAGCGCCGAGGCACTCAGGCACGCCGCGGGCTCGCGGGCGAGGGCCGCGAGCAGCACGGTGGCGTAGTCGGTCATGCGAGAGATGCGAATCATAAAGCAGGACCATTTTAGTCCAGATTATGGATTTTTGCAGCCCCGAGGGTCGCCGCACCCGTCCCCGCGAGGGGGCGGGCTACGCCTGAGCGCTTTGCTACACTCGCGCCCCCGCTATGTCCGACACCGTCGTCAAAGTCAGCGATTTGCAATACCGAGTCGCCGGTCGTGCCATTTTTGATGGGCTCGATCTCGAGGCCCGTCGCGGCCGCGTCACGGCCATCATGGGCCCGAGCGGCACCGGCAAGACCACGCTGCTGCGGCTGATTACCGGGCAGGTGAAGCCCGAGCGTGGTCAGCTCCAGGTGTTCGGGCAGGACGTGGTCTCGTTACGCAAACCCGAGCTCTACGCCCTGCGTCGCCGCATGGGCATGCTGTTTCAGAATGGCGCCTTGCTGACCGATCTCAGCGTCTTCGAGAACGTGGCCTTTCCGGTGCGCGAGCATGCGCGCTTGCCCGAGGCGGTGCTGCGCCAGTTGGTGCTGACCAAGTTGCACGCCGTGGGCCTGCGCGGTGCTGCCGATCTCATGCCTGCCGAGCTTTCGGGTGGCATGGCGCGGCGGGTCGCGCTCGCACGCGCCATCGTGATGGACCCGGAATTATTGATCTACGACGAACCCTTCGTCGGCCTCGACCCGATTTCGATGAGTGTCATCGTTCGTCTGATCCGCGAGCTCAATGATGCGCTCGGCATCACCAGTATCGTGGTCTCGCATGACGTCGATGAACTCGCTTCCATCGCGCATCACAGTTATCTGCTCTCGGGCGGCAAAGTGGTGGCCGAGGGTTCCCCTGCGGAGCTGCGCGATAGTCCTCTCGAGGTGGTACGTCAGTTCATGAGCGGCGAGCCTGATGGCCCCGTGCCGTTTCATTATCCGGCGCCCGATTACCACTCTCAGTTGCTCGGCGAGCGCGATGGCAGCCGCCCGGGAGATCGTTCGTGATCGTCGCCGCACTGCAACGCGTCGGTGCGGTCGGAGTTTTCTTGGGCCGCGTGCTCGCCCAGTGTGCTCCGGCGCTGCTCAGGCCGCGCTCTGTGGTGCATCAGGTTTATAACGCAGGCGCTCGCTCGCTGATCATCATCATGCTCTGCGGCCTGTTCGTCGGCATGGTGCTTGGCTTGCAGGGTTTCGATCTGTTGCAGCGTTTCGGCTCCGAAGATGCGCTCGGTGTGGCGGCGGCATTGGGTCTGCTCAAGGAACTCGGCCCGGTCGTGACCGCTCTATTGTTTGCGGGACGCGCCGGCACGGCGCTCACTTCGGAGATCGGTCTGATGCGGGCGACAGATCAGCTCACGGCCATGGAAATGATGGCGGTCGATCCGCTCAGGCATGTGGTGGCCCCGCGTTTTTTGGGCGGTGTGATCGCGATGCCGCTGCTTGTTGCGGTGTTCAACGTGATCGGTCTGTTCGGCGCGCAGCTCATCGGCGTTCAGCTGATGGGTGTGGACACCGGGGCATTCTGGTCGCAGATGCAATCAGCAGTCGAACTCGACGACGTCAACGAGGGCATTGTCAAAAGTGTGTGCTTCGGCGTCGCCTGCAGTTTGGTCGCGGTGTACGAGGGCTACACGGCCAAGCCCACGGCCGAGGGCGTGGGTCTTGCCACGACCCGCACGGTCGTCATTTCTTCGGTGTTGACGCTGCTGCTCGACTACATGCTCACGGCAGCTTTTCTGGGAAGGTAATCGCACATGAAATCGCAACGCTCGCTCGAGCTCGGTACCGGACTCTTCGTGCTGCTCGGATTTGCCGCGCTGTTTTTTTTGACGACGCAATTGCCCGGCAGCGGCATCAGCGTGGGCGGCGCTGCGGGCTACAAGGTGACAGCTCGCTTCGACAACATCGGCGATCTCAAGGGCGGCTCGCCGGTCAGCATGGCCGGCGTGCGGATCGGTCGGGTCGAGTCGGTCGCTTTCGACTCCGGCGACTATCGGGCGGTGGTCACGATGCGCATCGATCCGCAGTACAACCGCATCCCCGATGACAGCGATGCCAGCATCCAGACCCAGGGCCTGCTCGGCGGAAGATATGTGGGGATCGGGCCCGGTGGCTCGGAGAACTATCTCAAGGACGGCAGCCAGATCGAGTTCACGCAATCAGCCATCGTGCTCGAGTCGCTGGTCAACAAATTCTTTGCCAATTTCGCAAGCAAAGGTAGTGAAGGGGAGAAGGCTCAATGAGGGGTATGCGTACGCTTTTTGCAGTGATCGCTTTGGTTGCGGGGATGACGCTGTCGTCGGCGCTGCCGGCGCAGAACAAGTCGGGTTTCACTGCGGTTGATCCGAGTGACCCCGTCAAACTCATCGACAGCGCCGCCAACATCATGGTGAGCGAGCTCGACTCGCGCCGTGCCGAGTTCCGCAAAGACCCCGCCAAGCTCTCGGCGCTCGTGGAGCGGGTGCTGCTGCCGTATTTCGATGTGGACCATTCCGCTCGCCTCGTGCTCGGCAAGCACTGGCGTAACGCAAGCCCCGAGCAGCGGCAGCGTTTCATCGACGCGTTCTATGGCTCGCTGATGAGCAACTACGGCGATGCCTTGCTCGAATTCACGGGCGATCGCATCAAAGTGCTGCCGTCGCCCGTTGCCGCGGATGCCACCTCAGCCACGGTACGTACCGAGGTCAAGCGCAGCAACGGTCAAAAAATTCCGGTCAATTATTCCCTGCGCAAAACCGAGGCAGGCTGGAAAGTCTGGGATGTGGTCATCGAAGGCATCAGCTACGTGAAGAGCTTCCGCGAGGACTTCGGCTCGGAGATCGACCAGAAGGGTCTCGATGCGGTCATCCAACGCCTCGAGTCTCAAAATCGCGTGGCGCGTGCGGGTGGAGCCGTCAAAACGGGTGCCGCGCGGCCGTGAGTGTCTCGCTTGTTGATCTCGGTGCCGAGTCCGGCCCAGCGCGCTATGCCTTGCGGGGTGCCTTGACGATCGAGTCGGCGGCGGCCGCTTTTGCAGCCGGTCTTGCAGGACTCGCCAAGCTCTCGCGGGACGGACGCTGCGATTTCGATTGCAGCGGCATCGAGAGCAGCGACAGCACGGGTCTTGCCGTGCTCATCGAATGGAAAGCCGAGGCCAGTCGCCGCGGTCTGCAGCTGAGCTACTCAAATCTGCCGCTGTCGATTGTGCGGCTTGCGCGCCTGAGCGATGTGGAGTCGCTGCTGACTACGGCTTGAGCGAGTCGGTCTCTTCGGGCTCGAACATCTCGTCTTCGAGATTCTCTGCAGGCACATTGCCATCCTGAACCTGATACTCGCGTCGTTGCAGATAGGCGCTGCGGACGAACGCGTAGGGGTCGCCCGCACGGTCAAGCACGGCATCCGCGTCGAGCAGGCGCACGCGTTTTTCGAAGTTGCCCGCTGCCCACAAGCTCCAGCGGGTGCTGTCGTCTTCCAGATACGAGCGCGGTTCGGCAAAGTCGTCGGCGAGTGAACCAATGCCATCGCGCAAGGTGGTCGGGCCAAAGAAAGGCACGACGAAATAGGGGCCGGTACCGACGCCCCACTTGCCAAAAGTTTGACCGAAGTCTTCGTCGTTGATGTCAAGGCCGACATCACTTGCCGGATCAAAGATTCCGCAGAGCCCGAGCGTGGAATTGAGCACGAATCGGCCGGTGTCGTTGAGCGCAGCGCCAAACTTGCCTTGCAGGGCGTTGTTGAAGAGCGTGACTGGATATTTGGCGTTCGCGAATACGTTGCTGACACCTGTCTGCACGAAGCTGGGCGTCACTTTGCGATAGGCCTTGGCCGCAGGGCGCAGGAAGGCGCGGTCCACCCCGTCGTTGACGGCGTAGCTCAGACGGTTAAGGGGTTCGAAAGGATCGCGCGGATCGCTCGCACGCGCGGTCGTCGCGGCGCAGCCGGTGAGCGTGGCGAGCAAGAGTAGGCAGCTGAGGCCTCTGCGTGCTGCAGTTCCGAATGTCTGCGTCGCAAAAGAATATGGCTGCGACATCCCTGTCTGTTTCATGCGCGCGATTTTAACGAAAAAAATCTGCCACGCATCGACCGTGGCGTGGCCGCCACGGATCAGCGTCAGGAGCGCGGTTCTTGTCGGTTTGCTTCGCGGTTGCGCCGCCGCCCACTGTCGGCAAGTGCGTCACGCACTTCTTTCATCCGCGCTTCGAAGCGCGCGCGTTGCACGTTGCTGAGGTCGGGGTCGGCAAGTGCCAGCTCCAACTGTTTCACGGCGTTCATGAGATCGCCGCTCGTTATGTGGTACTCGCCCATGTAATAGGCGGCATCGGCGTTGTCGCCCGCGCTGCTCGCGGCCAGCGCCGTCAGCCGAATCTGCTCGGGCGTGGGCGGCACGTTGTTGAAGAGATCGAGCAGCACGGTGTGCGCTTCTTTTGCGCCGTCGGTTTGCAGCAAAACTTCGGCATAGCGAATGGTGAGCGGGATGTTGCGCGGCGCGATATCGAGCGCGCGACGCAGAGTTTGTTTGGCGAGATCGGTTTGTCCTGCCGCGAATAAGGCTTGACCGAGCGCGGCCTGCAGCATCGGGCTTTGCGGCTGCGAAGCCGAGAGCTCGACCAGGGCGCTCGCCGCGCGGTCGCGGTCACCCGCGCCGAGTCGGGCGAGTGCCTCGCCATAGCGCTGTGCGGCGTTGAGCGGCGCGCGATCGGCAATCGATGCATAAAAGGGTCGCAGATCGGAGCCGCTCGGGGCGCCGAGCACGCGCACGCGCTCGCGCACGAACGCATACCCTGCGCTCTCGGGTGCGACCGTGGCCGTGATTTGGGCGGCGCGATCACGCGATTCGGCAATACGATTAGTGGTCACGGGGTGGGTGCGCAGCAGCTCCGGCACACCGATCCCGGCAAGGCCGCTGCGTCGCCCGATCGTTTCAAAGAAATCGGGCATCGCATTCGGATCAAAACCCGCAGAAGCTAAAAAACTGATGCCGATCCGATCGGCTTCGTATTCATTGGCGCGCGTGAAGTTGATTTGCTGTTGCATGGCCGTGCCTTGCGCGATCGCCATGCCGGCCTGCATCGCATCGGGAGTGCCCGTCGCCATGCCGATCACGATAGCCGCGAGCATGGCTGCGGCCGAGGCCATGGTGCTGCGTCCCTGCGCCTGAATGGCGCGCGCGATATGCCGCTGTTTGACGTGGGCGATTTCGTGCGCGAGCACACTCGCAAGCTGCGATTCGTTGGCGGTCGCGGTGATGAGTCCATAGTTGACCCCGATAAATCCGCCCGGCAGCGCAAACGCGTTGATGCCGCCCTCGCGCACCACGAAGAATGTGTAGCGTTGTTCGGAGTCGGGGATGTGCGCCACGATGCGACTACCCAAAGTTTGGATGTAGTCGGTGACCTCCGGGTCTTCGAGAATCAAGCCTTGGTCGCGCAAATTGCGAACCACCATGAGCCCGAGCTGATACTCATCGTTCAGGGTCATGGTGGAGTTGGCACCCGAGCCGATGTCGGGCAGATCGGCGCCCGTCGTCTGCGCCCGCAGCGGCTGCGGCAGCGCTGCGAGCACCGTGACGAGTACGGCAATCAGCAGGCTAGCCCGGGGACGGTTTAATCCGCGCATGACGGAGTGGACTCTGACCCGGCAGCGAAGTTCACAGCGTCTCGGAGGCGTAATCGGCCAGCCGCGAGCGCTCTCCACGCACCAGTGTCACGTGACCGGCGTGTGCCCAACCCTGAAAACGACTGACCACGAAGGTGAGTCCCGAGGTGGTTTCGGTGAGATAGGGCGTGTCGATCTGCGCAATATTGCCGAGACAGACGATCTTGGTACCAGGGCCTGCGCGGGTCACCAGAGCCTTCATTTGTTTGGGCGTGAGGTTTTGGGCCTCATCGAGGATCACGTAACGATTGAGGAAGGTACGACCGCGCATGAAGTTGAGCGAGCGAATCTTGATGCGATTGCGCAGCAAATCGTTGGTGGCCGCGCGACCCCAGCTGCCGCCCTCGGAGCTTTGTGTGAGCACCTCGAGGTTGTCCATCAAGGCGCCCATCCAAGGCTCCATTTTTTCTTCTTCCGTACCGGGCAAAAAACCGATGTCTTCGCCGAGCGGAATGGTGACGCGGGTCATGATGATTTCGGCGTAGCGATTGTGCTCGAGCGTCTGCACGAGGCCCGCCGCCAAGGTCAGCAGCGTTTTGCCCGTGCCCGCCGGCCCAAGGATGGTGACAAAGTCGACCTCGGGGTCCATCAATAAATTCAGCGCGAAATTTTGTTCGCGATTGCGCGCACCGATGCCCCAGACTCCGTGGCGCTCGCTGCAAAAGTCGCGCACCAGTTCGAGCGTTGCGGTGTTGCCCTGAATGTTGCGCACCATGGCTTCGATGCCACCCTCGCGCGGTTCGTAGACAAATTGATTGGGCCGCCATTTGCCGATCGCCGGACCGCTCACTTCATAAAACGTGCGCGAACCGTCTTTCCAGGAGCGCATGTCCTTGCCGTGCCGTTCCCAGAAATCGTTGGCGAGCGCCTCATGACCCGTCGAGAGGATGTCGGCATCTTCGATGGCGCGATCACTGAAATAGTCCTCGGCATGCACGCCGACGACTGCCGCCTTGATGCGCAGGTTGATGTCTTTGGAGACGAGTGCGACCTGTGTCTCCGGGTACAGCGCCTGCAGGGCGAGCGTCTGCGCGAGGATGGCGTTGTCATTGCCTTGCCCCGGAAGATTGTCGGGCAGCGCTGTCGAGAGGCGCTGCGTCTGAAAATACAGCCGGCCTGAAGAGGGCGCCTTGCCGTGGTTGCCCGAGAGGTGATTCGGCAGAGGCAGACCCAGCTCGATCTGCTCGCGCGTCGCGTTGCGCATCAAGTCATCGAGAAAACGACTGACCTGTCGTACGTTGCGCGACGCTTCCGAGACGCCTTTTTTGTTGGCGTCGAGTTCCTCGAGCACCACCATCGGCAAGTAGATGTCGTGCTCTTCGAAGCGGAAAATGGAGGCCGGATCGTGCATCAGCACGTTGGTGTCGAGCACGAACAGCCGGCGCCGTCGTGCCGTACGGCGCTTCTTCAAAGCGCTTTCGCCGCGACCAGCACTTCTGCTGCGTGTCCGTCCGCCTTCACCTTGCGCCACTCCTGCGCAAGCTTGCCCTCGCCATCGAGCAGAAAAGTGCTGCGCGCGATGCCCATCACTTTCTTGCCATACATGTTCTTTTCTTTGATGACGTCGAACAGCTTGCACAACGCCTCATCGGCATCCGAGAGCAATTCGTAGTTGAGGTTTTCCTTGGTCTTGAACTTCTGGTGCGAGGCGCAAGAGTCGCGCGAGACACCAATCACCAGCGTCCCCGCCTTGCGGAAGGCAGACTGCAAATCGCGGAACTGCTGCGCTTCGACCGTGCAGCCCGAGGTCATGTCCTTGGGATAAAAGAAAAGCACAACCTTGGAGCCTTTCGCGTCACGAAGCCGCCACGTTCCGCCGTCGGTGGTGGTGGCGCTGAACTCCGGCACTTTCTTGCCGGCCGCGATCTGGGTGGCTTTGGGCATGCATCCTCCTCAGGATTTGACGGGCTCCAGGATGGCGTCGAGATTGCGCGCATCACAAAATTCCATGAACTCTTCGCGCAGATGCGCAAGGTGCAGCCGGCTCGGCACGTTGACGATCATCTGCACAGCGAACATGAGCGCGCCGGTATGCGCGGCGGGGTAGTTGCGCGTGGCTACTTCAGCGATATCGATACCGCGCGTTGCGCAGAAACCCGAAAGCGCCGAGACAATGCCCGCCTGATCGAGACAGACGGCGTCGATGGAGTAGGGCAGGAAGTCGGTGCGCGCGTTGCGGGCCTCGGTACGCTGCACATTTAGTGTTAGCGCGGCATCGGCCGCGAATTTGGCGAGCTCGGTTTCGAGCTTGGCGAGCGAGTGCCAGTTGCCCGCAACCAGCAGCACCATCGCAAACTCGTTGCCGAGACTCGCCATGCGGCTTTCGCTGATGTTGCCGCCGCAGTCGGTGATGACTTGGGTGAGATCGTGGACGAGACCGGTTCGGTCGGGGCCAATGGCCGAGATGGCGAGGTGCTGCTTCATTAATCGCGCGCGAGTAAGTAATGGGGGCAAGTGTAGCGACTGAAGACGTCAATCGCGACCCGCCGACGCGTTTATTCGAGTGGTTGCGCCCGAGTGTCAAGCGCCCGTAACATCGTCGGCTGTTCTGGCTTCCTGTGTGTCTTATGTTCGCTGGCAGTTCCGTGGCGGTGGTCACGCCGATGCATCCTGATGGCGCGATCGATTTTTCTGCCTGGCTCGGTCTGCTCGATTTCCACTTTCAGGGCGGCACCACCGCCGTGATCGTCGGTGGCACGACCGGCGAGTCGGCCACTATTTCCGAAAACGAACTGCGCGAACTTGTCATCGCAGCGGTCAAATTTAGCCGCGAGCGCGGCGCGAGCGATCGCGCTGCGGGTCGCATGGCGATCATCGCCGGCGCGGGCACGAGCAGCACTGCAAGTACTCTCGAGCGCGTACGCTGGCTGGGCGAACTCGGCGTCGACGGGGTGCTGGTGGTCACGCCTGCCTATGTGAAGCCGACGCAAGAGGGTCTTTTCCGTCACTACGAAGCGATCGCTGCGGTCGCCAAAGTGCCGGTCGTGCTCTACAACGTGCCAGGGCGTACGACAGTCGACATGCTGCCTGCCACGGTGGCGCGTCTGGCTGCCTTGCCGCGAATCGTCGCCATCAAAGAGGCGGTTGCGGGCGCTGCTCGCGTGCGCGAGATTCTCGCGCTGGCGCCGCAGTTCACCGTGCTATCGGGTGATGACGCCACGGCGCGCGCAGCAATACTGGCGGGTGCGCAGGGCGTGATCTCGGTGACCGCGAACCTGGCCCCTGCCGCCATGAGCGCCATGGTGGCTGCGGCTCGCGCAAGCGATCTTGCGCGCTCGGCCGAGATCGACGCAAAACTCGCTCGCCTGCACGAAGATCTTTTCGTCGAGGGCAACCCGATCCCGGTGAAGTGGGCTTTGCACACAAAGGGTATGATCGACACCGGCATTCGTCTGCCTTTGACGCCGCTGTCGGAGCGCTTTTACGGCAGGGTTGCAGGAGCGATGGAACAGGCCGGCCTCGGGCCGGCTTAATGAAGGCCGGTAACATGGACGAGGTGCAACGCGATATGTCGATGCTGAAGCCGATACTGAAGCCGATACTGAGAATTCGCGGGTTCGTGGCGCTCTTTGGCACACTGATGCTCGCGGGCTGCAGTTCCTGGGGCCTCTTCGAGGCGAGCTGTGCCAAGCCCACCGATTTCGCTGCCGTGGTCGACAACGCGCCGCTCAAGATTCCTGCCGGGCGCGACGCCCCCGACACCCGTGCTGCGCTGACCATTCCGCCGCTCGACGCACCCGAGGCACCGCGGCCTGCCGATGCCCCCTGCATCGATATGCCGCCCAAGTTCACTCCGGCGCCGCCCAAGCGACCGCAGGCTTGATATCATCCGCCGTCACGGAGAGGTGGCCGAGCGGTCGAAGGCGCTTGATTGGAAGTCAAGTAACATCGCAAGGTGTTCGTGGGTTCGAATCCCACCCTCTCCGCCATTCA
>Ga0194116_10003476_pt1 | contig 18922 bp, 18 predicted proteins | sample TA2MahsurfametaG_4_FD_148617 | JGI IMG/M metagenome (GOLD analysis project Ga0194116, IMG submission 148617) | Freshwater microbial communities from Lake Tanganyika, Tanzania - TA2015008 Mahale S9 surface | ecosystem: Environmental > Aquatic > Freshwater > Lake | place: Tanzania: Lake...
AAATATGTGGCCGTTATTCACACTTCCAAAGGGGATATAACCTGTGATCTTTATCCAGCTAAAGCTCCAATATCTGTAACTAACTTTATCACTTTAGCTAAAGCTGGATTCTATGATGGACTTACTTTCCATAGAGTAGTTCCTGGATTTGTTATTCAAGGTGGAGATCCAACAGGAACTGGAACTGGTGGTCCTGGGTACACTATTCCTGCTGAAATCGGTATGCCACACGAAAAAGGAGCTCTTGCTTGGGCTAGACTTCCTGATCAAGTTAATCCTAAGAAAAGGTCTAGTGGATCACAGTTCTATATTACGCTTGATAAGGTGTCTTTCTTAGATGGTGAGTATTCAGTGTTTGGACAGACTGTAGCAGGCATGGATGTTGTGAATAAAATTAAACAAGGTGATAAAATTAATTCTATTGAGATTCAAATAAAATAGCCCTATTTTAGTGAATTAAAGTTAATTGTTTTTTTTGTTGAAAATAAAAAAAAATCGATTTTATTAAAAACGCCTTCACAGTGATCTGTGAAGGCGTTTTTTTTATTTATAAATTAATCTGTTTTAATTTATATTTTAAAAAATTATTTTAAAATAATTACAACTCTTGTATATTAATAATTATAGGGATTGATTAGTTTGAATGTTTGAAAATAGCAAACGTTAACAATAAATAAATAAAGCCCTATGAAAGAAAATAAGGAGATTTTATATGGCTAAGAAAAGAACAACTTCTAAAAAATCTGTTCGTAAAACAGCTAAAAAAAGAACTGTTGCTAAGAAAACTGTTCGTAAAACAGTAAGAAGAACAGCAAAGAAATCTGCTGCTCGTAAATAATATACGGGCCTCCTGTACGGGCTTTAAGTTGCGACGCTAGTAGCGCTTATAGAGCTTATGATATGAATTGGTCGAGCAAGTAACAGGGCTTGCTCGATTTTTTTTTGTCTTCTTTCTTTTCTGGTTAATCTACAAAATATGCTATCCTTGTTGTTTCCTTTTTAGGGTATCAAGGAGATGTATAGTGAACTTTACTTATAATAGAGTTGTCGTTGTCGGTGGTGGGGCGGCAGGTTTTTTCACTGCTATCGTTTTAGCAGATTTAAAAAAAGATGTTGAAGTTATCATTTTAGAAAAGACGATGCAACCCTTAGCCAAGGTGAAGATCTCCGGTGGTGGCAGATGTAATGTGACACATGACTGCTATGATCCACAAACTCTTTCTATGAACTACCCTAGAGGATCTGACGTCCTCAGGAAAGCTTTCTACACATTCCAACCCAAAGATATGATACAATGGCTGCAAGATCGCGGGGTTGAGATCAAAATAGAACATGACGGCAGGATATTTCCAAAGAGCAATACCTCTTCTACAATTATTGAATGTTTTTTAAAACAAGCTAAAGATCTTAATGTAAAAGTACAGCTTCACTCTGAGGTTCAACAGCTACAAAAGTTAGAAGATGGGTGGAGGGTTCAGACTAAGGATCAAGGTAGTATTGATTGTGACTACTTAGTACTTGCAACAGGAGGGCTTAAAAAGTCGTATGAGCTTTTTACTCAGCTTGGACATACTTTAATTGAGCCGGTTCCTTCCTTGTTTACCTTTAATATAAAGGATGAAAGATTAGACGACCTAAGCGGTGTATCCGTTTCCAATGCGAAACTTTCAATTGAAGGGGCATCATTTTCATCTCAAGGTCCATTGCTTATTACCCATTGGGGGGTAAGTGGACCAGGGGTACTTCGTCTTTCAGCATTTGCTGCTCGTTATCTGCATGACAGTGATTATGATGCTACTTTATGCGTGAACTGGGCGCCTCAGTATGCAGAGCATGAAGTGCGGGAATCACTCCTTTCCCTGAAAAAAGAAAACTCTGCAAAGCCTATAGCTTATACGCCAGCCTTTGGTATACCAAAAAATTTATGGAAAAAACTTTTAGAATTTTGTCATATTTTTGAGGATAAACTTTGGGCGCATCTTTCGAAACAAGAATTGCATCAATTAGTTCAAGTAATCGTGAAAAGTCAGTTTAAGATCCAGGGCAAGAGCACAAACAAGGATGAGTTTGTCACTTGTGGAGGGGTTTCATGGAAAGAGGTTGACCATAAAACTATGGAAAGCAAGGTGTGTAAGGGACTGTTTTTCGTAGGGGAGGTTCTTGATTCTGATGGGGTAACAGGAGGGTTTAATTTTCAGAACGCATGGACAACGGCTTGGATTGCTGCCCATGCAATAGGTGATAGTTGATTTTCAAGACATCTTCTGATGGTACATGATTTCTTCTATCGGACGTCTTGATGAGGGTGTTTCTTTTGCTTGCAAAGCAGCTGGTAGATTTTCTTTAGAGCCTTTTCTGCCGACAGCGATCATAGCTTCGATCTGGTATTCGTTAGAGATGCCGGCAACCAGTGCCGCTTTTTCATAGCTAAATCCTTCTAGACCGTGGACGACAAGACCTCTGCTGGCTCCTTCTAAGGCCAGGGCCATCCAAGCGGCGCCTGTGTCGTAGCTATGGGTTCTAGAAGGCTTATTGTTATGCTCATGGTTTTTTCTAGAACATACAATAACAAGCATTGCTGCGTTTTTACACCATGATTGATTAAATTCAACAAGAAGATTAAAAAAATCTGACCATGAGGGATCCTTAGGTGTTGCATAGATAAAACGCCATGGTTGACCATTGTACGCTGAAGGGGCATGCCTTGCAGCCTCAAACAGCGCTAGAATTTCTTCTTGTCTTAAGGGCTCTGCCGTCATGCTTCTGGGAGACCATCGGTTGTGTATAAGAGGGGTTATTTCTGCCGATGTAGGCCTTGCTTTTTGTATGGCTTCTAAATCTGTATCCATAGGCTCCTTTTAAAGGTGAATTTTTTTCTTTTTCATATATATGTGAATTAGCTGAGAGATATATCCTCCTATAAGTATTCCAATGAGGACATCACTTAAGAAATGATCTAGTTTTATGACCCTAGAAAGAGATAGGAATAAAGCTCCGGATAGAAAATACCATGTGTATTTGGGATAAAAGCATGATAATGTTCCAGCTAGGGCTCCTATCGCACAAGCGTGGCCAGAGGGAAATGAATAGTCTGCTCCTGCCTGCCCGTTTGAATAAAACCCATACATTCCTTCAGCAAGAAGCTTTTTAGGACGGTATCGTTCAGTAAAATTTTTTATGATTTTCGCTGCAACATAAGATAGTGGAGCTGCAAAGATCAGTAGCTGGCTAATTTCTTGCATTTTTTCTTTTTTCCAAAGAAGTTTGTTTATAAAAAAAAGGATTGGTCCGGCGCATATAATCGTAACTGGACTAAATAGATCTGATGTCATCGATCCAATTTTTTTTAAAAATGAGGCGTTATCATGTAAGTACAGAGTGACTGTCTTATCAAGAAAGAAATAGCAGGTAATCACAAGTAAGGAACCTAGCGGTAGTATGATCTTGGCATAACTTACCAGTAAAGCGTCCTTATATTTTGGTGATGTTTTTTGTTTTAGTTTGATAATCATAACGTTATAAGTACAGATGGTTCAGGTTAAAAAAAATTAAATGATGTATTTGAAGGAAATTCTCTCATAAATATGATGAAATTGAAAGTTAAAGATTAAGGTGTGTATGAAAATAGCTGTTGTTGGATGTGGAGTCATGGGAAGTGCTTTTGCACGGTTCTTATCAAAAAAACATGATATTATCCTTGTTTCTAAAACAAAAGAGAAAGCAGAAGAGCTATCTAAAGAGATCAAAGCAGAAGTAATGGATCTTTCTAAAGCCGCAGATGCTGCAGATCTTATTATTTTAGGGTTTAAACCTAAAGATCTTCAAGCGGTCGCAGCTCAGCTTTCCTTTAGTCTTGCTCCTGGAAAGATCATTGTCAGCCTGCTTGCTGGAACAGATATTCCTACATTACATAAATCTTTTCCTAATGCTCAAATCGTACGCCTAATGCCCAACCTAGCTCTTACTGTCGGAAAGGGGATTATCGGCATAGCTGATCTATCCGATCTTGTTTTAAAAAAGGAAATAGCTGGAATACTAGAGGGGATGGGGCTTTTGTACTTTCTCCCCGAGTCCAAAATGGATGCTTTTACAGCGCTTTGTGGCTCTTCTCCAGCTTTTGTTTTTGTTATTTTAGAGGCGCTTATGGAAGGGGGGGTTGCTATGGGGTTTACTTTTCATGATGCTAAGGAGCTGGTTCTTCAGGTTTTTGAGGGATCTATACAGCTTATGAAAGAAACACAGAAGCACCCGGCAGAACTTAAAATGCTTATTTCATCCCCAGGAGGTACCACTATTGCGGGTCTAAAAGAAATGGAGGCTCAGTCGGTGCGTTCAGGCCTCATTCAAACTTTATTTGCTTGCTATGCAAAATCTCAGGAAATGAGTAAACCAAAAATATAATGCGAAAAAGAAGTAACTTACTCTGAAAAAAAATATACTTTTATGATGTAAAAAATTTTTTAATTAGTATATTGAACTTATAACTCCTTGGTAAGTCTAATTTTATAATTGGTGCTAAAAAATGAAGATTAAAGTTAAAAATGAGCAGGTAAGAAAAAACATTGAATTATTTAAGTTGATTTTGAGAAAAGTTCATCAAAATCTAGACAAAGGCTCTACCAATGATGGAATAGTTGTTAAAGGAATGTTTAACAAAGAAAATGGAGAAGTCCAGTTCACCGATATAAATAGCAAACCTCAGGATACTACTTTCTGGATACCTGTGGAGTTTAGATTTCAAACGACTAACTCATTAACAAACGTTCCGAAATGCGAAGTTGTATCGCCCGATGGGGTAGATATTATTAATGAATGCTCATTGCTTGCTCAAGAAATCATCAAACAAACAAAAAAAAATCTTTTAATTATTCTACAAATACTTCCTAAAACAACCACTTTGAATGATCTATGTTTAGAAATTTCAAAAATAAGGGTTGATCTAGCAGATAACTCTTGCCGGACCTTAGATGTAATCTACGAAACGTGGCATCAGATCTCTCGCTTAGAGTCGGAAGATATTCTATGTAAATACCCCCCTGGCACTTACTTGTTTAGAAAAGACGAATATGCGGCTTTGCTGGAGAATCAATTGAGCCTAGCTCATAAAATTGATATTAAATGTGTCACATTAAGCTATGCCAATTTAGTTTCTACTGTATGTGAGATAGTGCTTGTAAAAGTTCCCAATGGTTGGCTTGTATACAATGATGATCCAAGGCTTCTAGAGCCTACTTATCCAGATATTGAAACTTTCCTTGACAATATGAAAGGTGTACTCAAAAAACCTTTACTAGTGAAATAGTTTTTTATGCTGCGTTAGTCGCAGGTTGAGGTGCTTTTGCTTGAAAGATTCTGGAGATCTTGCTGCAATCAATTTTCAAAAAGTCAGGAATTAGGTCGCCAGCACAAAACTTCCACCCCTTTTGTTTTATCATCCCTTCGTGAGCTACATAACTTACTGTAGACGCTATGAGTATAGTGGTCATGCCAACAAGAGGTACAAGGGGAGGAAATAAAGCGAGGGAGGCAATAGCTACACATGCTGATAATGCGAATATTACAAGTGATACCGAATGGAGAATAAGAAATTTTTTAGCTTGTATTTCACTAGTTGATAAAAGTTCTTTCATATCTTTTATCGCCTGTTTTTTAATTTCAGGATTGGAAGATTTTAAGTCTTGTAGTATCGGATTCAATCGATGACTTATTTCGATAGCGCACCAAGGAGCAACTCTTCTAGCAAGGTTGTTACTTTTGACATGAAGCCAGTTAGCTTCTGTTTCTTCGATTTTAGCGGCGATAAACGTTTCCGATTGTCCGCTAAACGATTTTTTAACTATAGATTCAATTTTTGTTTTTTCTTTTTCGGTCAATATTAGGTATTTATCATTAATGTATTCGGCGTCGTTGATAAGAAGCTCTGTCGTAGCTTGATCCATAGCTTCAACAGCAAGTTTCATCATTTTTTGTGTCGGAGGATTATCAGATGTCAACAAGATCTCAAGATTGGAAAGAGTTTTTCTAAGGGTAGAAGATAAAGGAAGGCTGGGTGTTAAATTAATATTTTGCACAGCCTTCAATAAGATCTCTTTTTTAATGTTTGGGTCTGTTTCATTAAAAAATTTTTCAATACTAGGAAGGTTTTTGATATGTATGTGTTTTAAAAAATTAACCTGTCTTTTGATGGCGATAATTTCAACAATGCATTCAACAACAGATAGGGCCAGACCTGATACGTTAAAAGCAAATTCTGCTGCCTTGCTTAGAGGGATTGTAAAATAATCAATATTATAGCACTTTAAAAAATTACCTATTTGATACAACATTGTTAAAATTGAGCATGAAGATCCAAAAACGTTGAGAGGTAAAGAGGAGAGTCTTATTCGAGCTTCAAGTAAAGCTTCTTTATCGCCTAATGCTTTTGCTTTTGATAATTTAAAAATGTTGTATATAAGATCAAATGGAAAAAAAATAATACTAACTATACCCGGCAGACGACCTACTTCTGTCGGCTCGATAGTAGGCTTAGCTTGTGCAGTTGGAAGCTGGGCCTCAGTAGGAACTTGAATAGTATTTTCTTCTATTTTCATTTGTTACTTTTATATTTTGGTTCCTCGTTATTATAGTGTTTTTTGTTTTTAATTGTAAGGTGTTATTTGTTTTTAATTTCATTTTAATTTGGTTTAATTGTGAATAAATTTTTTCTTTTATGTTTGATGTGTTTTTCTGCTTCGGTTTATGCAGATGGTCAAAAAAATGTGTATGAAACAAAAGATTTTAGTTACCTATTAGGTAAAACTAAATTTAATGATGATCTACTAAAGATGCATTTTGCTCTTTATGCCGGGTATGTAAAAAATACAAATCTTATTTTAAGTGAACTTGATCAGCTTTCAGATCAAAACAAAGGTAGGAATTTTGATTATGGGGCAATTAAGAGAAGGCTTGCTTTTGAGTATGACGGGATGAAATTTCATGAACTTTATTTTGAAAATTTAACAGCTGTAAGTAATACTACCGAGGCAAAAAAATTAGTATTAGACATAGTCAAGCAGTTCGGTTCTTTTGAAAAGTGGCGCGCAGATTTTATTAATACTGCTATGATCAGAGGGATAGGCTGGACTGTTTTATGTAGGGATAAGTCGGGTCGATTATTAAATATTTGGATTAGTGAGCACCAGAGTGGGCTTTTGCCTGAGTCTACTGTCCTTCTTGTGATGGATGTATGGGAACATGCATACATAACACAATACGGTCTGGAAAGAGAGAAATATATCGAAACGTTCTTTTCTTCTGTAAATTGGTCCGTGGTACAACAGCGATATGATGCTAAGTAAAAGGTTGGTATGACAAAATTTCCGGATATAGTTCCTTTGCCAGATGCGTTTTTTACTCTCAGAGCGGAAAGAAAAAAACAAATGATCACCACGGCGCGTCGTGGTGTTATCTTAAGATTTGTGATTATTTTAGCGGAGTTTTTTGGCTTTCTATACTTCGGAAGCTCAGCTCTTCTTCTTGATGCTATTTCTTCACTTGTAGATATAGCCTCCAGCCTGCTACTTATTCTTTGTGTGATCCTTGCTGATAGGCCTCCAGATAGGCATCATCCGTTTGGTCATGGACGTTTTGAGCCGATTGCGGGATTGCAGCTAGGTGTCCTGCTAGTCGTTTTCGGCGGGATTATGACATACCATCAGGTTTCTGCCATCCTTGAAGGTGGGCATACCGGTGTTATCAATCCGAAAGCTTGGATAATACCGTTTGCAGCCGTTATATTGCTTGAGATCGCATACAGACATTTAAAAAAGACGGCCAAACTTAGGAATAGTCCTGCTCTTTTGGCTGATGCGGTCCATTATCGTCTTGATGCAATAAACAGTCTTTTTGCGATGGTTGCCCTTCTTATTGCTGCATATCTACCTGCATACTCTCAGCTAATTGACCATATGGGAGCGGTCGTTATAGCAATACTTATGCTTATTGTCGGTAGTATTGCCGCTAAAAAAAACGTGGATCAACTTTTAGATAGGGTTCCTGATGAATCTTGTTTTTCTCTTGTTCGAGATGCTGCTATGAAAGTGGAGGGCGTCTTGGCTACAGAAAAACTCTTGATACAGACGTATGGGCCGGATGCTCATATTTCTATAGACGTGGAAGTAGATCCCTCTATGTCTGTTGATGATGCTCATGCTATCTCGCAGAAAGTGCGTCATGAGATTCAACTGTCATGGCCCTGTGTGCGTGATGTAATCGTTCACATAGAGCCATACTTTGATGGTGACCATTAAGGATTATTTTCTTTTATAATACATGTTAATACGCAAAGCTAAAATAATCACCATGGCCAGGCTTATAAGGCTCATTAGTCCAGCTGGAAAAAATTTAAGTGTCTTTGCGAATCTCCATGTAAAGAATGCATCAAGGACAAAGGAAAGAAACAAAGAAGCCCACTGACCCCATCTTTTTTTATTTATCATAGCCCATGAAGAAAAAATTAGTAGCGTCCCAAAAATCGTTCCACTAATCAGTGATGGCAAACTTTGAGATTTAAAGTGACCTATCAGGCCTCCTGCAAATACTAATAATGCATACATCAAAACGAGCGTTCCCGTTTTTTTCATGAGTATCTCCTAAAATTTTACTTTTACGCATCCACGATACTAGTAAAGTTGATATTTTGAAGCTATGATATTTTTTTCTAGTCATAACTTTATTGCTAAGCTTCTTATGATATGTCAATATACTTATTATGATATTTTCCGGTAAAAATATGGTAAAAAAACGTCTTTTTTTTATTTTACTTCTTTTAGCTTCCTACCCTGCAGTATGTGCTATTCTTATTACTCCAGCTCTTCCTCAACTTTCCACAGATCTTCATTTAACCAAGGCAATGGCTCAACTCCTTGTAGCTGTTTTTCTGGTCGGATATACGTTTGGATTTTTACCTTATGGCCCTCTTGCTAATAGGTTCGGACGTAGACCTGTAACGATATACGCTGTGATTTTTGCACTTGTGGGAGCTTTGATAAGTGTAGTAGGTGCTTATGGAAAGAACCTTTATCTATTGTATCTGGGGAGGCTAATATGTGGTCTTGGCTCTAGTGTTGGGCTGAAGATGGCCTTCACTTATATATCGGAACTATTTCCAGCTAAAGAGATAGCCGGTAGGATTGCATACATGTCTTTATCATTTGCTATTGGCCCTTCTATCTCTGTTGTAATAGGAGGCTGGTTGACTTCTTGTTTTGGGGGCGATGCATGTTTTATTATGATATTTACGTATTCTCTACTTATTCTTTATCTATCTGGTAAGCTTCCTGAGACATTGCAAGAGCAAAATAAGACTCCTCTTGTTTTAACTAACATATACAATGGTTACGCATCTAAGTTTAGTAATAAGGTTCTTGTTATTGCATCAATTTTACTTGGATCCAGTACTTCATTTGTCTACTGTTTTGCATCATTTGCTCCTTTTGTGGCCATTAAGCATATAGGACTGACTCCAGAGCAATACGGTTCTTTGAATTTCATTCCGCCTATTGGGATGATTTCGGGTTTTTTTATAAATCAATATATGAAATCAAGGCTAAAGCCCATAACGCAGCTCAAGCTAGGTATTAGCATTGCAGGTGGTTTTTCTTTTTTAATGTATTTGTTCTTTATTTGTGGGTTTGTTAATCCATATTCTTTATTTCTTTTTATCCCAGGTGTATATCTAGGTACATCTATTATTTTTGCAAATTCTTCTTCGCTTGCGCTCGGTTCTGATAAAAACAAATCCAATGCTTCAGCAATTATTAGTTTTATTAACATGTTCATTTGTTCTGCAGTGCTTTTTTTGAGTGAAAGATCTAAGTATGACTTTCCCTCTTTTCTTCCTTTGGTCTTTTTGATTCTGACAACTGGAATGATTTTTCTTTGGATTGCTCTTAAGAAAAATTTAAAAGACGTTTAGCCTGTATGATAATCTTTTTGATATGACCAGTTAATCATGTCAATAGGAAGTCTGATAAGTATTCTGGCACGCTATAGCTACTTAATGTAATATTTCCTAAAGCAATTTTTGTAAAAAATGATAACAATCTTAAGTTGATTTAAGGCGAATAAGATGTGATAAAATCTTGGGCAGTGTTTTTTTGGAAGCTTTGATTGTTTATTAACCCAAATTAGCTTTGGGTGCTACCTGGAGTCGATACGAAAAATAGCTCACGTTAATCTAAATTTTCATCAAATCATTTCATCATTTGCAATTGGTATGAACATAAATATATAGCTAAATTAATATAATTAGTGCATGTAAATACTTATTATTGGTTTCCAGCTCAAGGGGCTTTATTACCGAAAGTAGGCTAAGATGAATGATGATTTTTCTTTTGTTATTATTATACATATTATTTCAGGCATTGTTGCAGCATTCATAGCATTTCCGATTGCAATAGCGGCAAGAAAAGGATCACTTCCTCATGTCATAGCAGGTAAAACTTTTTTGCTGTCTTATCTTTTAATCTGTTTCACCGGTTACATTTTGGATTATCAAGAACTTAAGAGCATTTTTTTTATGTCTCAGAAGGCGTCTTTTAATTTTTATAGTTATGATTCGGTATACAATTCAGGTGAAAGAACACGTTTGCACGTGTTTTTTACAGCTGCAATTAACACTTTTGCCGCATATCTTGTAATTTCTGGTTGGAGGATTGCAAGCCAGCATTATAAAGGAACAAAAACTGCGCTAGATAAGATTTTCGATATATCAATCGCTTTATTGCTCATATTCGGTTGTATTGTCTTTTTTAAGACAGGGGTAGTTTCTCTTTCGCAAAATAAAAATCCATCCTACGTTTTGCTTCACAAAACGCAGATCATTTGCATTTTAGCAGCGATTTCACTTGGAGGATTTGTAGAGGCAACACTTGATATACTCAGAGCTACAGGTTGTTATGTTCTGAAGAGATGGTGGCTTGAACATATGAGGAAGATGTTTTTAGCTGAATTTGGCCTTATAATTGCTTTTATATATCGTTGTTATTACTGGAAATATTCAAAAGAGCTACTCATCTTTTCTATTATTTTTTTTTCGTGCTTGTTTGTTTTTATGTATTTAAGGATGAAAAAATCTAATAATAAAAAATTAAAATAGGCTTATTTTCAAATTTTCTTTTCATGGAATATTAAAACTCAAATGAGTAAAATATATGACATGATAGATAAAAATCAGAAAAAAGACCGATTTTATGCATGGGCATCTACTAAGATATCCTCTGCATATGCCCCGCTATGGCTTTTTTTTATATATCTGTCCGAAATGTTCCATTGTCTGCCTCTTGATCCCGTTTGGGTTCTATTTGGTGCAGAAAATCGTTCTAAAAAAATTATTTTCACATTACTTACAACACTTGCTTCGGTGCTAACAGCAATTGTTGGGTATTGCTTGGGGGTATTCACATGGGATTTGATACACTCATATATTCTTGATCATCTGATATCTAAATCATTATTTGAAAAAATTGTGTATATATATCAAAAATATGAAGCTCTAGCTGTGGTTTCTGGCGCGCTTCTTCCTTTTCCATTTAAAGTGATTACGATATCTGCAGGAGTTTGTAAAGCTGAGTTTTTTCTATTTATTGTTTGCATACTCATAGGAAGGCTTGCCCGTTTTTTACTCCTTGGACAGGTGATAAAAATCTATGGTGAAAAAATCAGAGAAGTTATGCAAAAATACTTCTCCCACACTGTTTTAGCTGTGGTTATAAAAATAATGCTCGCATGTTTATTATTATGGTGGATGTGATGGATACTCTTTTGAATACGCTGCTGCTAGAAAAAGATCAAATCGGAGAAGCTGTAGATATCTTAGCAAGAGGGGATATAGTAGCATTTCCTACAGAGACTGTCTACGGCCTTGGTGCTCCCATTTTTAATGAGGAAGCAATAAAAAAAATATTTAAAGCCAAAGGCAGGCCGTCTGATAACCCTTTGATTGCGCACGTTAGCGATCTATCTCAAGTTTTTGCAATTACTAAAGATATACCCGATGATTTTTTTCTGCTATTCGAAGAGTTTTTTCCAGGTCCTTTAGCCGTTGTATTACCTAAATCTGATAAGGTCCCACTTTCTGCAAGTGCAGGGCTTTCCTCGATAGCTGTTAGAATGCCAGCGGATCCGATTGCTCTTGATCTTATAGCAAAGCTTGGACAACCAATTGTTGCTCCCTCTGCAAATCTTTCCGGTAAGCCTAGTGCAACATGTTCTTCCCATGTTCTAGATGATTTTCAAGGGAAAATAAGTGCAGTTATTAACTCTACACCTTCACAAATTGGTATAGAATCGACTGTTATAAGTCTGCTAGGCACAGATCCTGTGATCTTACGTCCAGGTCATATAACACAGAGCCAATTAGAAGAGGTTCTTCAAAAAAAGGTGCGTGTTATGCAGGGTAATGTATCGGATAATGACACTGTATTATCTCCGGGTGTTAAATATCGTCACTATGCACCCAAGGCACCTGTCCGTCTATTCTTTTCAGACGAAGAACTGGTTGCATATGTGCAAAATAGTCCGTTATGTCTTCGCTTTATTTTAAGTGCTCGTTCCTTACCGACATTAGATCGATCGATTGTTTGTCCTTTAACTACTAAGGATCTTTATGCGTCTTTACGAAAGTCTGACACATATGCAGCCGATGAAGTCTTGATTTATTGTGATGATGAGTCTGTAAAAAATACAGGCTTGATGAATAGGATTCAAAAAGCGGCTCAGGTCTAATCGTAAAATAAGAAAAAGAGCTGGCTCAGCGCATGCTTAAATGGCACAGCTCTTATCTTAGTATGCTTTATATGGTATTATCTGAGATTGTTTTATCTTTGATAAAGTTCGAGAATTTTTTCTGAGACTCTGCATCTGCATACCATGAATAGTCTGCATCTCCGCTCGATGGTCCGTAGTGTCCACCTTTTGCTTCTATGAATGACCTTTCAGCAATATCCTGACCAGCCTCAGAAGATCTAGATTCCACATAGGATATAACGAGTCTATCAGCATGAGATCTGTCTATAAGAGAATCATCTTTACCATGTAGCACACAAGCTCTTCCTTTTACATTTTTTATCCACTCTTCATTAGGGAAGGGGTAGAAATTTTCAGCCAGATAGCGGAAAATAGGTGCAGCAATAGCTGTTGTGCGTACCGCTGACAGCCTAGAAAAGGTTCTATCTACAAAGACATCGGTTCCTTCAATTTTTGAAGCGGTAAATAAAGCGGGCCCTCCTCCCATCGAAGTGCCATACATCAATATTTGTTCTGCAGAAAATCCTTTTTCTTTCATGATGTATTTTGTGCAATTATAAGCATCGGCACAGGTTGCTTCGTAAGATGGTGTTCCAGTACTATCGTTTAATCCTTGGTAGTTAAAGGCTAGATGATCAATCCCTCTATAGAGATGTTGGAATATAGATTGAGGATTTGCTTCAAATAAATTATTTGCTCCAATGCAGCGCACGACAACTTTTTTATGAGAGCTACAGTCCTCTAGTACTGTTTCTGGTAGCCTCATAAGTTCCCTTAAATCGCTTCCTTCCAGATCAGCTTCCCAAAATGCAGTTAGTCTAGGATTAGCTTCAAGAATTGCTTTCCATTTAATAAAAGCAGCATCGATATGTTCATGAAATTTTTCAGCGCTGAAGTACATTGCAGATATCATAGATCCAGAACTCGAAGGGATTTTGATTTCCTCTCCACCAATATCTAAAAGAAGGGTTTTGCTATGCTCAAGATCTGCTTTTACCCCAGTTACAAAAAAAAGGCTTTTAAAGTGACCTTGAAAAAGACCACATAAGGCGATAGGATGTGTGACCGCACGCGTAATTCTCTGCGATAGAGATAGTTCTCTATCGGGAAAAAGGTCGTGTATTTCTTTGGCCCTTTCTTCGCCAACTTGGGTTGGTTGATCCGGTGCAGAATTAGTTAAGTTTAAAGAATAAGAATTATATTGCTTATTACCACCAAGAATTGCGATAGATGACATGTGATCCTTTAGAAAAGCTTTCAATAGTACTTATTATACTTAATTATACACATTAAAAGAAGCTTTAATATTATCAGTTTTGATCGGCTGAAAGGGTTGGGGCATGGAGCTTGTCTTGTAGCTTGATAGTGTACTCTTTTTCGATAGGGGTTTTATCTAAATCTGTAAGGGGTATGTATACAGAATTTAAAGTACATGAGGATATAAAGAATGGATGAATATGTTTTACGAAAGACTGCTCCCAGAAAGTCCAAAATTTTGCTTGCCAACCAGAGGTGTTTTGGTGGCTTATCGGAATAGATTGATGGGGAAGTTTGGCTTTATCGTAACAATCTAAATAGTCTGAACTTATACATTCTGCGTGCCATAGGTGAGGAAATCCTATCCACTCCATCCATAGAGGCATGGTAATAAGTTTGATCCGTATTGATGCGATATCTCCGGTTATATATCCATCAAATAACACGTTTTCTTGCATATCGCTGAGAATCACTTTATGAAAAGTAAGCTCACTTGATGTCTCTTTGCTATTTAGATTTTTCCATTTTGAGAGTTCTTTTTTTATTTCTTTCGTCGTTTTTATTTTCATAACTTCCTTGGAATCATATATATGAGGAAGTTTTGCGCAAACGATAAACAATAGACTAAGTACTAAAAAGAAAGATCCAGCTATGCACCGAATGCATGAGAACTTAAATCCATTTTTTCTTAGTAGGAAGATGTCGTATCCAAACAACAAAATTAGAATCATCAGCAGAATGAGGAAGTTCTTTATCTCAAAGTTTTTGATAGCAAAAGGGAAGAGAAGGAATGTAACTGTAGAAAAGATAATAATAGAAAAAAGAGAAAAAACACCAAGATTTCTATAGGACGCTATGATGCACTGTCTGATAGCTATAAAAGCGCTGATTGTACTGAAAAAAAGGCTTAGCATCTCTAATATCCCTACTTAGCGTGGACAAGCTTTAGTCCAATAATACCGATTATAATTAGCGTAATAGATAAAAGACGAATTATGTGGTATGAGTCTCCAAAGAAAAATATACCGCACACTACTGTTCCAGCAGCTCCAATACCAGCCCATACAGCATATGCTGTTCCGATGGATATTTCTTTCATCGATTGAGAAACGCAGAAGAAACTTAAGACGATGAAACTCACAGTAATAATACTGGGGATGAGCTTAGAGAAACCCTGACTGAATTTTAGCGCTATCGTGAAGCAGATTTCAAAAAAGCCTGCAAGTAAAAGAAAGATCCATGCAACAGACATCCTAAAAGTACCTTTAAGCAATGCAAAAAAAGTTGCCGTATAATTTTCAAGCTACATGGATTGAAAATTTAAGGGAAATAGAATTTTTTAAAGAGCCTATGTTTATAATATTTCCACTTTTTTTTCTAATTGAGCGTAGTCAAAATAGGAAACTTGATCTAACGCTGTTTTAGACTGAATTGCTGACTGATACACGGCTAAAAGCTTTTCTGCACCAGGAATCCTTTTGCTTCTATCCGGAGTCTCATTCCATCCCATCTGTAAAGCTGATTGCATGATTTTTTGTAATTGCTTCCCAAATTCTATGGTTCTTTCAAAGGATGAAGTTGGATCAAGTGGTAGAGCTCTTTCTTTAACGTATTTCACAGCCATTTCAATAGGTGCTTGCATCGCTTGTGTCTGTTCTTCTGATAGCCATTCCCATTCTGGATTTTTATCAAATAACCATCCGTTATGCTCATCGGATCTCTCATTAAAAACTGTATCAACGAATCCACCAGTTTGTGTAGCAACAACCAACGTACCAAATAAGAAGCTTTCACCTTGAACAAGACCACAAGGTTCATATTCTGAGGGGAAGAAACCTATATCCGCTGCGGCTCTTAAGATAGGACCCATGCCAGGTATTGTAGCACCACCTTCAGTTGTATGGCCTTGTTGCCACTTGATCTTGCCACCCTCACCTTTTTGATCTTGTATAAGGATAAGCCCTTCTTTATTGTATGTGTCACAAACAGCTTGTATTGCATCCATATGCGTTTTGCAGCTTTCTCCTCCAAGACCAATAGCTACCATTTGTGCATCTAATTTTTTGACCATTTCCATAGCAGCGGGTAACTTATCTATACCTTTTTGATAAGGATCAAGCCTGCCTATATTTAATAAAAGAGGTTTAGTAGGATTTATGCTGCCTAGATTGTATTTTTTAAAATAAAGAGCTATTTGTATTTTACATAGCTGTTTTTTAAATATAATAACTAAAGGATGATCTTCTGGACCGTATCTTAAGTCGTATGAAATCGGCCGATTTTCTTGAGAGGCTGTATTGATCCGTTGAAACTGATCTTGTATCCATGACTTAACAGTTTCATCATCAGAGTCTTTAGTGATTCCATCAGTCGCAGCATCTGCCAACTTTTCATATTGAACTGAAGCTTCACGCTGATCGATTGTAGTTATATCAGACCAATTTGCTAAAACAGAATCTTTTTTAGGATTCCATGTTACTGAATTGCCGTTAAGAATACTAAAAAATTTACCGCGGAATGCAGAGCTAATTACTGAGTTGTGTACACCACGTCCAAGGACTCCTGTTGACATGGCTTCTTTTGCAAATTGTTCAGATACAGTAGTACAGGCATCGGCATGTGCAAAAGCTAGGCTGAAAGAATTCACCAAGGTTTGTCCCATTGCTATAGCTTGCAATCCTACTTTTTTAAGCATTACAGGCTCAAAGCAAAATTGGTGGAGGTTATTATGTGTTGTAAAAACACATGCTGGGAGGTTCTCGCTGCTTTCTGTTTTTTTGATGATATAGGGAATTAAACCTGTCTGAGAATCGTGACAGTGGATAACGTTAATTATACGATCTCTAAAAAGCCTGATGCTAAGTTCGGCTGCAAGTTTTTGAAACTGGAGGAATCTATGGGTCTCGTTGTTACGTTCATCACTAAAATATACCGACTTTCCTACTGGGATTTGGAATCGATCATCAGAAATAAAAAGACAAAGAACATTGCCAATATAAGCTGTGTATACTTGTTGCCCACCTTTCAGTGTATATAATACTGAGTTACCTTGAAACTGAGAGCTTAGTTCTCTAGGTATAACACCATCAGAGTATTTTGGTAAAATTGCAATTACATTTGCATCACGAAGTGTAGGTGGCCTAGAATTTCCATTTAAGGACTCGGTCATCCCTTTAAGAGCCTCGGCAAGTCCACCAACAGCTGCTAAACCTTTGTATTCAACAGCAATCATAGCTACTTTAATTCCGTTTTTAAAGCTATTCACTCTTTGGCACATTTCAGCAAGTTTATATTGCGGATTTGTACAAATTTCCTCAGGGTTTATGGGGTTGTCTACAATGCAATTTTCAACTATTTCATTAAATTTTTCTTTAGTTCTTAAAATAAATTCTTTCAGCTCTTCTTCACTTCCAGTAAATGAACGAAGAATTTCCAGCAATGGAGGGAATTCTTTAGTCATTGCAGAAAGCTCGGAGAGGTCTCTCAGCAGAGCCTCTTTATTAGGACTCTCATAATGGCTATGAAAAATTTCGAATGCTCGCATGAAGATAGCTTTTTTTTCTAAAACGTCTATCAATTGCTCTACGATATTTTTACGAGCACTGTTTCTAATATTTATTAGGATATATGGATTGTCTTCTATAGCGTGTTTGCCAAAGATAAAGTCTTCAGTGGCATGTTGGTCTAGTCTCCATACAATTTCAGAAAGATGATTTTGGATATGGGGTGGTAGTATTTTGAAAGAACTATAGGCCTGCTCTTTACTATTGCTACGTATTAAAGCATTGTTCAACTGAGCTAATTGATAGATAATGAGTCTTGTGTTAAATACTTCCAAGCTTTCGTTATCTTCACGACTTACGAAATGAATAGTTAAATCTTGATCGAAATCTAAAGAGTGATCTTCCATCGATTTTTCAATCGATTTTATAAGCGTGCATTTACTTTGCTGCGGTGGTGTGTGTAATAAGATAAATGGATTTTTTTTGATGTCAGATAAAGGATTAGAGCGATCTGATATTTTGTCTGGTATAATTTCCAAAGACATCGCAGTAACAATAGCTTTTACATGGCGATTATTTGATATTGCTTTTATAGATTCACTTAAAGAATTCTTATCTGGAGTTTTTGCGAAAGTCATCAGAGTGTCAATCAACACAGTAACTGCTTTAATAGAATCGATCTTCTTTTCTACGATCTGTCCAATTTTCTTGACCAAAGGAGTTCCATCTGATGAGATGACACTTTTCATTATTCTTAGGGGATTTTCTCTAAGAAATGTGCTTAGATTTTCTAAAGTTAAAGATTCATCCTTTAAAGCGTGTTTAACGCTATCAAATATAAATTGTTTTAAAACATCATTTTCCAAAATCTCATTTTTATATGTTTCAATATTATAAAGACATCTAGCTTCTTCAGTAGGTTCAATATAAAGACCAAGGGATTTTTCATGCTCTATTTTTTCTAAGTTCTCTAGTTCATCGATCAGTCCAGCAGCGCTCGTTTGAATCTTTTTTAATACAGATTCTATGAGTTTATAACTTTCCATTTTCTGATTCAGTACAGCTGGAATGGTGAAAGCTGCAGGTGGTTCAATCATTTCAGACTGGCTGACTATTTGAGCTTCGCTTGCATTAACTGTATGGAATCCTGGTGCTGGTTGCGAAAGACCATCGGGTAAATATTTGAGCAAAGATTGTGTTTTCTTCTCACCTTCTCTTGACGTTGCATTTTGGGATTTTCTGCTAGAGTCTTCCCTTAAGGTTTCTGACGTAGAGTTTTGGGTGGTGTTTAATCCAGGAATATTTCCCCAATTACCCCAGCCCCAAGGGCGGTTGAACAGGTGAGTCATAATAATAACGCTATTTAATATGTTTTA
>Ga0194116_10003477_pt1 | contig 18918 bp, 24 predicted proteins | sample TA2MahsurfametaG_4_FD_148617 | JGI IMG/M metagenome (GOLD analysis project Ga0194116, IMG submission 148617) | Freshwater microbial communities from Lake Tanganyika, Tanzania - TA2015008 Mahale S9 surface | ecosystem: Environmental > Aquatic > Freshwater > Lake | place: Tanzania: Lake...
AAATCCGCCGCCATGCTTCCATCACTCAAAAGATTGAGAAGGAAATGGAGCGTCGTAAAGAAGAAACTGGTGTTTATACCAGAGAGGGACTATTGAGTCAACTGGAGAAAGAACTAGAGCGTCTAGAGAGGGAGGTTTGATAGTCACGGATGGACTTAAACAGCACTGGTCGGGAGCAAACCCCTTATGTCTAAAACAAGTATCTTACGATATCTTGGAAACATTCTCCTTATGCTTGGTTATCAAATCATGCTATGGGGAAGTTTTAAATATGGTTTGGTCATTAAGTTTATCGGGGGTCTTCTTGGTATTCCTTTTGCGATCAAACTCAAACTTTGGGATGTGCTATTTCTAATAGTATTTTTTGGTATTACCGAGATATCAAAATTAACCCAACTTTTCTTGGTTTCTTAAAACCAAGTGGTGGAGTCAATCTGACCCCTTCTGGTTTCTTGTTTTCCCATTAAAAAATAAGTGGTGCGGATGGGGTAACTCCCGCCTAGTTTCTTGCTTCTAGTCAAAAAGTAAGTGGCGAGCCTGAATTACCAAAGGTGGGTTGCATAAACCCACCTTTTTTAGTATAATAATAAAAAACTATATTCGTATGAAAATTGGATTTAACTGTAGTTGCTTTGATCTTTTTCACGCTGGGCACGTTACAATGCTCAAGATGGAAAAAGAAATGTGTGACTATCTAAAAGTAGCCCTTCAGGTTGATCCAACTGTAGATAGACCTAGTTTAAAAAATAAACCTGTACAGTCTATCTACGAAAGATATACTCAGGTACAGGCGTGTAAATATATTGATGAGATTCTTGTTTATGATACAGAAGCAGATCTATTAAATCTAATCAAGACTCAAACTTTTCATATTCGGTTTTTGAGTGAAGAATATAAGGATATCGATTTCACTGGTAAGCAATATTGTATTGATAATGATATTGAGATCTTTTATCATCTGAGAAGGCATCAGTTCTCTACTACAGAACTTAGGAATCGTGTTTATGAACTTGAGAAAGCAAAGAGAGAAGAAAAAAATATTAGAGATGTTTTGCAGTATTCTCCAGAACTTCTAGAAAGGTACGGTCAAAAATGAGTATACTAGTTACGGGTGGGGCAGGATTTATTGGGAGTAACTTTCTTCATCACTTATCGACAACAACTGATGAAGAAATCGTTTGTATTGATAAACTAACTTATGCGGGTGATAGAAAGAATATACCCAGTGATGTAAGATTGTATACGACTGATATTGCTGAAGAGGGAAGTTGTGAATCTATCTTTAATCGGCATAAGATTAAAACAGTTTTTAATTTTGCTGCAGAAAGTCACGTTGATAACTCAATTAAAGGTTGCTCAGAATTCATTCATACGAATATTTCTGGAACAGTTAATCTTTTAAATCTTGCATTAAAGAATGAGGTCGAAAGATTTATTCACATTTCGACTGATGAGGTTTATGGATCGATTGAGTGGGGATCATTCACTGAAACGAGTTTGTATTCACCACGCAATCCTTACTCCGCATCTAAAGCAGCAAGTGACCATTTTGTAATGGCATATCACCACACATATGGACTGCCTGTAAATATTACTAACTGTTCTAATAACTATGGCCCCCGTCAGTACATTGAGAAACTAATTCCAAAAGCAATCACTAATATTCTCAATGATAAGAAAGTTCCTGTGTATGGTGATGGATCTCAAGTTCGTGATTGGATTTATGTTTTGGATCATTGTCACGCTTTGGTGAAAGTATGGAGGAATGGTGTAAATGGTGAGAAATATAATATCGGTGGACTGTGTGAAGTTCGGAATGTTGATCTTGTTAAAAAAATCCTTACTATGATGGGTAAGGATGAATCTATGATAGAATACGTTGACGATAGACCAGGACATGACCGTCGATATTCCACAAGTATTGAGAAAGCGAAAAACGAATTGTTCTGGCATCCATTGTTCACATTAGACTACGGTCTCCAAAAAACTATTGAGTGGTATGAAAGCAGTAGAAACTAAACTTCACGGTGCCTGGATCTTTGAGATTGATCAATACAAAGATGATCGAGGATATTTTTCAGTTCCTTTTAATCTAAAAAAGTTTCGTGAAGTTACCGACTTTCACGCAGACTTCTATCAAGATAATCTTTCCTGCTCTAAGAAGAATGTTCTCAGGGGACTACATTATCAGATCAAGAAACCACAGGGGAAATTGGTGCGGATTGTAAAAGGATCTGCTCAAGATGTGATTGTAGATCTTCGCCAATCTTCCAAAACATTTGGACAACATTTTTCGATTACTCTAACTGATAAGAATAATCTTTCACTTTGGACTCCTCCAGGATTTGCTCACGGGTTTCTTGCTCTTGAGGATGATACTCAGTTCTTTTATAAAGTTACAAATGAGTATAGCCCCGAGAATGAAAGAACTCTATTGTGGAATGATCCTGAACTAGGAATTGAGTGGAAGAATGATGGAGAACCCTTACTTTCTCCTAAAGATGCTGAAGGAAAACCTCTAAAGACTTGTGAGAAATATGCCTAATAAAATTTCTGTTTATGGTGGAACGGGATTTCTTGGAAGTGTTTTTTCTCGTCTCTATGCCGATGAAGTGATTGTGATTCCTCGTGAAGAACGCAAACCACAATCGGAGAATATTGTCTATTTTCTGAGCACGACTAGTAATTACAATGTTTTTGAGAACTTACATTTAGATATTAATACAAATCTAAATGTATTGATGGATGTTCTGGAGCATTGTAAAAATACAAATACAGTGTTTAACTACATTAGCACTGGATTTGTTTATGGTAATGATATTCTCAACTCCAAAGAAACTGATCCTTGCGATCCAAAGGGATTTTATTCGATTACTAAAAGAGCAGCAGAACAACTGTTGATTTCTTTTTGTGAAACCTTTGATGTCAAGTATCGCATCATTCGTAGTGCCAGTATCTATGGACACGATAAAACACAGTCAAGCACAAAGAATGTTCTTGGGCATATGGTGAATCTCCTTAGAGAAGATCAGGATATCTCTTTGTACGATGGTGGTGATTATTATCGTGATTATATGCACGTTGAGGATGTATCTAGAGCAATCAAAACTGTAATTGAGAAGGGTGACCTGAATTCGATTTATAACATTGGAGCAGGACAACCTTATCTTTATAAGGAAATAATTCTTCTTGCTAAAGCGATGCTTACGAGTAAGAGTAAAATTATTTCTGTCGAAACTCCTGAGTTTTATCGCAGAGTGCAAGCAAGGAACTTTACTCTGAATGTTAATAAATTGCAGTTATTGGGATTCCAACTATCAATACCACTGAATGATGGTCTAGATTACTTGTGTTTTAATCACCTTCCTGATATAATGTAAAAAAATGTCTGTTTTTATGAAACACCTAGCACTAGGATTTTGTTCCTTGCGCCCAGTCCAGTTGTCTGATGAAGTCAATGATGCTAGAGAAGAAGAGTATCTGATTTGTCTTCGACAACTGAAGAGAGTTCTTCCAGAATCTTTTGATCTTCTAATCTGTGAGAACACAATTAATGATCCTGAAGAGATTCGAAATGATGATCTTCGTGAACTTCTTTCGGAATCAGAGATGTGTGTCACTGGAAGTGAGGGGAACATTGGAACCAAAAACAAGGGAATGGGTGAGTTGTTGATGCTCAAAACTGCCCTTGAGGAAACTGACCTAGATAATTATAAGAATATTTCTTACATCACGGCAAGACGTTTCTTTACTTGCCCATACGTTTTTGAGAGAACAGAAAGATTAAAGAAACAAGCACTTCTATCAAATCCAGACTTTGCCTTTCTGAATGGTAAGTTTGTAGAAACTTATAAACAAGGACTTTATAATGATATGTTTTTTTCGATGAGTTCTTCTGTTATGCTAGATTATGCTAATTACGCTATTAAGCATATGGGGGTAGATCTTTCCCAACATCTTGGATCTGAACAAATTCTTTATAATTTTGTTAAGCAAAATAAAATTCAGTATGAATGGTTAGATTGGTTAGGTATGGTTAGAAATGATTGGGAAAGAAACCAAAAAGTTCTTGATGTTAACAATTTTCACATTTGTTGAGTAGGAGAAAAAAATGAAAATTCGTGATACGACGCTTCCTGTTCTTCGTCCCGTAGGTGGAGAAGAAGAACTTAATTCTCTCAGAGAATCGATTGAGAGTGGATGGTGGGGTAAAGGACCCAAAGTAGCAGAGTTTGAGAAGAAGTTTGCTGAACTTGTTGGTGCTAAGTATGCTGTTGCAGTAAACAGTGCAACCAGTGGTCAAGATCTGGTATTTAAGGCATTGGGTATTAAGGATTGTGATATTATTAATCCCACCATTTCCTTTATGACAACTGCTGTTGTTCCTCTGTGGAATAATTGCACATCAAATATTGTTGATGTTCTTGATGATACTTTGTGTCTAGACCCTGAGGATGTGCGTAAGCATCTGAGACCAAACACGAATGCAATCATTGCAGTGAATCACGCTGGAACTCCTGCACCGATTGATGAGATCCGCAAGTTCTATGATGGTTTAATTCTCGAAGATTGTGCTCATAGTTGCTATACTCCTGGTGCTGGAACCAAAGGTGACGTTGCCGTATGGTCTTTCCAAGCAGTGAAGACAATGCCTTGTGGTGATGGTGGTATGATCACTACCAATGATAAGGAACTGTATGAGAAACTGATTCCGATGACTTGGTTGGGTATCACCAGCACCTATTCCCGTGTTCGTAAGGATGATGGTTTGACTGGTAAACCTGGTTATTCATGGGATTATGAGGTTGATGTTCTTGGTTACAAGTGCTATATGATCGACCTCTCTGCTGCTATTTGTTTGGAGCAGATGAAGAAACTGCCTAAGAATCTTGAGTGGAGGCGCCATATTCAGAAGTGCTATAACGAAGGTCTTGACGGACTGATTCGTACTCCTGCTCATAGTGAAACGGTTCAGTATTACTGCGCTCGTGTTCCTGCTGCTGAGCGTGGTGATATGATTGACTATCTTTCTGACAAGAAGATTCACACCAGTGTTCACTTTAAACCACTGCACAAATACAGTATTGTAAAACAAGATCGTGATTACGCTGTTGCAGATCGTGAGTGGAGAAAACTTCTCAGTCTTCCTTGCCATCCTGGTATGACCCAAGAAGATATTGATTATGTGATTTATTGGGTGAAGGAGTATTATGGTGAACGCCGTATTTCTTCTTATGATGGTAAGACTGCCATCTATCACGGTGTTGCTGTAACGGAGGACTGATATGTATTTGGATCTTTATAAGATTGAGGAATCTAGTAATCTAGATACTCATCCCTGTTTCAGTAACCCTGAAACTTTTCCCGAGTTCCAGACTGAACTTGAGAACTTTAAGAATCTTCTTATCGAACTTGTAGATCAAGGAGCATCATCTACATTTTATAAGTTTGGAGATGGTGATTACTTTTTTCTGAAGAAGCAAGGTGTTGGTAGTGCTACTCCTGGTCGTCGTGCTCTGAGTAAGAGTTACAATCAAATTGATCACCAGGCATTCGTGGAAGGCGCTACACAGTGCGATTATTACACTTGTGAAATTTACCCCGAAAATCGTGAACGCTTTAGTGAAGTTCTTCCAGGCATTAATATTGATTTCCCTGCTGAATATGGTTACGGTCTGGTTGCTAATAAGTGGTTACTTAAAACCTTTGCGGGAAAGATTGGTCTGATTGGTGCAGACCGTAAGATGGATATCATTGAGAATCTGATGGAAGCACCTCAGTATCAAGAGTATCTTGATCTTGAGAAGTTCGAAGATTATATCTCTCTTCCTCAGCGATTTGCTTGTGATGATATTGATGCTACTGAGAAGTTGGTGGGTGAGCAACTGATTAATTCTACTTCCAAGATCTTCCTGATGGGAATAGGGCACGTAAAGTCTGGTCTCATTCATCGCCTCAAGAACTACACTGATGCAGTATTTTTAGATGTTGGATCATCGATTGATGCTCTTGCTGGAATCATTGACATCAATCGCCCTTATTTTGGTGAGTGGATTAACTATCAGATTGATGAAAAACCTTTATATGAAGGTGTAGATTATCTTGCTTATGAAGGCAAAGGAAACCATATCTTACTAGAAAGAGAATGATCGAAGAATTTTATCAACAAAATCTCTCTTGGAATGAGAGAATTTCAGATGTAATCGGAAAGACTCATTCTGTTCTTGATCCTTACATTCTTGAGCGTAATCCTCCTCTTGCTTTTAAAGACGATGGAAAAGTTGATATTGATATTATGTATCCTCCTGAGTTAGAACTCAGAGAGGATTCTTCTCCTTATGATGAGTTTTATAAGTGCATTCTTTCCACATTTAATATGGATGAGATTGACACTTTTTGTGATATTGGATGTTCGACTGGTCATCTTGTCTATAATATGTTAGACTGTGCAGATGCTTGTGGTATCGAATATTTCGAATATCAGAAGGAAAATGCTGATGATGAGGTCAAAGAATGTATCAACATCTTTGATATTCGTGATTCATTTGATGAGGATATAAAGTTTGATCTAGTCAATTGCACTGAAGTTGCTGAGCACGTTGATCCTAAGTATCTTGATGTTTTTCTTGATAATCTAAAAAAGATCACAGGAAAATATCTTATCCTTACTTGGAGCAGCACTTATCCACCTCAAGATGCTCCTCCACAGCACATTAGTCCACTTCCTACATATGATGTAGAAAAACTAATGAACGCTTGGGGATTTGAACTAGATAAAGAGAAGACAGATGCATTTTTAAGACAATCTTATTCTTATAAAAAGTTTTATTTTTGGTGGCGTGAAAGCTTGACGATTTGGAGAGTAAAATGATTCTAGATAAAAACAAAACCTATCTTGTGACTGGTGGCGCAGGATTTTTAGGACAAGAACTTATCGCCAGACTTGAGGCAGCAGGTTGCACTAATATTATAACAATCTCAAGAAATGAAGGAAAATTAGTTGCACTGAAAGAAAAGTTCCCTTTTGTTAAAATTATTCCTGGTGACATTGCAGATTCTTATTGTGCCGAAAAAGCAGTACAAGGTGTTGATGCAATTTTCCACCTTGCTGCTTTTAAGCACGTTGGGTTAGCAGAACAGAATGTGCGGGAGTGCGTTCTTGGAAATGTCACGGGAACATTTAATATTCTTGAGATGACTCGTAAGTATCCAATCGAATTTATTCTTGGTATCAGTACTGATAAAGCGGCACAAGTCAGTGGTGTTTATGGCGCTAGTAAACTCCTTCACGAAAGATTGTTTACTGACTATGAAAAGATGAATCCTGGAACTAAGTACAGAACAGTTCGTTATGGTAATGTTCTGTATTCGACTGGCTCAGTCCTTTGTAAGTGGAAAGATCGTTTGCGGAATGATGAGGAAGTTATTATTACTGATCCTGAGGCAACTCGTTTCTACTGGACTGTTGATCAAGCAATTGATCTTATCTTTGATTGCTTGGATAATGCTCAAGACTCTCAACCTTATGTTCCAGAAATGAAATCAATGGCAGTTGGTGATCTCCTAGAAGCAATGATCCGCAAGTATCTTCCTGAAGGTAACACTCCTAAAGTTAAGAAGATTGGTTTACAACCAGGTGAAAATTTTCACGAAGTTATCGTCGAAGGTGGACTAAATTCTTCTGAAGTAGAACGCTTCACCATTGAGGAGATTATGGAGTTGGTATGAAAACCATTCTAGTTGGATATGAAGGCAGTAAGAAGATTCTTGCTGCCAGTTCTTATTTGCTCAACAAGTATATGCCTGGTGAGTTTGATTTTTTCTTTCTCAATTATGGTGATTATACTGGAGATCTTGTTACTGGAACTTATATTCCATTAGATACTGAGCAGAGAGGAGGGACAGAATCTTGGTCTAAGTATTTAATTGAGTACCTGTCAAAAATTACAGATGATTTTATTATTTTTGGATTAGATGATTATCTTCTAAGTAATCTTATTGATTATGATTCATATTTTGATCTGATTGATTATATGTCAGATGATTATTCCATTGGTGCTGCTAAATTGGGAATTAGTCCTTCTTACCGAGTATCTGATTATGAGATGTTGGATGACCACGTTTATATGCTTAAAAAGCAGGCAAATTATTCTGCCACTACTCAACTTTGTATTTGGCGTCGTCAATTTTTAATTGATGTCCTTTCGAGAGTTGGCAATCCTTGGCAGTTTGAGTTGATGGGGTCTGATTATATTAAAGGAACTGGTGCTAGAATCATTGGTTCTCTTAAAATGCCATTACGCTATCCAGAACCATCTTCTATCTCATCTCGTCATCCTGGTAAAATCTCTGTTTTTGGTAATCGAGTTACTGATATTAATGAGTGTATTAAGCGTGGATATTTAAGTGAAAAAGATCTTATAATGGGGCAGTGGATTGGATTGACCAAAACTTACTCCGAATGTAAATCTGATCTCTACTACTCCTTAAATGCTTGTCCAGAAACAGAAGTGAAATATTACAAAATGCTCCTTGACACTTGTTTAAGATGAAAAATATTACAGTCGCAATTCCTTATTATAATAGTTTTTCTTATATTGAAGATGCAATCAGGATTCCTCTTCTCGATAATCGTGTTGATGAAATTTTGATATGTGACGATCACTCTGATGATTCTCAATATTATGATCTTCTGGTAAAAGTTGGACAACTCAATAATGGTGTTGAAATCAGTTATGATATTAATGCATCATTAATGAATGAGAATCACGGAACGTGTCAATCAGTTGTTCATTCACTTACTTCAGTGAATGTTGGTAAACAAGCAAAGAAGATAGAAGTTATTCGTAACGATACTAATATTGGTGGATTTAGAAATAAGTATCACGTTGTAAGTCAAGCAAAGAATGAATGGGTTTATCTTTTAGATAGTGATAATTTTCTTGTAGAGTGTAGTATTCCTTCCCTCTATAATCTTCCTGAATGGGACGAGAAAATTTGTTATTGCCCAAGTGTTCCGATTATGCAGCGTAAAGATAGTTGGAGAGCTTGGGATGATTGGAATCACAGGCGCTTTGGATATAAACCTTTTGATCTTAAAGGAGTTCAAAACTTTTTTAGAGTGGAAGAAAAATATTCTAAAAATATGGGTTGTGGACTAGGAGTTAATGGATTTCTAAACACAGGTAATTTCTTTGTTAATAGAGATCGCTATGTAAATTCATTAAAGGATGCATTTGAAGATCCAAATGTAGAACCACACGCAGCAGATGTTGTTGCATTCTCTTACTACTGGTTAGTTGCTGGTGGTATGCTCCAAATTGTTCCTGATCTTTATTATTTTCATCGTATTAGAGATGACAGTTTCTGGCAACGCACTGGTATGCAAGCGGGTGCCGCATCACAAATGTATGAGGAGATGATTAAAAATGCGAATGCTTGATGTTCCTCAGGTTTTTATGCCTGAGATGAATATGATTTATCCCCCTCATCAAGGGAATAATCCACTTATTGAGAAACATTGTTATAACTTTTTCAGTCAAAATTTGGAAAACATTGACAGTGATTATATCTATCTGCCAATCCAATGGACTGCATTTCATTTATTGAATGGTTATGGACAAAATGTACGACCTTTGGTGGATTATTATTCTCAAGTGATTGAGCAATTACCCAATGAAAAGTTTTTTACTGTTGTTCAGTATGATGGTGGAACTTTAGTCGAACTTAAAAATTGTAGAATATTTGCTGCTTCTGGAAAGTTTAGTTCTCCGATTGGTGAGAATTCAGTTTATGAACCAATCCCTCTTCTCTGCGATCCTCATCCTCAAATTGTCAATCCAAACAAGCAATACAAAGTAATTTTTTGTGGTAGAAGAACTCACGAACTTCGTGAAAAAATGTTCGAAACTCTAAGTGATGTAGAAGGATGTAATCTTTATGACACCTCATCAGCATCCATCTCTCAAGAAGATGTTGATACTTTTAGAACTCTTTTGAGTGATTCTATTTTTGGTCTATGTCCTCGTGGATATGGTCCTGCTTCTTTTAGATTCTATGAAACTATTCAGATGGGATGTATTCCCATTTATATTAGTGATGAGTTTTGGCTTCCGTTTAAGGAATACATTAATTGGAATAAACTATGCCTTATGATCTCACCAGATCAAATACATCATATTCCAGCAAAGGTTGATCAACTTATAGAAAGCGGCGAGTACAAAGATATGCTAGAATATGGACAGTACTGCTACAATAATCATCTCTCTTGGGATGGTGCTGTTAATACTATTGGTAAAATTATTTCAAAATAATGAAAGTCGCATTAATTACTGGTATTACTGGGCAGGATGGTTCTTACCTTGCGGAACTTCTCCTGGAAAAAGGATATGAAGTTCATGGTATTATTCGACGTTCTTCCTTGATCAATACTCATCGTATCGACCATTTATATCAAGATATTACGTTACATTACGGAGACTTAACAGACTCGACTAATATAGTGAGAGTTATACAAAAAGTTCAACCTGATGAAATTTATAATCTTGGTGCTCAGAGTCACGTCAAAGTATCCTTTGAGATGCCTGAATACACTGCTGATGTGGATGGTGTGGGAACTCTTCGTATTCTTGAAGCAGTGCGCCTCTTGGGTATGGAAGATCATGTCCGCATTTACCAAGCCTCTACAAGCGAACTCTATGGGCTTGTTCAAGAAACTCCGCAGTCTGAAACCACTCCTTTTTATCCCCGCTCTCCTTATGGTGTAGCAAAACTTTATGGATATTGGATAATTAAAAACTATCGTGAGGCATATGGAATGTATGCTTGCACTGGTATTTTGTTTAATCACGAATCACCAAGACGTGGTGAAACATTTGTAACAAGAAAGATCACACAGGGACTTTCTAAAATTTCTTCTGGTATGCAGGATTGTTTGTATCTTGGTAATCTTGACGCTATGAGAGATTGGGGACACGCAAAAGATTATGTTGAGGCAATGTGGTTAATGCTTCAACAAGATGAACCAGATGATTTTGTTATTGCTACTGGAGAACAATATTCTGTTCGTCACTTTGTTGAGAAAGCAGCACCTTACTTTGGAATGAAAATTGAGTGGATTGGTGAAGGTCTTAACGAGGTTGGTTTTGATTGGAATACTAAACGACCGATCATTAAAGTTGCTTCCAAATACTTTAGACCTGCTGAAGTAGAAAGTTTATTGGGTGATGCTACTAAAGCAAAACAAAAACTTGGATGGGAACCAAAAATTACTTTTGATCAATTAATTGAGGATATGTGCATTTATGGACAATGATTCTAGAGTATTAGTTGCTGGTGCCAAAGGAATGGTTGGTTCAGCAATTGTGAGGAATTTAAAAAGTAAAGGTTACTATGTTACTGAGGCAACTCGCAATCAAGTTGACTTTACTGATCAAGAAGAAACCAAAGAATATTTTAAAAGAAACAAACCTGAGTATGTGTTCGTTGCTGCTGCCAAAGTTGGGGGTATTATGGCAAACAATACTTACAAGGGAGATTTTCTGTACCAGAACTTGATGATTCAGAACAACATCATTCATTACTCTATGGTAAATGATGTTAAGAAACTTTTGTTTCTTGGATCTTCCTGCATCTATCCTAAGTTTGCAACTCAACCAATTACTGAAGATCAGTTGATGACTGGTACTTTAGAACCTACTAATGATGCTTATGCGATTGCAAAGATTGCTGGTATCAAACTATGTCAGGCATATAGAGAACAGCATGGGTTTAATGCTATTTCATTGATGCCTACAAATCTTTATGGACCTAATGATAACTTTGATCTGGAAACCTCACACGTTCTTCCTGCAATGATTGCGAAGTTTCACGCTGCTCTGAATCATAGTAAGTATTGGGAGGTCAAACTCTGGGGTGATGGTTCTGCAATGCGTGAATTTCTGCATGTTGATGATCTTGCAGAAGCGTGTTATACTTGTATGCAGAACTATAATGATCCTGAACATATTAATGTTGGCACTGGTGAAGATGTAACTATTAAGGAACTTGCTGAAACTATTGCCGATGTTGTTGGTTATGATCGTTATATTAATTGGGATATTACAAAACCAAACGGAACTCCAAGAAAAGTTCTAAATGTAGATAAAATTAAATCACTTGGTTGGGAACCAAAAATTTATCTTCGTGAAGGGATTGAAAAAACTTATCGGTGGTACAAAAAAAATGCTTTCGTTTAATAATATTGGAAATCTTGGTAGACTTGCCAATCAAATGTTTCAGTATGCTTCTCTAAAAGGTATTGCTAGAAATCGTGGTTATGATTTTTCTATTCCCCCTCGTGAAGTTTTTGGGCAAAATGATGGGAATGTAAAAAATTCTGATGTCATTCTCTATGATGTATTTTCTCTTGAGAAGTCAAATAATGTTCAGTTAGTTAAGAATCCTGTCCTTCAGGAAAGAATGCATACCTTTGATAAAGAACTTTTTATTAATTGTCCCGATAATGTAGATTTTTTTGGTTATTATCAAACTGAAAAATACTTCAAGCATATTGAGGATGAAATTCGTAAAGATTTTACTTTTCTTTCCGATGTAATGAAAGATTGTCGTAAATGTTTTATTGATGAATTTAATAATTCCGAAGTTATTTCTCTTCATATTCGAAGAGGTGATTATGTAACTAATCCAAACCATCCAGTTCAAACTATTGAGTATTATCAAGAAGCACTAAACAAAATGCCCAAAAATCTTCCAGTGATTGTTTTTTCCGATGATACCGATTGGTGTAAAAATCATGAGTTTTTTGCACCTGATAAATTCTTTATTTCTGAGAATAATGGAACTGAAGTTGATCTTTGTTTAATGACCTTAGCTAATTATCATATTATTGCAAACTCATCATTCTCTTGGTGGGGTGCTTGGTTAGCAAAGAGTCAAAAAGTTATTGCCCCTAAAAATTGGTTTGGTGGTGACTGTGTAAATAAGAATATCGATGATGTTGTTTTTGACAACTTTGAGTTCCTATGAAAATTTGTATTTTAACTATTGCAACAAACAAGTACATTGATTTTGTTGGAAGACTTTTAGAAAATGTGGAAGAAAATTTTCTAAATGGGCACGAAATTAGTTGCCTTCTTTTTACTAATCACGATGTAGAAACCTCTGATAATGTTAAGGTTTGTCAAATCGATCACGAACCCTGGCCGATGCCAACTCTAAAGAGGTTTAATTATTTTGTAAAAGAAAAGGATTGGATTCTGGAGCACGACTATTGCTTCTATCTTGATGTAGACATGGCAATAGTTGATAAAGTTGGTGATGAGATTTTAAGTGATCTTGTCGCCACAATGCACCCATATCAATCCTTCTATCCAAAAGAGCAAAGGTCTTACGATAGAAATCCAAACTGCCTTGCATACGTTCCTGTTGGTGAAGAACCAGAGAACTATTATGCTGGTGGTTTTAATGGTGGATCCACAAAACGTTTTATGGAAATGGCAGAAGTTCTTGCTGATCGAGTTACTAAAGATCTTGAGAATGATGTTATTGCTCTGTGGCACGACGAGTCTCAAATGAATCGTTATCTAATTGATAATCCACCAACCTTAAGTTTGACTCCTTCTTATTGTTATGCTGAGGAGTTTATGCAAAATGTTGACTATCCATTTAATCCCAAAATTGTTGCACTGAAGAAGAATCACAATGCGCTTAGAGGTCAAAAAGATCCCCGCAGTTTACATTAATCTTGCCAGGGATACTGAAAAAAATGAACGAATGCAAACGATGCTATCCGAACTTGGTTTCGAAACCATTATTCGGGTAGAGGGTTTTGTATTTCCTGATGCACATTTGGCAGGATGTTCTCTGTCTCATTTTACCGCACTTAATGAGATAGATCCTCCATTCATTGTATTTGAGGATGATTGTGTAGTTAAGAACTTTGTTCCAGAGATTGAGATTCCAGATGACGCTGATGCATTATATCTGGGAATTTCTTCTTGGGGAAGAATGAACGCACATTCAGGACCGTTTGTTCAGTATGAGAAAGTGGATTCTGAACTTCTCAGAGTTCACAATATGTTAGGCGCCCACGCTATTCTTTATATCAATCCAGAGTATACTTCTCTTTGTAAAAAGATTGCATATCACGGATACGAAATTGCAGATCATCAGGATATTGGATTTGCAGAAGTGCAAAAGTATTACAATGTATATGCTTTTGATGATCCTATGTTCTATCAAACAAGTTCGAATGGAACTGATCAACGTTTAACTTCTTATCCAACTCACGAACTTTTTCAACCACACAAATCTTTTTGGAAACCTTTGAGGATATATTGATGAAGTGCTTAGTTACTGGAGGTGCTGGGTTTATTGGGTCTAATCTTGTAGATAGACTTATTGGGCTTGGGCACGATGTTATCGTAATTGATAATGAATATTCTGATGCTCACGATCAGTTTTATTGGAATGATAAAGCGCATAATTACAAATATGACATTTGTGATTATGAAAACACACGCCCACTTTATGATGGTGTGGACTATGTTTTTCATTTTGCTGCAGAGGCACGTATTCAGCCTGCCATTGAAAATCCAATTCAAGCAGTTAAAATTAATTCGGTTGGAACCTGCACAGTTCTTCAATGTGCTCGTGAGGCAGGTGTTCAGAAGGTTATGTATTCTTCAACTTCCTCTGCATATGGAGGAAATCAACCTCCTAACATTGAAACACAATCAGATGATTGCTTGAATCCATATTCAGTATCTAAAGTTAATGGTGAAAAACTTTGTAAAATGTATACAAAGTTGTATGGATTAAGGACAGTCATCTTTAGGTACTTTAATGTATATGGTGAACGCCAACCTTTGCGTGGACAATATGCCCCTGTAGTAGGTATCTTCTTGCGTCAACGTGATGCTGGAGAACCACTTACTATTGTGGGTGATGGGCATCAGAGACGTGACTTTACTTATGTCGGTGACGTTTGTGAAGCAAATATTCTTGCAGCAATTACTGACATTGATAATGAATTATATGGACAAGTTTATAATGTTGGAACAGGAACAAATTATTCTATTCGCCAAGTTGCCAGAATGATATCTGATGATGTTGTCCATATTGCACCACGATTAGGTGAGACTCGTTTAAGTCTTGCAAATAATCAAAAACTTCGCAAAACATTTGGATGGGCACCAACTATGAAATTAGAAGATTGGGTTGCTAAAAATGCTTAATATTTTTTATAGAGACAGTCATCTTGGCAATAGAATGTCGGGACCAAAAAAAGTAATACAAAATCTGTTTCGTTCTCTCGATGATATGGGTATAACCTATGCTGAGAATGTAGAAAAATATGATAGGAATCTATTCCTACATTGGGATCCCTATCAGGTTAATAATTATGCAGATCTTCGTCACAAAGATAAACTTTTAGTTGGACCACAAGTTTGGCCCTTTGCCCCAGAATTTTCTCAACTCACTGAGTATGGAAAAATTTTAACCCCATCAGATTGGGTTTCGACTTTGTTTGATAAGCATTTTAACAGTCGAACTTTAGTTTGGCCAGTTGCGATTTATGCGCCAGAAGTTACAGATCAAGAATCAGAATATGATTGTTTGATTTACTACAAGAATCGACCAAGAACTCATCTTAAAACGATGATTGATCTTTTGATGAAAAAAGAATTAAAACCAATCGCACTGGAATATGGTAATTATACACAAGAACAATTTAAACAAGCTTTATCTTTAGTAAAATTTTGTGTTATAATAGTAAATACTGAAAGTCAGGGTATTGCTATTCAGGAAATGATGGCAGTAGATAAACCTTTATTCGTTATAGATCACACTATTTGGGATGGAATGGGACAAGAGTATTCCGTGCCTGCAACTTCTGTTCCATATTGGTCTGATGAGTGTGGACTAAAGATAGAATCCTTTATAGACTTGGAACCAAAATTTGACCAGTTTTACTCAAATTTGCATAATTATTGTCCAAGAGATTATGTAAATCGAGAATTATCCCCACAAAAAACAGTACAGATTCTTTTGGATCACTATGAAAGTTAAAGTTTTTACCTTTGTTTTTAATCGACCTGATATTCTTCAGTACCAGATTGATTGCTTTAAAAATTATCTTCAGGATGATCTTGAGTTTAATGTTGTTTATGATACAAGAGATGATGAATTTCTAGATCAATTCCAAGAAATTTGTGATCGAAATCAAATAACACTTCATCATCATATTTCACAACCAGGAAATACTCCTAGTTTTTATAACTCTGATGCAATTCAGTGGACATATAATAATGTCATCGTTAAAGATGAAGAAGACTGTTTTGTTGTTATTTTAGATCACGATAACTTTTTGATCGAGTCTTTTAGTGTAAATGATTTTATGAAAGAATCCGATCTTGCTGGATGTGTTCAGACTCGTGGAAGTGTTGAGTACGTTTGGCAAGGATTAATATTCTTTAGAAAGAGTGCTGTTGAGCAAGAAGACTTTGATTTTTATCCTCAAGCAGTCGAGGGGCAAATGCTTGATTCTTGTGGTGGAACTTATAAACTGATTCGTAATCCAAATATTAGATTCATTCCAACTGATGTCGAATATCCCGATAATTATAGAGATATAAATCTTAAGGACCCATCAGTATCAAATGGTGGATATGAAATGGAATTACATCTTAATGGTAAGTTTCTTCACTTTAGAAATGCTTGTAATTGGCATAATGGACTAAAGGTTGTGGATGATCACAAGACCACTGTCCTACACACTATTCTTGGGGATTTTATAGAGGTTTAAAATGCTATTAAGTTTTACTGGTCTTAGAAAAAAATACAAAATGGATGTAAAAGGAATCATCCATATTGGTGGTCATTATGGCGAAGAGATCGATGAATATATTAGGAACGGTATTCAGGAAATTGTTATCTTCGAACCATTGAGTGATTCTTTTGATATTCTTTGTGAAAATATTCAAGAACTAAATGCAAATATTATTGCACACCAAGTTGCTCTTGGTTCTGAAGAAACTACGGCAACGATGTATGTAAGTGATAATGAAAAACAAAGTAGTTCTTTGTTAAAACCTAAAGTTCATATTACTCATCATCCTCACGTAAAGTTTCCAGAAACTGAAGAAGTTGAGGTGAAGGTACTTGACGATTTTGATTATACTAAGTATAATTTCATTAATATGGACGTTCAGGGTTATGAACTGGAAGTCTTAAAAGGTGCTACAGAAACATTAAAGCACGTTGATTATGTTTACTGTGAGGTAAATCGTGACGAAGTTTATGAGGGAAATGCATATGTAGAAGAACTTGATGAATTTCTTTCTGCATATAATATGGAAAGAGTAGAAACTTCTTGGGAAGGACAAATTTGGGGAGACGCACTTTACCTTAAAAAATCATAATGGACAAAAACAAATCAGCATACAAACTAAAAGGATTGCCACCTGTCATCTATCTTAATCTTGATGAACAACCAGAACGTGATAAGTTTATGGTTGATCAACTTAAGTATTGGCAAATAGAAAATTATACTCGTATCTCTGCATATGATGGTAGAGATGACAGAGATCTTGGTAATATCTTAAAAGGAAGATATCCAGATGCAATGTCTTCTGGTGAGGTTGGATGTGTAACTTCTCACCTTAAGGCACTTAAGTATTTTGTTGAAGAAACCGATCATCCATATGTTCTCATTATGGAAGATGATTGTGACTTGGAAACTGTAAGATATTGGCCATTTACTTGGAAAGATTTTTACTCCAAAGTCCCCTATGATTATGATGTCGTTCAGTTAGCAATCATTAATCCATCACAAGTTCATTTGAGAATTCATAAAAGATTTGTAAATGATTTTTCAACAGCTTGTTATATGATTACTCGCCATCATGCACAAAAACTAATCAATCTTCATTGTCGTGATGATAAGTATAAACTTGATAATGGTGTTAAGCCACGTGCTGTTGCCGATGATTTAATTTATAATTCTGGAAACACATTTTCTATTCCTCTCTTTTTGTATAAGATTGAATTAGGTTCTTCAATTCATGATCTTCATATTGATGTATTTCATAAGAGTTCCTATGAAGGTCTATGGGGTTTCTGGAAAAATGATGCTTTGAGAATTCCAGACTGGAATGACATCTTCAATTATGATCCTTATTTTGGAACTCTTCCTCCATCCCTAACACAATATACAGAAAATCAACCACCACCAGAACAACAGTAAGCATTTATACTCAAGTTATGATATCCGAACAAAGAGGGGCTTGACCCCTCTTTATTTTTGCTATATAATTATGTAACAGTTCTTCACAAAACTACAATGACTGTAACAACGAATGATCGTGGACAACAGAATATGTGGGCAAAAGAGCCTACAATGTATTACGAAAATTACGGGATGGATTCCCCCAATCAAGTAAAGGAGAAAGTTAATGGACGCTGGGCTATGGTCGGCATTATTGCTGGGTTTGTTTCTTATGCTCTCACTAACAAGTTCTTCTTCGGCATCTTCTGAAGATCTACAACCTATCAAACAAGAGGTTACTGATGACTGAAACAATTTTTACCATCATCACGGTTGCTTTTTTTGTAACGCTATGTTATGCTGTAGAGCAACTCTCTGAGACTTATTGATGATTGGCAATCTTGAACCAGAAGAAAGGGTGATGTCAGACATACCTACTTCCACTAATACTGGTGACATGCTTGGGCAATTTGCTCTTGTTCTTACTGAATTGATTCAGTCAGGTGCCTGGGATCATAACACTAAACTGGAAGTTAAGCTTGCAGGCACCCTAAAGAACGACAAGTTTATTGTCATCAAACCAATCAAACAAGTGGTATCATCCACACCAAACCCTGAACTCAAACAACAACACCCCTATCAAGGAGAAA
>Ga0194116_10003480_pt1 | contig 18913 bp, 12 predicted proteins | sample TA2MahsurfametaG_4_FD_148617 | JGI IMG/M metagenome (GOLD analysis project Ga0194116, IMG submission 148617) | Freshwater microbial communities from Lake Tanganyika, Tanzania - TA2015008 Mahale S9 surface | ecosystem: Environmental > Aquatic > Freshwater > Lake | place: Tanzania: Lake...
CGTGCCCGCGCCACGGCTTTTCTACCGGCTGGGCGAGAACAGCCGCAGGCTCCTCGACTTCGGGATCGCGCGGGCGGGGGAGGCGCTGCGCGCCGCCGGCGCGCGCGACATCCTCGTCAACCCGCTCAGCCGGCAGGCGGGCTTCCACTTCCTCGGCACCGCGCGCATGGGCGAGGATCCCTCGGGCTCCGTCGTCGGCGCGGACGGGGCCTGCCACGAGATCGCCAACCTCGTGATCGCGGATGGCAGCGTCTTCGTGACCTCCGGCGCGGTCAACCCGACGCCGACGATCCAGGCGCTCGCGCTGCGCATGGCCGACGCGATTGCGGCCCGGCTGCGGAGGCGAGGATGAGCATGGATGCGACCCTCATGGATGCGGTGCTCGGCACGCTGCTGCCCGGAGAGGGCGCCTGGCCGTCGGCGGGCCGGCTCGGCCTCGCGGCAGATGTCGGCGCCGAGCTCGGCGAGGATGGCGCGGCGATGCTCGCGGCGCTGCCCGAGGGCTTCGCGGCGCTTGGCGCGGATGCTCGCGAGGAGGCGCTGCGCGCGGTCGAGGCCTCGCGGCCCGCCGCGTTCGAGCGTCTCGTCGCCGCCGCCTACACCGCCTACTACGTCGATGCGCGGGTGCGACGTGTGATCGAGCAGGAGACCGGCTACGAGGACCGGCCGCCACAGCCGCTCGGCTACGCGCTCGAGCCCTTCGACGAGGCGCTGCTGGAACGCCAGCGCGCCCGCCAGCCCTTCTGGCGCCAGCCATGACGCAGGTGGCGCGCCGCGTGCTGCGGACGATCCCGGCGACGCCAGAGGCGATCGCGCCCTTCGGCGCGCTGGTCGCGAGCGACGAGCGCGTCGCGCCGATCCGCTCGGCGTTCTATGGCGACGCGCTGGAGATCCGCAAGCCGGCGCGGCTGGTCAACGACGCGGACATCGAGCTCTCGGTCGCGCGGCTGCGGCGCCGGCCGATGGAGGCGCTCTGGCTGGAGCGGCACTTCCTCCACACGCAGGCCTTCATCCCGCTCGGCGGCAAGCCCTTCGTGATGATCCTCGCGCCACCCGGCGAGGGCGACCTGCCCGACCTCGACCGCGCGGCGGCCTTCGTCTTCGCGGGCGACCAGGGCCTCGCGATGCATGTCGGCACCTGGCACGAGTTCCCGCTCGCCATCGAGGACGGCACGGAGATCGTGGTGCTGCTGCGCCGCCAGACCGTGCAGGACCTCGCGCGGCGCGACGGCAACGAGGCGAGCGGCCCGGACCTCGAGAAGCGCGACCTCGAGCGCCGCTTCGGCCTGCGCCTCGCGGTGGAGCTTCCCCGGCCCGCATGAAGTTTCTCCAGGGCAGGAATGCGTGGGCGCATTCCTGCCCTGGAGAGGTTCCTGGCCCGTCAGACGCAGTAGGTCTTGATCGGCTCGAAGCCGTTGAAGGCGACCGACGCGTAGGTGGTCGTGTAGGCACCGGTGCTGCGGATCTCCAGCTTGTCGCCGACCTGCAGGTCGATCGGCATGCGGTAGTCCGCCTTCTCGTAGAGCACGTCGGCCGAATCGCAGGTTGGGCCCGCCAGGATGACGCGTTCCAGCTTGCCCTTGCGGGGCGTGGAGATCGGGTACTGGATCGCCTCGTCCATCGTCTCGGCGAGGCCGCCGAACTTGCCGATGTCGAGATAGACCCAGCGCCGCGGGTCGTTGCGGCCCTTGCGCGAGATCAGCACGACCTCGGTCTGGATGATGCCGGCGTCGCCGACCATCTGGCGGCCCGGCTCGACGATGATCTCGGGGATGTTGTTGCCGAAATGGCGGCTGAGCGATTCGTGGATCGCCTCGCCGTAGGACGCCATCGCCGGCATGTCGCGGCGATAGCGCGCCGGGAAGCCGCCGCCGATGTTGAGCATCGACAGCTTCACGCCGCGCGCCTCGCATTCCTGGAAGATCCACGCCGCCTGCGCGATCGCGTCGTCCCAGGCCTGCGGGTCCTTCTGCTGCGAGCCGACATGGAAGGAGACGCCGTGCGGCACCACCCCGCGCGCCGCCGCCTCGACCAGCAGGTCGCGCGCCATCTCGATCTCGCAGCCGAACTTGCGGCTGAGCGGCCAGTCGGCGCCGACGCCGGAGGTGAGGATGCGGCAGAACACCTTCGCGCCCGGCGCGGCCTCGGCGAGCTTGTCGAGCTCGGCGCCGCTGTCGAAGGCGAAGAGCTTCACGCCGCGCGCGTGCGCCGCCGCGATGTCGCTCTTCTTCTTGATCGTGTTGCCGTAGCTGATCCGCTCGGCGGAGCCGCCAGCGGCCAGGACCATGTCGATCTCGTTCACGCTCGCCGTGTCGAAGGACGAGCCGAGCCGCACCAGGAGCCTGAGGATCTCCGGCGCGGGGTTCGCCTTGATCGCGTAGTAGATGCCCGCCGTCGGCACGGCCGCCCGCAGCTTCCTGTAGGCGTCGGCGACGATGTCGAGGTCGACGACGAGACAGGGCGTCGCGGGACGCTGCTCGGCGAGGAAGCGCTGGATCTTCTTGGTCATTTCTTCCTGGTCTCCTCTTTCTTCTTCTTCTCGAGGGTCAGCCGATGCGGAAATTCCTGAACTGCCACGGGTCGTCGCGGTCGAGTTCCTCGGGGAACAGCGACTCGCGACCGTCGAGCGGCGTCCAGTCGCTGTATACGCCAGCCATCTCGCCGAGATAGGGCCGCGCGATCTCCATCACGCGGCGATGGTCGATCTGGTCGGCCTCGACCACGCCGGCGCGCGGGTTCTCGATCGCCCAGATCACGCCGCCGAGCACGGCCGCGGTGACCTGGAGGCTGGTGGCGTTGTTGTGCGGGGCGATCCGGCGCGTCTCGTCGATGCCGAGGCGCGAGCCGTACCAGAAGGCGCCCCGCGCATGGCCCATCAGGAGGACGCCGAGCTCGTCGATGCCGTCGACGATCTCGTCCATCATCAGGCGCTTGCGCGGCTGCAGCTCCCAGTTCTTGCCGGCAAGCTCGTGCAGGCTGAGCACGGCGTCGTCGCAGGGATGGTAGGCGTAGTGGACGGTCGGCCGGTAGGCGACCGCGCCGCCCTCGCGCAGGGTGTAGTAGTCGGCGATCGAGATCGACTCGTTGTGGGTCACGAGGAACCCGTTGTAGGAGCCCTCGAGCGGCGTCCAGCTGCGCACGCGCGTGCCCGCGCCGGGGCGCAAGAGGTAGATCGCCGCGTCGCAGCCGAACTCGTGGCGCCTTCCGTCGACGGGGAAGTGGCGCTCGTGCGAGCCCCAGCCGAGCTCGGCCGGCTGCGAGCCCTCGCCGACGAAGCCGTCGATCGACCAGGTGTTGACGAACTCGCCGCGCGCCTTCGGGATCGAGGCGCGCTGGGTGTCGCGCTCGGCGATGTGGATCATCTTGACGCCGAGGTCGCGCGCCAGCGTCGCCCAGCCCGCGCGGTCCGCCGGCACCGCGGCCGGGCGGCCCGAGTCGGCGGCGATCGCCAGCAGCGCCTCCTTGACGAAATGAGAGACGAGGCCCGGGTTGGCGCCATGGGTGAGCACGGTGGTCGGGCCGCCTGCGTAGCGCGGCGCGAGCGCCAGCGCCGATTCGCGCAACGCGTAGTTCGAGCGCTGCGACGGCGTCAGCGACGGGTCGGTGTAGCCGCCGGCCCAGGGCTCGATGCAGGTGTCGAGGTAGAAGGCGCCACGCGCCTGCGCGAACTCGATCAGCGCGACGGACGAGACGTCCACCGAGAGGTTGAGCAGGAAGTCGCCCGGGCCGAGCAGCCTGCCGAGGACCTCGCGGTAGTTGGCGCGGGTCAGGGGCGTGCGGTCGAAGGCGATGCCGTGCTGGCGCGCCACCTCGGCGCCGCGCTCCTCGGCGGTCACGATCGAGATGTTCGCGCGCGGCATGTCGATGTGGCGCAGCAGCAACGGCAGGACACCCTGGCCGATCGAGCCGAAGCCCAGGATCACCATGCGGCCGGAGTAGGAGACGTGCTTCGTGTCGAGCCCCGCGGGCGTCGCGTCACGTCGCTCAGACATCGACCAGGGCCCTGCGCGCGCGGCGAACCGGCGCGGGGCGCGCCGGCGAGGAGGCGGGTAGGGCGGGAGGCGCCGCGGCGCGACGTGCAACAAACATAGACAGCTCCCATAAGGCGCCGATCCACCGTCGACCGGCTCTACCGAACAGGACGCGTTCCGTCGTTGCTTGACCCTGCTCCACCGACTCGGCGCGAGCTAGCCTGGGGCACGTGCGATTGGCGTCTTAGTCGCGTAATGAATCGAATCGCCGCCGCGCGCAAGAAGAAATCTTCGTGGCGCGGATTTTTTTCCGCGCCGTGTCCCGCGCGTCATCGCCACGGCTTTTCCGTCGCCTCAGCGTCGCGGCCACGTGGCGGCGGCGCGTCGCGCGCCGCGTGCCTCAGCCGCCGGTCGCGACGTAGCCGAGCGCCGTGTCGCGCGCGCGATCCCGGTCGCTGCGCCGCGCCGGATCGCCGAATCCGCCGCCGCCCGATGTCTCCAGCCGGATGACGTCGCCGCGGCGCAGCGGCAGGTTGCTCACCTTGGAGTGCAGCTGCGTGCGCTCGCCGTCGCGGATCAGCACCAGCCGCCCGGCCGACCCGGGCTCGCCGCCCGCGAGGCCGTAGGGGCGGTGGCGGAAGCGGTCCATCTGCGCGGTCATCGTCGCGCGCTCGGCGTCGACGCGCCACTCGCGGAACAGGCCGAGGCCGCCGCGATGCACGCCCGCGCCGCCGGAGCCGGGCAGCAGGCCGTAGCCGGTGAATGAGAGCGGCATGCCCGCCTCGACCATCTCGAGCGGGATGTTGGCGTTGTTGTGCATCCCGAAGCTGAAGGCGTTGGCGCCGTCCTCGTCGGGCAGGGCGCCGCAGCCGCCGATCTCGATCTCCACCAGCACGTTGCGACGTCCGTCCGCGTGCTCGGTCTGGAACGAGCAGACATAGCTGCAGCCGTAGTAGGCGGCGGGCATGCGGTCCGGCACCGCCTGCGAGAAGGCGCCGAACAGCACGTTCACCAGCCTGTGGCCCGGCGTGATGCGGTGCGCGACCGGCGCGGGGTGGCGGGCGTTCACCACCAGGCCTTCGGGCGCGACGATCTCGATCGGCCGGTAGCAGCCGGCATTGGGCGGGATCGGCCGGTCGGCGCAGGCCATGGCCGCGTAGTAGATCGCCGAGCTGGTCGAGCCGAGCGTCGCGTTGATCGGTCCCGGGACCTGCGCGTCGCAGCCCGAGAGGTCGACCACCATGCGGTCGCCGGAGATGGTCACCGTGGCGTGGAGGCGCACGGGGCGGCTGGTGTCGATGCCGTCGTCGTCGAGGAAGTCCTCGAAGGAATAGGTGCCGTCGGGCATGCGGCGGATGACGTCGCGCATGGCGGCCTCGGAGGCGTCGAGCAGCGCCGCGCAGGCCGAGGTCAGCGTCTCCGCCCCGTACTTGGCGGCGAGCTTGCGCACGTTGGCGACGCCGACCTCGAGCGAGGCGATCTGCGACTGAAGGTCGCCGAGCACGATCGCGGGCTGCCGGACGTTCTGCCCGAGCATCGCCCAGACCTCGTCGTTGCGCACGCCGGCGCGGAAGAGGCGGATCGGCGGGATGCGGATGCCTTCCTGGTAGATCTCGGTGGCGGTCGCGGCGTAGCTGCCGGGCGACATGCCGCCGACGTCGAGGTGGTGGCAGAGCGTGCCGACGATCGCCACGCGCCGGCCCTCGTGGAAGACCGGTCGGAAGGCGAGGATGTCGGGCAGGTGCTGGCCGCCGCAATAGGGGTCGTTGCCGATCACCACGTCGCCGTCCCGCCATTCGTCGAGCGGGATGTAGCGCTCGACGATGGCGCGCAGCGCGTAGCCCATCGAGTTGAGGTGCTGCGGGATGCGCACGGACTGCGCGACGTTGAAGCCGTCGCGGTCGTAGATGGCGGTCGAGTAGTCGAGCATCTCGCGCACGATGGTCGAACGCGAGGTGCGCCAGACCGTGACGTCCATCTCCGCCGCCGCGGCGGAGAGCGCGTTGCGCAGGACTTCGAGTTCGATCGGGTCGAGGGTCGTGGTCATGGATCGGCTCCGGCGCCTTGGCGTGGCGGGGTCGGTGGTGCGTCAGTCGCGGGTCGCGACGAGATGGCCTTCGGCGGTCGCGGCGACGCTCCATCCCGGCACGACGAGCGCGGTGGTGTAGGCCTCCTCGACGATCGCGGGGCCGCTGCAGGCCTGGCCGGGCGCGAGGTCCTCGCGCTTCCAGACCGCGGCGTCGCGCCACGCGCCGTCGATCCAGACGCGGCGCATGCCCGCCTGCGCCGCCGTCCGCGCGCCGCCTGCCGGCTTGCGCGCCGGCGGGCGGTCGAGGCGCCCGATCGCGGCGAGGCGGAGCGTCACGAGCTCCACCGCGTCGCCCGGGTTCGAATAGGAGAAGCGCTGCCTGTGCGCGTCGTGGAAGTCGCCGACCAGGCGCCCGAGGTCCGCGGCGTCGGGCGCCGAGACGCGCCATGGCACGGTGAGCTCGAAGGCCTGGCCGCGGTAGCGCAGGTCGGCCGAGAAGGCGAGTTCGCGGCCGCGTTCCTCGATCCCGTCCTGGGCGAGGCGCTCGTGGCCGGTCGCTACGAGCTCCGCCGCCATCGCGCGGATCGCGGGCAGGCTCGCGTCCTCCGCCGGCATGACGCGCGAGCGCGCGAAGTCGTGGCCGAGGTCGGAATGCAGGATCCCCCAGGCGGAGAGCGTGCTCGCGTCCACCGGGAAGACGACGCGGCGCATGCCGAGCCCCTCCGCCACCTGCAGCGCGTGCAGCGAGCCGGCGCCGCCGAAGGAGAGCAGCGCGAAGTCGCGCGGGTCGAGGCCCTTCTCGAACAGGCTGAGGCGGATCGCCGCCGCGAGGTTGGCGTTGGTCATGGTGATGATGCCGCCCGCGGCCTGCTCCACGCCGAGGCCGAGCGGCGCGGCGACCCGCGCCTCTAGTGCGCGGCGCGCGCCCTCGAGGTCGAGCTTCATGCGCCCGCCGAGGAAGAAGGCGGGGTCGAGCCGGCCGAGCGCGAGGTTCGCGTCGGTGACGGTGGGCTCCGTGCCGCCATGCCCGTAGCAGACGGGGCCGGGGCGCGCGCCTGCGCTCTCCGGGCCGACGGCCAGGCGGCGCCCGGCATCGACGCGCGCGATCGAGCCGCCGCCGGCGCCGATGGTCCTGATCTCCACCATCGGCACGCGCACGGGCAGCCTGTCGATCTCGCCCTGGTTGACGAGGTCGATGCGGTCCTCGCGCACGACCGAGACATCGTAGCTGGTGCCGCCCATGTCGACGCCGACCAGCGCCTTCTCTCCCAGCGCGCGCGACAGGTGCAGCGCGGCGAGCGCGCCGCCGCTGGGGCCCGAGAGCAGGAGCCGGACCGGCTCGCGCGCCGCCGTCTCCGGCGTGCAGACGCGGCCATTGGACTGAACGAGCAGCAGGCGCGGCGCGAAGCGCTCCTCGGCCATGCGCCGCGACAGCCGCTCCAGGTAGGCCTTCACGACCGGCATCAGCAGGGCGTTGAGCACGGTGGTCGAGCTGCGCTCGTACTCGCGGATCTCCGGGCTGACGTCGGAGGAGATCGACACGTCGACCCCGGGCAGGGCGGCCGCGAGGTGGTCGCGCACCGCGCGCTCGTGCGCCGGGTTCACGTAGGCGTTGAGCAGCGCGACGGCGACGGTGGGCACGTCGAGCGCGCGCAGCCGGTCCGCGAGCGCGTCGAGCGCCGCGGCTGACGGGGCACGCTCGACCCCGCCGGAGGCGGAGATCCGCTCGTCGAGGCCGATGCGACGGTCGCGCGGCACGAGAACGGGGAAGGTGCGCGGGCGGACCGAATAGACCTCGCGCCTGGCATGGCGCGTGATCTCGAGAACGTCCTCGAAGCCAGCGGTCGCGACCAGGGCGCCGCGCGGGAACTTGCGCTCGAGCACGGCGTTGGTCGCGATGGTCGTGCCGTGGAGGAGGTAGCCGACGTCGTCGAGCGCGAAGCCGAAGCGCCGCGCGGCCTCGTGCACGCCCTCCATCAGGCCGATCGAGGGATCGGCGGGCGTGGTCGCGACCTTGTGGCTCGCCACGACGCCGCTGCGCGCGTCGAGGACCTGGAGGTCCGTGAAGGTGCCGCCGATGTCGATGCCGATGCGCACCGACCTGTCCGCGTTGGCCAAGCTCGTCTCTCCGCCGGGTCTCAAGGCCCGGCACTCTACATTCGGCGCCCCCGAAGTCGACACCGCTGGCCCGCGCGCATGGCACCCCCTCGCGGCGCGCGCGGGTCGCGCGGCAGACAGGCCGGGCGCGCCGTGGTTGTATCCATGCCGTGACCGCGCCGACGCTGACCTCGCACAGGCCCCTGCTCGGCATCGCGCTGATGCTGCTCTCCGGCACGATCATGCCGGTGATGAACGGCTTCGGTAAGATGCTCGCGACCTCCTACCCGCCCGAGCAGGTGATCTGGGCCCGGCTGCTCACGCACCTGCTCTGGGTGCTCGCCTTCTTCCTGCCGCGCTCGGGGACGGCGCTGTTCCGCACCGCGCGCCCGTCGATCCAGCTCGCCCTGTCGCTGTGCATGCTCGTCTCGACGACGCTGTTCTTCTTCGCGGTGCCCCATGTCGGCCTCGCCAAGGCCTCGGTGATCAACTTCGTGGCGCCGTTCATGGTCATGCTGCTGGCGGTGCCGATGCTGGGCGAGCGCCTGGCGCTGCGCCGCTTCCTCGCCGTCGCCGGCGGCTTCGCGGGCGTCGTCGTGGTGATAAGGCCGGGCTTCGACGCGCTGGACTGGGCGAGCATCGCGATCCTCGCCAGTTCCTTCTTCTTCGCGCTGTTCCAGTGCTACTCGCGCCTCGCGGCGGCGGTGGACCGGCCGGAGACCTCGATCCTCTACTCGGTCCTCGCCGGCGCGGTGGTGATGTCGCTGGTCGTGCCCTTCGGCTTCGTGGTGCCGCGGACCTGGCTCGACGGCGCGATCATGGCGAGCCTCGGGCTGGTCGGCGCCACCGGCCACTACTTCATGGCGCGCGCCTTCGCCTATGCCGACGCCAGCATCATCTCGCCCTTCCTCTACTGGCAGCTGCTGGGCGCGGTCGCGGTCGGCTTCTGGCTGTTCGGCGACCTGCCCGACAACTGGACCTGGATCGGCGCCGCCATGATCGTCGGCGCCGGCCTCTTCCTCGCCTGGAGCGAGGCCGCCGGCCGCCGGGCTCCGCGCGGCTGAGCCGCGGCGGCGCTCAGCCGGACGCGAGGAACTCAAGCATCGGCGCGGCCAGGCGCCCGGGCTCCTGCTCGGCGACGAAGTCGGTCGCGCCCTCGAGCACGACCTGGCGGGCCTGCGGCAGCAGCGCGGCCGCGCGCTCGTGCATGAAGAAGATGCGGTCGCGCGTCCCCGCGACGAGCATGGTCGGGACCTTGATCCCTCCCGCGGCCGCGGCGCGCAGATCGTGGCGCCAGATGGCGCGGTAGGCGGTCGCGAAGTCGCCGCCCGTGGCGAGGTAGTCGGCGGCGAAATGCGTGGCCAGCGGCGCGTCGATCCAGGGGTACTCGCCCTGGATGCGCTTCCAGATCCATTGCAGGTGCGATCCGTCCGCCGCCGGCGCGAAGGGCGGCGCGAAGGAGGCGAGGCGGTCGGCGCGCTCGGCATCGGTGTAGACGGGCATGCCGTGCAGGACCAGCGTCCGCACCCGCTCCGGCGCGGCGAGCGCGGCGGCCACCGCGAACACGGTCCCCGTCGCCCGCGCGAAGAGATGGAAGCGCCCGGCCGAGAATCGATCGGCGACCGCGAGGACGAGCTGCGCGTAGTCGGCGACCTCCCATTGCCGGCCCGGTGGCTCCGAGCCGCCATAGCCCGGCGTGTCAAGCGCGACCGGCCGGCAGGCCGGCGCGAGCAGCGGCAGCAGCCTGTCGTAATTGCGCGCGGAGAGTGGCGACTGGTGCAGCAGCAGGAGCAGCGGCAGGTCGGGTCGCGCCGGGACGGTGCGGTAGTGGACCTGGCCCCAGGGGAAGTCGAGATAGCCGCGCCGGATCATGGGATCTGCCTTTTTGCTGGTCGTCCTGCCCCCTCCGGGGCGCCGTCCCCAGTCTTATCCCGGCGCCACCGCACGGCGCCATTGACTGGAAGCCCGGCAGGCTTCATGACCCTGCGCCGGAAGCCGGCCCCCCCGGGGCCAGGCGCGCCTTGGCGCGCGCCTTTTCCGAATCGCGGCTGGCCAGTGGCCGCGCGGCTTCTATTATCTTCGGGCCGGGCCGCCCCGCCCGGGACGGCAAGCGAGAGTCAGACATGAGCGATCTTCCGCCCAGACAGGGCCTCTACGACCCGCGCAACGAGCACGACGCCTGCGGCGTCGGCTTCATCGCCGACATCAAGGGCCGGAAATCGCACGACATCGTCCGCCAGGGGCTGAGCATCCTGGTCAACCTCGACCATCGCGGCGCAGTCGGCGCCGACCCGCTGGTCGGCGACGGCGCGGGCTGCATGATCCAGATGCCCGACGCGCTGCTGCGCGACTGGGCCGCGCGCAACCACCGCGTCCTGCCGCCGGCCGGCGACTACGCGGTGGCGATGTGCTTCATGCCGCAGGACGAGGCCGCGCGGAACTTCGCGGTCGAGCGCTTCGAGCACTTCATCCGCGTCGAGGGGCAGAAGCTCGTCGGCTGGCGCGACGTTCCGACCGACACCACCGGCCTCGGCGCGACCGTGATCGCCGCGATGCCCGTGATCCGGCAGGCGATCGTCGCCCGCGGGCCCGGCGTCGCCGACCAGGACGCCTTCGAGCGCAAGATCCTGGCGATCCGCAAGCAGACGCAGAACCCGCTGGCCGATCTCGGCCGCAAGCACGGGCTCGCCGGGCTCACGCAGTTCTATATGCCGTCCTTCTCGACCCGCACGGTGGTCTACAAGGGCCTGCTGCTCGCCCACCAGGTCGAGAGCTTCTACGGCGACCTGCGCGACCCGCTCACGGTCTCGGCGCTCTGCCTCGTCCACCAGCGCTTCTCCACCAACACCTTCCCGTCCTGGAAGCTGGCGCACCCGTACCGTTTCATCGCCCACAACGGCGAGATCAACACCGTGCGCGGCAACGTCAACTGGATGTACGCGCGCCGCCGCATGATGGAGTCCGACCTGCTCGGCCCGGACCTCGACAAGATGTGGCCGCTGATCCCGCACGGCCAGTCGGACACGGCCTGCCTCGACAACGCGCTCGAGCTGCTGGTCGCGGGCGGCTACTCGCTGTCGCACGCGATGATGATGCTCATCCCGGAGGCCTGGGCTGGCAACCCGCTGATGGATGCCAGGCGCAAGGCCTTCTACGAGTACCACGCCGCGCTGATGGAGCCGTGGGACGGGCCCGCCTCGATCGCCTTCACCGACGGCCGGCTAATCGGCGCGACGCTGGACCGCAACGGCCTCAGGCCCGCGCGCTTCCTCGTGACCGCCGACGACCGCGTGGTCATGGCCTCGGAGGCCGGCGTCCTGCCGATCCCCGAGGACAGCATCGTGCGCAAGTGGCGCCTGCAGCCCGGGAAGATGCTCCTCATCGACCTCGAGCAGGGCCGCATCGTCGAGGACGAGGAACTCAAGCGGAACCTCTCTGAGGCCCAGCCCTACGCCGAGTGGCTCAAGGCGACGCAGTACAAGCTCGAGGAGCTGAGCGCGCTGCCCGAGGCGGCGCCGCAGCCGCCGGCGAACGACACGGCCGCGCTGCTCGATCGCCAGCAGGCCTTCGGCTACACGCAGGAGGACCTGCAGTTCTTCCTCGAGCCGATGGCCAAGGAGCCGGACGACCCGATCGGCTCGATGGGCGCCGACACGCCGATCGCGGTGCTGTCGCAGAAGCCCAAGCTGCTGTTCAACTACTTCAAGCAGAACTTCGCGCAGGTCACCAACCCGCCGATCGACCCGATCCGCGAGGAGCTGGTGATGTCGCTGGTCTCGATGATCGGACCGCGGCCGAACCTGCTCGGCCGCCAGGCCGGAACGCACAAGCGGCTCGAGGTGTCGCAGCCCGTGCTGACCAATGCCGAGCTGGAGAAGGTGCGCTCGATCTCCGAGCTGCTCGACGGCGCGTTCCGCACGGCGACGATCGACACGACCTGGCCGGCGGCCGATGGCGCCGAGGGCATGGAGCGCGCGCTCGAGCGGCTCTGCGCGCGCGCCGTCGACGAGGTGCTCGCCGACAACAACATCCTCATCCTCTCCGACCGCGCGGTGAGCGCGGAGCGCATCGCGATTCCGTCGCTGCTCGCGACGGCGGCGGTGCACCACCACCTGATCCAGCGCGGCCTGCGCACGCAGACCGGGCTGGTGGTGGAGACCGGCGAGGCGCGCGAGGTCCATCATTTCTGCTGCCTCGCGGGCTTCGGCGCCGAGGCGGTCAATCCCTACCTCGCCTTCGAGACGCTCGAGCAGCTGCGCGTCCAGAACGGGCTGCCGATCAAGGCCTACGAGGTGCAGAAGAACTTCATCAAGGCCGTCGGCAAGGGCCTGCTGAAGGTGATGTCCAAGATGGGCATCTCCACCTACCAGTCCTATTGCGGCGCGCAGATCTTCGACGCGGTAGGGCTGTCCTCGGCCTTCGTCGAGAAGTACTTCACGGGCACCGCGACCACGATCGAGGGCGCGGGCTGGCGCGAGGTGGCGGAGGAGACCGTGCGTCGCCACCGCGACGCCTATGGCGACAACCCGGTCTACCGCAACCTGCTCGACCCGGGCGGCGACTATGCCTTCCGCCTGCGTGGCGAGGACCATGCCTGGACGCCGGCCAGCGTGTCGAAGCTGCAACACGCGGTGCGCGGCAACAGCGCGCCCGACTACGAGGAGTTCGCGCGCTCGATCAACGAGCAGAGCGAGCGCCTGCTGACGATCCGCGGGCTCATGGAGTTCCGCTGGGCCGACGCCCCCGTGCCGCTGGAGGAAGTCGAGCCCGCGAAGGACATCGTGCGGCGCTTCGCCACGGGCGCGATGAGCTTCGGCTCGATCAGCCGCGAGGCGCATACCACGCTGGCGATCGCGATGAACCGCATCGGCGGCAAGTCGAACACCGGCGAGGGCGGCGAGGAGGCGGATCGCTTCAAGCCGCTGCCCAACGGCGATTCGATGCGCTCGGCGATCAAGCAGGTCGCCTCGGGCCGCTTCGGCGTCACCGCCGAGTACCTCGTCAACGCGGACGACATCCAGATCAAGATGGCGCAGGGCGCGAAGCCCGGCGAGGGCGGCCAGCTGCCCGGCCACAAGGTCGACCGCAACATCGCGCGCGTGCGCCACTCGACGCCGGGCGTCGGGCTGATCAGCCCGCCCCCGCACCATGACATCTACTCGATCGAGGACCTGGCGCAGCTCATCCACGACCTCAAGAACGTCAACACCGCGGCACGCATCTCGGTGAAGCTCGTCTCCGAGGTCGGCGTCGGCACGGTCGCGGCGGGCGTCAGCAAGGCGCGCGCAGACCACGTGACGATCTCCGGCTTCGAGGGCGGCACGGGCGCCTCGCCGCTCACTTCGCTGACGCATGCCGGCTCGCCCTGGGAGATCGGCCTCGCCGAGACCCAGCAGACGCTGGTGCTCAACGGCCTGCGCGGCCGCATCGCCGTCCAGGTCGATGGCGGGCTGCGCACCGGGCGCGACGTCGCGATCGGCGCGCTGCTCGGCGCCGACGAGTTCGGCTTCGCGACCGCGCCGCTCATAGCGGCGGGCTGCATCATGATGCGCAAGTGTCACCTCAACACCTGCCCGGTGGGCGTGGCGACGCAGGACCCCGTGCTGCGCAAGCGCTTCACCGGCCAGCCGGAGCACGTGATCAACTACTTCTTCTTCGTCGCCGAGGAGCTGCGCCGCATCATGGCGCGGCTGGGCTTCCGCAGGCTGGACGATATGGTCGGCAGGGTCGACCGGCTCGACACCCGCCGCGCCCTCGACCACTGGAAGGCGCGCGGCGTCGACCTGTCGCGCATCCTGCACCAGCCCGCGGCGCGGGCCGGCGTCGCGGTGCGCAACAGCGAGCGCCAGGAGCACGGCCTCGACAAGGCGCTGGACCGCGACCTCATCGCGGCGGCGGCCCCCGCCATCGAGCGCGGCGAGCGCGTCGCGATCGAGCGCGAGGTGCGCAACGTCAACCGCTCCGTCGGCGCGATGCTGTCCGGCGCGGTGGCGCGCCGCCACGGCCATGCCGGCCTGCCGCCCGGCACGATCTCCATCCGCATGAAGGGGACGGCCGGCCAGAGCTTCGGCGCGTTCCTCGCGCGCGGCGTGGCGCTCGAGCTGTCCGGCGACGGCAACGACTATGTCGGCAAGGGCCTGTCCGGCGGGCGCATCGTCGTGCGCCAGCCCGCGGGCGTGCGCCGCGACCCGACGCGCAACATCATCGTCGGCAACACCGTCCTCTACGGCGCGATCGCGGGCGAGGCCTATTTCGAGGGCGTCGCGGGCGAGCGCTTCGCGGTCCGCAACTCGGGCGCGGTCTGCGTCGTCGAGGGCACCGGCGACCATGGCTGCGAGTACATGACGGGTGGCGTCGTGGTCGTGCTCGGCGAGACCGGGCGCAACTTCGCCGCGGGCATGTCCGGGGGCGTGGCCTATGTCCACGACCCGAAGGGCCGCTTCCGCTCGCTGTGCAACCCGGCGATGGTCGAGCTCGAGCCCGTGGGCGAGCCCGCGGGCGCGGCGCCGGACGAGGCGGGCCTGCCGCTCGCGGCCTCGCCCTCGGTCGACGATGCCGGCATGGGCGACATGCTGCGCTTCGACGCCGAGCGCCTGCGCATCCTGGTCGAGCGGCACGTGGCCTTCACGGGCTCCGCGCGCGCCAGGGAGATCCTTGCCGACTGGGACGCCGCGCGCGGCCAGTTCGTGAAGGTCATGCCGAAGGACTATCGTCGCGCCCTGCGCGACCTCCGCGACGCCGCCTCGCGCGCCGCCGCGGAGTGACGTCGACCCAACGCTGAAAGAACCGGAGCCGGACCATGGGCCTGCCCACGGGTTTCCTCGAGATCGCGCGACAGGACCGTCCCTACGAGAAGGTCGAGAAGCGCCTCAAGAACTGGAAGGAGTTCGTCCTTCCGATGCCGGCCGACGAGGTCGGCCGACAGGGCGCGCGCTGCATGGATTGCGGCATCCCGTTCTGCCACAACGGCTGCCCGGTCAATAACCTGATCCCCGACTGGAACGACCTCGTGCGCCGCGGCAAGTGGCAGCAGGCGCTCGAGATGCTGCACTCGACGAACAACTTCCCGGAGTTCACGGGCCGCATCTGCCCGGCGCCCTGCGAGGCGTCCTGCACGCTCAACATCGACGACAGCCCGGTGACCATCAAGTCGATCGAGTGCGCGATCGTCGACCGCGGCTGGCAGGAGGGCTGGATACTGCCGCAGCCGCCGGCGCGCCGCACCGGCAAGCGCATCGCCGTGATCGGCTCGGGCCCCGCGGGCCTCGCCTGCGCACAGCAGCTTGCGCGCGCCGGCCATGCCGTGACGCTGTTCGAGAAGAGCGACCGCATCGGCGGCCTGCTGCGCTACGGCATCCCGGACTTCAAGATGGAGAAGCACCTCATCGACCGCCGCATGCGGCAGATGGAGGCGGAAGGCGTCGAGTTCCGCACCGGCGTCGAGGTCGGCGCGACGATCTCCGTGAAGTCGCTGCTCGAGGGCTATGACGCGATCGCGATGACCGGCGGCGCAGAGCATTCGCGCGACCTGCAGGTGCCGGGGCGCGAGCTCTCCGGCATCCATTTCGCGATGGACTTCCTGTCGCAGCAGAACCGCCGCGTCGCCGGCGATGACGAGGCGCGCGCCGCGCCGCGCGGCACGATCAGCGCCAGGGGCAGGCACGTCGTCGTCATCGGCGGCGGCGACACCGGCTCGGACTGCGTCGGAACGTCGAACCGCCACGGCGCCGCCTCGGTCACGCAGCTCGAGGTCATGCCGCAGCCTCCCGAGAAGGAGGACAAGGCGCTGACCTGGCCGGACTGGCCGCTCAAGATGCGCACCTCCTCCTCGCACGAGGAAGGTTGCGAGCGCGACTTCGCGGTGCTGACGAAGCGCGCCCTGGGCGAGGGCGGCAAGCTGCGCGCGCTCGAATGCGTGCGCGTCGAGTGGCGCAAGGGCGCCGACGGGCGCGTGGCAATGCAGGAGGTCGCGGGCAGCGCCTTCGAGCTCAAGGCCGACCTCGTGCTCCTCGCCATGGGCTTCGTCGGCCCGCGCAAGCCGGGCCTGGTCGAGCAGTCGGGCGTGGAGCTCGACGCGCGCGGCAACGTCATGGCCGACACCAGCGCCTATCGCACCTCGGTGCCGCGGCTCTTTGCGGCCGGCGACATGCGCCGCGGCCAGTCGCTGGTGGTCTGGGCGATCCGGGAGGGGCGCCAATGCGCCCGCGCGATCGACGAGAGCCTGATGGGCGCGAGCCAGCTGCCGCGCTGACGCGATCCCCCGCCCGCTCAGGCGGCGGGGACGATGTCCGGCGACAGGACGAGGTTGCGCTCCAGCGCGCCGCCTGGCGGCACGAGCACGATGCCCGGGCGCCGCGCAAGGTCGCCGTCGTCGCCGATCCCGGGCGCAAAGCCCTGCCAGGGCTCGATGCAGAGATACGGCGCGCCCGGCTTCGTCCAGATGCCGAGATGCGGGCAATCGGGGAAGTCGACGCGCAATCCGCGCATCCCCGGCACGCCGAACCAGGCGCGCCGGCTCGCCAGCCGGTCGAGGATCAGCGCGTCTGCCGCGAAGAGCCTGTCGTCGAGGCGCAGCGTCGCGCCGTCCACGGGCGTCGGCAGGCCCGACGGATGGCCAAGGCCGTCCGCATCGATCGAGCGGATCGGCGCTGGCTCGGGCTTCTCGAAGCGCACGACATGCGCCTCGCGCGCGGCGCCCGGCACGAGCGGCCATGCGAAGGCGGGATGGAAGCCGATCGAAGCGGGAAGGACCTCGGTCGCCGACGGGTTGCGGGCCACGACGCGCATCGCCAGCGACGCCTCGTCGATGCGCCATTCCACCTCGAGGTGGAAGGCGAAGGGGTAGTGCGCGCGCGTCGCCTTGTCGTCGCGCAGCTCCAGGAGCGCGCGCCGCCCGTCGACCTCGCGCAGCGCGAAGCGAGACTGGCGCGCCACGCCGTGGGGCGGCATGTCGAATGCGCGCCCCTGCCAGCGCGCCCGGCCGCCGGGCGAGCGGCCGATCACCGGGAAGAGCAGCGGTGCCTGCCCGGCCCACCAGGCGGGATCGCCCTGCCAGAGCCACTCCCTGCCATCGATCCTGAACGAACGCAGCTCGGCGCCCTGCGGGTCGATCTCCGCCGCGAGCCCGCCGGCGGCAAGCAGGCTGCGGCCGCCGGCGCTCACGCCAGGCGCTCGGCTGCCCAGCCGGCGGCGCCGGCGGGGACGAAGCGCATCGGCGTGGCGTTGCGATGCAGGGACGGGTCGAGCTCGACGCCGAGCATCGCGGTCAGCACGAGGAGGACGCCGCCATGTGCGACGACCAGCCGCTCGCGTCCCGGCGCGACGGGCGCGCGCAGCGCGTCCGACAAGCCGTCGCGCACGCGCGAGACGAACTGGTCGAGCGTCTCGCAGCCCGGCGGGTCCTGCGCCCAGTCGAAGTCGGCGTTCGGCTGGCCGAACAGCGCCGTGTAGACGCGCTCCTTGATGCGCGGCTCCGGGCGCGGCGCGAGCGCATGGTGCTCCGCCGCCAGCGAGGCGGTGCGCCAGGCGCGCGGCATCGGGCTCGCGACGATGTCGGCGACGCCGTGGCCGGAGAGGATGCGCGCCGCCGCGGCCGCTTGCGCCTCGCCGGTCGCGTTCAGCGGCTGGTCCTCGGTCTGGTAGTAGCGGTTGAGGTTCCCGTCGGTCTCGCCATGGCGCAGGAACAGGAAGCTCGCGCGCGGGACCGCGGCGGGAACGGCGCGGGCGGACGACACGAGGCGCGCGACGCCGAGGGTCGGCACGATGCGGGTCATGGCGCCTTCCCTCAGCCGCGCAGGAAGCCGCGGCGCGCCAGGTTGCGCATCAGCGCCAGCGTGCCGAAGCTCCACGGCGCGCATTCCGTCGACAGGCGCACGCGGTTGACCAGGCGCCCGAGGCTCGGCGTCGAGATCGTGACCACGTCGCCGACCTTGTGCGTGAAGCCCATGCCCTTGGCGCCGCGGTCGTCGGTGGGCGCGAACATCGTGCCGCAGAACAGCACGAAGCCGTCGGGATACTGGTGGTGGCGCCCCGCGGCCTGCGCGGCGATCGCGGCGGGCGAGCGGCTGATGCGCGACATCGAGCTCTTGCCCTCGAGGCGGTAGTTGTCGGGTCCCTCGACGGTCAGGCCGATGTCGGCGCCCGACACGGTCTCGAGCGTGAAGGCTCCGTCGAACAGGCGGATGAAGGGCCCGAGCGCGCAGCTGGCATTGTTGTCCTTCGCCTTGCCGAGCAGGAGGGCGGAGCGGCCCTCGAAGTCGCGCAGGTTGACGTCGTTGCCGAGCGTGGCGCCGACCAGGCGCCCCTGCGGGTCGGAGACCACCACGACCTCGGGCTCCGGGTTGTTCCAGATCGACTCGGGATGCAGGCCCACGTCGGCGCCGTGGCCGACGGCGGACATCGGCTGCGACTTGGTGAAGATCTCGGCGTAGGGGCCGATGCCGACCTCGAGGTAGGGCGACCACTTGCCCTTCGCGACGAGGATCTTCTTCAGCTCCTCTGCCTGCGGCGAGCCGGGGACGATCCGCGACAGGTCGGTGCCGATCGCGGCGGTCATCTCGCGGCGGACGGCCTCGGCGGCGGAGGCGTCGCCGCGCGCCTGCTCCTCGATGACGCGCTCGACCATGCTCTGGGCGAAGGTCACGCCCGCGGCCTTGATGGCCTGCAGGTCGACCGGGGCGAGCAGCCAGGGCCGGCCCGGGTCGCGCGTCGCCTCGTCGGAATTCGCGACGACGTCCGCGACGGCGCCGAGGCGCGCGGCGGTGGCGACGTTGTTGCGCAGCTGCGCGAGGTCGAGCCCGTCCAGAAGGCCGCTCGA